>Ga0105048_10016519_pt1 | contig 11407 bp, 8 predicted proteins | sample MAT05_FD_78382 | JGI IMG/M metagenome (GOLD analysis project Ga0105048, IMG submission 78382) | Freshwater microbial communities from Lake Fryxell liftoff mats and glacier meltwater in Antarctica - MAT-05 | ecosystem: Environmental > Aquatic > Freshwater > Ice > Liftoff microbial mat | place...
ACACGGCCGCCCAGTGACCTGATTGCCGGTCTGCATCAGAGAGATGGCGGGTTCATGGTTGATAGCTTCCGTGTACATACTGCGGACGAAACACATTTCATCGACGACTTTTTTCGTCCACGGCAGCAACTCCGTGACCCACATCCCGCACTGTCCGACTTTCTCAAACTGAAACTTCGAAGGTGCAATCGGAAACCGAGCCTGTCCGGACGTCATCGTCGTCAGACGCTGCCCGTTACGAATGGATTCTGGCAAATCCTTGTCGTACCACTCGTTCATCTGTGGTTTGTAGTCAAATAAATCCAACTGCGAAGGTCCTCCGACCATGTGCAGGTAGATCACTTGTTTGACTTTGCCTGGAAAATGCGTCGGCACCGCACCGGGATATCCGCTCTGGATTCCGGCTGCTTCCGCCTTCGTCGATACACCCATCAACGACGCCAGTGCAGCCGCGCCGATGACGTTTGAGCCCTGGGAAAAGAAATACCGGCGGGTCATGTTCAGGCGAAATTGTTCGAAAGCGTTCATCTGTCTTCTCCTACTTATTCAGCACTTCATCCAGATTCATCATTTCATTACACAACATCGTCCATGCCGCCATAGTCTTCGAATCCAGGCTGGCGTCCGATTTGGTTTCGCCCGTCTTGATCAATTCAGCCGCGTCGGCGGCATGTTGATTGTAAAACGCCGTCAGCTGGTCGAGTGACTCCGTAAGAATCTGCAGCTCGTCAGGGCGGAATTCGCGACACAGCAAACGCTTTCCGGCCCATTGCAGACGCTGTTCGTCGGTCGCCCCGCCCTGCTTTAGAGTATTCTCAGCAAGGCGACGAGCGGCTTCGACAAACTGGATGTCGTTCAATGTCACCAATGCCTGCAGAGGCGTGTTGGTACGCTCACGACGAACGGTACATTGCTCTCGGTTTGGCGAGTTGAAGATATCGAGCGACGCCGGTGGTGCCATGCGTTTAACGAATGTGTACAGACTGCGCCGGTAAAGGTTGTCACCGGTATCCTGAACATATCGAGACGTCGTGCTGCCGGTCATGGCAATCGATTCCCAGACGCCTTCTGGCTGATATGGCTTCACGCTCGGTCCGCCGATCGTGGAGACCCGCAGGCCGCTGACTTCCAATGCATAGTCGCGCACCATTTCGGCATCCATGCGGAACCGAGGTCCGCGCGACAGCAGACGGTTGGCTGGATCATTTTCCAGTTTTTCCGGAGTCATGATGGCTGACTGTCGGTACGTCGCTGACATCACAATCAGCTTGACCAGCTTCTTCACGTCCCAACCGCCCTCACGGAACTCAACCGCCAGCCAGTCGAGTAAGTCCTGATTGATTGGAATCTCGCCGGACACGCCAAGGTCACCCGTCGTGCGGACTAGTCCCGTGCCGAAAATTTCCTGCCAGAACCGATTGACCGTGACACGTGCCGTCAACGGATGCTCAGGCTGCAGCAGCCATTTCGCGAACCCCAGCCGATTGCGAGGTGCGTCTTTAGGAAACGGGGGAAACGCACTGGGCGTCTCAGGGGACACTTGATCGCGACGCTGATCATACTCCCCTCGGAACAACACGAATGCCGTTGCCGGATCATTCTTTTCATGCATCACATGCGCGATCGTGCCACGGGCTCGAATGTCAGCCTCTTCCTTTTCCAGCGCCGCGAGGCTTGCGGTACGGTCGGTAAAGGCTGGATCAAATTTCTTCAGCCAGAAGTTGTACAGTTCGTTCGATTCTTCTGCCGAGCGCTGATCAGCGGCCTTTGCCAGAGTCCCCTGAAATCGGCTGAGCTTTGCGAGTGAATCGACTTCCGCTGCCGACAGCACACGCCTCTGAATTCGCAGATTCTGAATGGATCCCGTAAAGGGTTCGCTCACGGAGCGCGATCCGACCTTCCACGGCACTTCCGTGCGAATTGTCGTACCGTCGAGCTTATCGTTTTCGATGTTCTTTTCCTGCACCGCTCCGTTGATGAAAACCTGAATTCCAGAAGCCTTGCGAGAACCGTCGTACGTCACCGCAACATGCACCCATTCGTTCGCCGGTACCTGAGCTTTACTCACAACCTTCATGCCCTGCTCCGGCCATGCGCTGATGATGTGCATCCCGATGCGGCGCTGCTGCATCCAGAAATCCCATCCGCGATATCCAGGACCTGCATCCATCCGAGCACAGATCGCACCGTTACCGTCATTTGCCGGAACGTTGATCCATGCCGCGCACGAAAACGATTCATCGCCTTCGAAATCGCCGGCGTCGGGCAGTTCGCAAGCGGCACCCTGAACTTTGAGCGCCTTGCCGTTCAAGCCGTCGGTCCAACTCGCAGAATTACTCAGAGTCACTTGGACAGGACTGTCATCCAGGGTGAGTCCCAGCGTCTTGCCGTCGCCCTCATTCAATTCTGCCAGCAGATGCAGTCCTTCCGCAGAGACCGGTTCACCCAACGTCGCTGGAGTTGCAGTGGTTGCCCAGGTATCGAATTCGGTGCGGGCTGCAGTGCGTCGTTCTGCAACCGCCTCTCGAGCTGCTGTAATCAGCGGCGGCAAGGCTTCGAACCGGTTTCGATCGGCGTCCATCGGCACGGCGATAATCGGCGGTGTGTCTTTAATGTTGCCGTCGCGGACGGCTTGCGTCGTGTTATTGAAGAACGCCGCCAACTGATAAAACTCGTTCTGGCTGAGCTGATCAAACTTGTGACTGTGGCACGTGGCACAGCCAGCGGTGAGTCCCATCCAGACGGCCGACACGGTTTCCGTCCGGTCGCGGGTGTAGAGCACTGCATACTCTTCGTCGATGATCCCGCCTTCGTTTGTCGTCATGTTGCAGCGATTAAAACCGGATGCCACCTGCTGGTCGAGCGTCGCGTTTGGCAGCAGGTCGCCTGCAAGGTTTTCGATCGTGAATTCATCAAACGGCATATTCTGATTGAACGCCTGAATCACCCAGTCGCGATACGCCCACATTTCACGGTAGTTGTCGAAGTGAATTCCGTGTGAGTCAGCATATCGAGCATAGTCAAGCCAGTAACGCCCGCGATGCTCACCCCAGAACGGACTGGCTAGCAACGAATCGACCAGTTTCTCATAGGCATCGGGCGATTGATCATTGACGAATGCATCGACGACTTCCGGGGTCGGAGGCAGTCCAGTGATGTCCAGACTCACTCGCCGCGCGAGCGTTCGGCGATCCGCTTCGACCGCCGGTGTCAGGCCGCTCGCGACCAGCTTCTGCAACACGAAATTGTCGATAGGATTCTGTGGCCAGTTAGCGTGTGTGGCCTTGACTGATTCTGGCACGGCGGGGACCTCCGCCCGCACTGGCGCAATGTAGGACCAATGCTGCTGATACTCGGCGCCGCTCTGAACCCAGTCGATGAGCAATTTCTTTTGCGCGGGACTGAGCGGCTTTTTAAGTTCCGGCGGAGGCATGACCTCTTCCGGATCGTCACTCAGGATACGGCGAATCATTTCGCTTTCGTCCGGTTTTCCCGGACTGATCGCGCCATGCTCAATGGCCGCATCGCGCTTGTCCATCCGCAGATCGGCTTTGCGAGCCGCGCTGTCAGGTCCGTGGCACGTCAGACACGTTTCCATAAAGATTGGGCGGATGTCACGATTGAACTGGATTACATCCTGCGCATCGACAACGGTCGTCATCAGGACCGTTACGGCGAATGCAGCCATACAGCGAGTCGTGGTCATGGCAGTCAACCTTGATATTTGAAGGCAGGAAGTTATGTGGGGAGATCGAGTTGCATCGACTGCTTATCAGGGTGACAAAGGAAGAGTTACGGTGTCAAGCATTCTTAATTCTACGCACCACGGACTCCCAAACCCGGTTTATTCCTCGCAAAAATGAAACTCACGGTGCCGCAAAGTCGGCCCGCAGAGTGGTCAGGTTCGTCACGGGGTCGCAAATTTGTCGAGACTGACGGAAATCGCGGGCAGTTCGACGCGATCAGCGGCGGTGACGGAAACCCTGTACTTCTTGTTGATGTCGCCGATTCGCTCATGCCAGACGCGAAAATTGTGCTCGCCGACTGGCAGATTAGCGATTTGGAACTTGCCGTCCTTGTCGGTGAGCGCTGCATAGGGATGATCGACAATCAACCAGTGTGCGTTCATCCAGGGATGGAAGTCGCAGTTCACTCGTATCGGCACCAATTCTGCCCGCGAGTATTTGAAGATCTGAGGCTCCATCGAGTTCGCTGCGATAAGCGAAGTGGTTATCGACGACTAAGGAAATCGGATTTCGCGAACAAAGATATCGGACAGCACGAAGGTCGAGTACACTTAGTGGGACAGCGCCACTTTTCGACCGGTAGTAGCCCGAAGTGTAAGCGAGGGATCGAGTTCGGTAGAATCCCTCGCTGACGCTTCGAGTTGCAAAAACACTCGGTTTCTCGGAAAAGTGGCGCTGTGCTATTAGAACTATCAGAATCGCCTGACGGACGTTGCCAACAAGAACGCATTTCAATCGCATGGTGCTTGCATCTTATGTTCCAGGCCAACCCCTTCAAAAAGTGCAGACTGCCATTTCAGTATCGCCATCCCGCCATCACCAGGACTCCGTCGCTAAGCCCGATTTGCACCTTGTCGGATTGGAATTCGTAGTGTCGATTGAAGGCATACCCGATGTCAGCAAACCAGCCGCCTCCACCATCGACGATGTGCTCAAGTCCCAACAACAATCGGATGTCGCCCAGAGACACTTCGTCGGTTTCCCCGTCAGCACGAGTCACGGCCCATGTGTTGCCACCAATTCCTGCCGACAAGGACATCCACGTTTCGCTCGCGCTGCCATCTTTGGCAAGACGCCACGCGAAACGTGATTGCGGGAATTGCAGGTCGAGTCGCGTCGTTGTTCGCGGCGTCCATGTCAGGCCGACCGCCGGCAGCAACGGCAGGTCCGCTCGGTCGAGGTACACGGCTCCAAAGGACAGGGAAAGCTTGTCCGGCACGCAGTCCCAGTTAAGCAATCCGAGTCCAAAGATGCGAAATGCGTTGTCGCTGGTTGTGAAGTCACCGCGAACGGAAGGCCTGACAACCGCCATCGCACTGAATCGATCAGTGATCGACTTGCGGTAGAAAAAGCTGACGCCCGTGTCGTAGAGCTCCGCAGGAATATCGATTCCCTCGGCGGCGTCGATCATGTCAATGCGGAACGCCGGAGTGATGCCAAGTATATCGGGAGCACTGCCACCAGCCGGGGAAGGCTCGGTTCGGAATGATTGCTCCTCAGCCCCCAACAGCTTCTTTCCAATGAGTCCCAGCGGAATGCCAAACCCGATTGTTGCCTCAAAAAAGGAACTGCTCAGGTCGTTGCCTTCGGTTGCTCCGAGCCAACCGCCAGTGAAGGTCACTGTCTGAACTGGCTGTTTCTTAAATCGCTCAACGGGCAACTCGGCAGGCTCAACAAACAGCTCCCCGGTAAAAGAGTCCTCGTTTGAAGGCGGCGCAGGTTCGATGGTCGCTACGACCGACAATCGGTCATCGCCAGCAGGTTGCAGCCAGTCGGGAGCATGTTGAGCCCGGGCGCTACTTCTCAGCAGCAGAACAACCGTAATCGCGATGAATGGGGTGCGAAGCATGACGTTATGATCTCGAAACGGCTGGAATCGCAACCATACGATACTCCACGAGTCACTAACTTTGATTGCTGGATAAGTGAGTGTTTCTGTGCTGCTCTGATCTGAATTGAAGGTGTGAAGGAATCGACGCATTGATGATCGGTGATTGTACGACGATCCTGGTCGATGGCCGCTGTTTTTCGTGAACGTTTCTGAGCGGCTGAAAAATTAAATTTCCTGCGTTGCTCACGAACATGCGAATTTTGCCGATACCCGGATGTTTGCGTTCCATGCACCGACATCCTTGTGACGGTGAACATGTTCCTGTCAAACAGTTGCACCATCACACCTTTCCAATGGTGCCAACTGAGGTTCAGAGCTTCACCACGTCGAAAGCCGGGCGAACGGCGGCACTTCAAACGAAACTTGCTGCTGGCGAGGTGGTCTTTCACGATGGAATCTTCTGAGGATTTCTAAACATCTTTGTCTTTTTCCTATTCTTTCTGAAAACCTCGTTATGTGGACGTTTACAGCGGCAATAAAAGATCGATTTGAACGTTTTACACTCCTTAGTCGGTGACGATCAAACGTCAGCGCAGGCAGCGTGATGATCGATGGTGCGAAGGTCATTGTCACCGATCTCGAAACGTCGAATGCGTTCATCCACGTCATCGACAGTGCAATCCTCCCGTAAGACGATTGTGAAGTCGCCAGCTTCTGAGCGATCGACGCGTTGTCGATCGCTCTTTTTTGTGCCATTCCTTCAGCACCCAAACATTTAAGAAAGAGATCAGTATGTCAATCGACCTTGAAGACGCACGGTCCACCGAGTCCTTGCCATATGATTGCGGTGTTGCGTTCAGCCGCTAACCTTTCGGGCCAACATCCTGTCTGGTTACGTCATCGCGCTCTCCGCCCAAATAGACCACGCAACAAGCGGAATGGTGCTTTGAAATTCTCGATAAAGCGTACGCCTGTGCCGTTTGCTCGAAGCAGCATCACTGTCGTATCGTCGCTTGACAGATTTGCTGTGTTCAATCTTTGAATTTTGCTCAGGAGAGCCGGAACCAGGAGTCCAGGATTCGCCACATCGATGTCCTGTAACAGATCACGGACACCCTGAGGGCTTATTAATCTGCCATGCTCATTCACAGATTCTGACAATGAATCGGTGTAAGCAAGCACCATGTCTCCGGGATTCAGGACCAGTTTCCCTGAGCGATAAATGACTGAGTCAATGATTCCGATCGGCATATTGCGCATCGGTGTTTCACTGAGACCTGTATCGCAGCACTCCCATCGACCGCTGCTCGCTCGGCGAATCAAAGGCATCGGATGGCCAGCGTTACAGAGCCAAAGCGTCTTTGTCGGCGCAAAAAAAGTGCTGATAAGAGCAGTTGCGAACGCTCCTTCCGCTGAAATGCTTTCGAACTCTTCATTAATTGACCGCACCAGGTGCGACTGTCTGACGAAGTTGATGTTTTTACGCATCAGATCGCGCAAGGCGACGGCGATTGGCGACACAGAGGCACCGTGACCGCTCACATCAGCCAGCAACACACGGGTGATTCGCCCGGAAGCGCACGAAGAGAGGTAGTAAACGTCGCCACCTTCATTGTTGTTGAGATACGGCTCGCTGTGAACCCAAAGATCCAGACCCGGCACAGAGAACTGCGACCATGTGGCACGATTCCCGCCCCAGACTTCCATGCACTGCATTTTCTCGATCACTGGTTGTGGCAACGTCATTGATTCAATTTGTGTCATGATCAGCCCCTTCTTAAACCAACTTCTTACGGCTGTGTAAATCCAGCAAGTCGGTGTACATCCAGCAGGACTGTTTCAGCGGCCCTGCGCCCACTGACCATGGATCCCTGAATGGACGCGGTTTGCGCTTATATTTTCACTTTGCTTGCAGGCTTCGCACCAGAAGCCGCAACTTTGTGAATCTCACCTGACAACGACCGAGAAACTTCCGCGTTACTGCTCCCTGCGGCATCGGCTATGTTTCGCAGCAATCCGGCAAATACGAACTGATGCAGCGGATAGACGGCATACCAATAAAGGATTCCGACGAGTCCCACCGGATCAAACATCGCGGTTTGGCGAATGATGCTGCCTTCAGCACAAGGCGTCACTTCAAATTCCAGCCACGCGCGGCCCGGTAACTTCATCTCTGCATGGAGGCGGAGCATCTGAGGTCGCTCGTAACGTTCCACACGCCAGAAATCAAGTGGATCACCTGCGCGGAGTTCTTCAGGGTCTCGGCGACCACGACGCACTCCAACTCCTCCAACGAGCAGATCCATAAAGCCGCGAAGCGTCCACAGCCAATTGCCGTAGTACCATCCGATGTTGCCGCCAATGCGGCGAATTGGCGCAAAAGCCTGCTCCGGAGGTACTGCAACAGTGACCGTCCGCGAATCGACCAGGCGTGAACCAAAACGCTGGCCTCCCCAAGCTCGCACCGCTCCACCGGATGACAATGCGTCCGACCATCGCGTCTGAGCGAATTCACGATCCTCGTTCACCAGGGCGCGAGCAATCGCTTCGCGAACGGAACGAGGCACTACGGAAAATGTACGGGCAGCGAGATTGTTAGAAAGCAATGTCGGATTCCTCAGGCTTTCCACGAGTTTGCGTCCGACACGCGCATAAAGAGGTGTGACGAGTCCCAGCCAGAGACTGGACAGATGGGGAGTCAGAAATGGCACCGGGATCATCCACCGTGAGAGTCCACGCTGCCGAGCATACTCCTGCATAATTTGACCGTACGACATTTGGTCCGGCCCGCCAATCTCGTAAACCTGGGACGCTTCAGACGATAAGTCGAGCGCTGCGGACAGATATGACAACAGATCTTCAATCGCAATGGGCTGCGCTTTCACATGGACCCATTTCGGGCAAATCATCACGGGAAGCCGCTCGACGAGAGCACGAATCATTTCGAACGAGAGACTGCCTGAACCGATCACGATTGATGCTCGAAACTCGATGACCTGCGAATGGAAGGCACGCAGGACATCGCCCGTCTCTTGCCGACTGCGGAGATGTTTCGAAAGTTCATGGTCCGGATTACCGAGACCTCCAAGATAGATGATCCGTCTCACACCTGCGGCAACAGCGGCCTGCGAAAAATTTGTCGCTGCAATTCGATCCTCATCCTCAAAGTCTTTTGCAGCACCCATCGAATGCACGAGATAATAAGCAGTGTCCACACCGACCATTGCAGCATCGAGAGAACTTTGATCCATCACGTCGCCCGCGACGACTTCGGATCCAGATTCAAGTTCTCGTTTCAATGCGTCGGGGCGACGTGACAGGCAGCGAATGCGCCTCCCCTGGTCCTGCAGGACTGATAGCAGCCGACCTCCCACGTAACCGGTTGCTCCAGTCAGTAGTATTAATCCGCGATCAACATGATTCATTGAGGTTACCTGTTCCCGCGTGAGTTACCCGCTTTTAGCCACAGCCACGGGCATCGCCCTGACGAAGTAAAAAGCAATTGATTAGTTGGACATCGCCACTTTTTCCGAAATAGTAACCCGAAGCGTAAGCGAAGGAAAGAGTTAGGTGCAATCCCTCGCTCACGCTTCGGGTCGCAAAAACGCGCGGTTTCCGCCAAAACTCGCGATGTCCAATTAGGCACTTTCGTCGCCTGGTTCACGTGTTTGGCTGATCTGGCCGATCACTTCCGATGAGAGCAATAAAGGCAGACACCAGAGTAACAAAAAAAACCACCAAACCGATAACAAAGATTTGCACGGTACTAACGAGCATTGGACTGCCTCCCCAAAATCAGGGTTCCGAAGCTCAGGATTGAGGGAACCCAAAGACCTACGAATAAGCCCTCCTCTCGACTTCCGGAAAACCAGAGGGAAACGGAAAACAGGAACGACGCCCCTGCTGCAATGACAAAACCCAGCTTTGCAATACTCAACCTGCTCATGATAAACCCTTTACTCTCATCGCGGTCTCTCCGGACCATCCGCGAATCAGAAAAACTCTTGAAGCCGCTAAATAAAAAAGCCTGCTGCACACAACAGGCTGAGGAAACTTTCAATTGCCGAACAAAGCCCAGGATGAACAGTCGCCATCAGGCCAGGCGCCAGCGACCAAACCAACCGACATCCAGTGTCAGTTGAATCCCTGATCCTTTCAAAATAAGATGGAAGGATCTGAAGTCTCTTTGACATCGGTAAAGACGCAGTGCGCAACCAATACCCATCCGGAGAGAAATCTTCGTTTCTCTCGCCGAGATTCTTAGCGGCCGGCCATCGAATGTTGCGTTCAGTTGGCCGGCCAGTCTCAGTTTGGGACGGATGGTGATTCGCTCGTGCGGATCTTCATCGTGCCATTGAGAACCCACTCTGCGTGCTCCGCCTGAGTTCCTGTTCCGCTTGGCACTTTGACGTGCATATTTGTAAACTCGTACGCGATCTCAGCATTTCGACCTGTTAAACGTTCAAACAGTGCTGAGGCAAGGTCGGGCCAATTCGTTGTGTGCTGTGTGCTCATTGCATTCTCCAGAAGGATCGTTTGAACGCCTTCCCAGAGTCAAATGGAAAGAAAAAACGTTCAAATCGTTCAAAAGACAATCCGACAGGATGCACGGAAATTAACCCGACTTTTTCAAATGAGGCGCATTTCGCGGTAAACCAGCGAATTGGTGTACCGAGAGTCCTTCGGCAGCCAGTTCAGAAGTCGGCACGCACGCAGCTTGAGGCCTGCCGCAACATCAGAAATGAGCAACAATGATTATCGATCCTACAGTCGCTCGCGAAACGAATCTGCGATTTTGAGATGCCCGTCAAGCTTGGTTCCCATGCGACGGCATTGCGCTGTCATGACTGACATCCGAGGGTTCGCTGCGAAGAACTGATGCGGAGAGATCAGGGCCGCGAGCATTGGAACACGCCCCTATCGCTTTGCCAGAACGTGGCCTAAACCGCCATCAATGCCAATCACCTGCCCTGTGACCCAGTGATTCTCCGGATCAAGCAGCCACGCGGCAAGTGACGCAACGTGCTCAGCTTCCCCCAGACGACCAAGCGCATGCAGACTTGAAGATGCGGCGGCTGAGGCAGCGTTTTCCCAAATCCTACGTGTCAATTCAGTCCTGACAAGTCCAGGACTGATAACATTAACTCTGATATTCGAAGACGCGTAAGTGGCGGCAGCGGAACGGGCGAGACCGATGACACCAGCCTTTGCCGCGGCAATCGCTTCGTGATTCGGAATCCCTATTTCAGCGGCGGCCGACCCGAACAGGATGATCGATCCACCACCCTCCCGCAGCAGTTTTGCGCCCGCACGCACTGTGACAAACGCGGTGAACAGATTCGTTTCAAACGCTTGACGAAATTCTTCATCCGAGGTGACATGAGCCGGTTTGAGTACAATGGATCCAATACAATTGATCAGCCCGGAAAAGCCTCCATTTAATTCGGCATCCCGCCTGAGCGTCTCCTCCAGCGGTGCCGAAGTACTCATCTCGACAACTTTGAACGGCTGGCTGAGCTCACGCGACAGCGACTCAAGTTTTTCCTCCGTGCGACCAATCAGCAGGATTTGGCGACCCTGTTGGACCAGTCGGCGAGCCAGAGCGCTGCCAATCGAACCGGACGCTCCAATGATTGCGACACGCTCCATGGGCCACCGTTCGTTTCTTTCCAGGACCATGATTAGTGTGAAAACAAGATGGATGGTCATTAGAGTCTTACTCTGTTTTTTAAGCGCACGGTGCGCGCATGTTTCATAGTCGTGGATCGCTCCGCGATCCAACGCTGGATCGCGGAGCGATCCACGACTATGGGGTGCGGGCGGAGCCCGC
>Ga0105048_10016520_pt1 | contig 11406 bp, 10 predicted proteins | sample MAT05_FD_78382 | JGI IMG/M metagenome (GOLD analysis project Ga0105048, IMG submission 78382) | Freshwater microbial communities from Lake Fryxell liftoff mats and glacier meltwater in Antarctica - MAT-05 | ecosystem: Environmental > Aquatic > Freshwater > Ice > Liftoff microbial mat | place...
CGGGCTACGCCCTCCCTACGCCCCAACCCCCGCGAACGGTGCGCTCGTCACTGCAATCCTGAACCCCACAAGGGGGTCCCGATTGGACGCCGATAGGGGGTCCCTTTTGGACGCCGATTGACACGCCTTGTTCCGCCGCCGAATGCGCGTTCTGCTCCGATTGCTCCGGCCCGGAGCATGTGCGGCTCGTATTCCTATTGTGCGCGCGGACAGGTAAAAATCTTGAATGACATCAAACAGTTGCGAAAGGTGTTGCGTTTGCGAACAGCGACGCATAAAAGCGCGGTTCTCAGTGACGCGGGGTGGAGCAGCCCGGTAGCTCGTCAGGCTCATAACCTGAAGGTCCCAGGTTCAAATCCTGGCCCCGCACCCAAACAAGAATAGCCCTGCGAGCAATCGCGGGGCTGTTTTCGTTTGTGGCGACGGGATCGCAGGCTCATCTGGCCGCCTCGGCTACGCCCGCATATGAAATGGTCATGACCCTCAAATCCATCCGCGCCGTGCATCCCTCCCATCGCGATGACATCGCGGATCTCGTCACGCGCCGCCCGGTGCCAGGCCCGCGCATTCAACAGGTCGATCCGTTCCTCTTCCTCAATCATCACGGCCCGCAGGTTTATCCACCAAACAATCGCGGCCTCCCATTCGGCCCGCATCCGCATCGCGGCTTCGAGACGGTGACGTTCATCCTCGAGGGCGAGCTGATGCACCGCGATTCCGCCGGATACGAGAGCATCATCCGCGCCGGCGGCGTTCAGTGGATGACGGCCGGCTCCGGTCTCGTTCACGCAGAGCTCTCGCCCGATGCGTTCAAGCGCGCCGGCGGGCCGCTCGAAATCCTTCAGCTGTGGGTAAACCTGCCATCGCGCCTGAAATTCACGCCGCCTTGCTATCAAGGCCTGCAGCGCGATCAGATTCCCACGCTCAGCGCAGCCGATGGCAAAGCGCAGATCAGCCTGATCTCCGGTGAGTGGGGCGGCGCCACAGGCCCTGTTGAATCGATCACCGGCAATTTCATGTCGACCATCACGGCGCAGCCGTGCGCAAAGCTAACCTTCGACAGTCTCTCCGGCCGCAGCGTGTTTCTCTACGTCGTCTCAGGCGCCGTGCGGATAAACGGGCAGGCGGTCGCACAGCATCATCTCGTCGATCTGGATATCGCCGGCGACCAGCTCACCATCGAAGCGGAGACATCCACGCGACTCCTGCTTGGCCATGGCGCACCGATCGGTGAGCCGGTCATCGCGCATGGCCCCTTTGTGATGAATACCGTTGAAGAGATCCGTGAGGCGATCATCGATTATCAGGCCGGTAAGTTCGGCCACGTCGCAGGCTGAAACTTCTGCTCGCGGCGTCGTGACGAGTACGGCCGTCTGACGCACTTACGCGGCGTCGAAACGGTGGTTACACTCGCGCACGAAACAGGAGTCGGTCGTGCTGACCTGGATGCGACAGAAGGGAGCAAGACTAAGCGCGCTCGCGCTTGTCGCCCTGTTTGTGCGCGCCCTCGTGCCCGCTGGCTACATGCTCGCCGAGGCAGACACCGGCGGCGCGCGCTATGTCACGATGCAGATCTGCGACGGCCACGCATCTGCGCCAAAACTTCTCAATCTCGATACAGGCGAGGAAGTCCTCCTCGATGACCTGCCGCGCAAGGTGACAGACAAGGGCGATAAAACGCCATGTGTCTTCGCCGCGCCGTCAGTTGTTGTCGAGCCGCTCGTCGTAATCGAGCCGATCACATTCCTCGTCGAAGCCAGCGTCGATTTCGCCGCCGTGCCGGATCTGCGTCCTGGCCTCGGCTTGTCTGCGCCGCCGCCGCCGTCTACCGGGCCTCCTTCACTGATCTGAGCTGCCTCGCCGCGCGTGGGTTCACCCGCGCGCGCTTCATGCTTCGATCAGGACATTCATCCTTATGAAATCGCACACCTTGCGCGCGGCCGCTTCGGCGCCGGCGCTTATCATGGCGCTATCGCTATACGCGCCCGCCTTCGCCCAATCCGGCCCATCTGACGAGCCACAGGATCGCGACACCGTCATCGTCACGGCCAAGGCCGATCCGGAAGACCCGCCCGTGGTCGCCGAAGCGCGCGAGCGCCTGTCGGAAACGCCCGGCGCCGTCGCCATCGTCTCGAGCGAAAGCTATTCGAGCCGCCACGCCGCCGGGCTTGCCGACATGCTGCGCGACGTTCCCGGCGTTTACATCCAGAAGAAGTGGGGCGGCGATACGCGGCTCTCCATCCGCGGCTCCGGCATCGGCAACAACAACCACCTGCGCGGAACGCTGATCGCACAAGACGGCATGCCGATGAACGAGGCCGATGGTTTCGGCGATACGCAGCTCGTTGACCCGTTCATCGCGCGCTACACTGAGGTCTACAAGGGCGGCAATGCGCTGCGCTATGGCGGCGCGCTGCTGGGCGGCGCCATCAACATCATCACGCCGAACGGCAAGACGATGCCGGAAACCGGCGTGCTGCGCGTTGAAGCCGGCGACTTTGGCACGGCGCGCGCCCACGTCAGCGCCGGCGGCCAGTTCGGCAACTGGGACGCGTTCGGCGCCGTTTCCGGTTACAAGACAAATGGCTGGCGCCAGCAAAGCGAAGGCGAGTGGCAGTTCGTGTCCGGCAACGCCGGCTACACGTTTGGCGACGACAGGGAAGTCCGCGCCTATGCGTCTGGCGGCTATATCCACCAGCAAATCCCTGGCTCGCTGTCGCTGACTCAAGCGCTCAACTCGCCCGAGCTCGCAAACCCCGCCAACGTCACGCTAAACTACCAGCGTGACCAGAGCGTGCAGCGCGGCGCACTCCAGACGCGCTGGCGTCTGGATGCAGACACGGTGTTCGAAGGCGGCGTCTACGCCACCCACAAGGAACTCGATCACCCGATCTTCCAGGTCATCCATCAGGTCTCGGACAACTGGGGCGCCTTCGGCCGCCTCGACTGGACCGGCGAACTGTTCGGCATGGACGCTGACCTGTTCTACGGGCTGTCATACAGGGCCGGCAAAAACGACGCGAAACAGTGGGTGAACCTCGCCGGTTCGCGCGGCGCGCTGACAGCGCAGAGCCTCCAAGAGGCAACGGGCCTCGACGCGTTTGTCGAAGGCCTGTTGTTCGTGATGGACGGCTTCGCCCTGATTGCGGGCGGTTCCTATGGTCGCGCAGAGCGCGACTATCAGAGCTTCGCACCAAGCGCCGTCGTGGTGAGGGACAGCGAAACCTACGACTGGTTCGCCCCGCGCGTCGGCTTCCTGTGGCAGAATCCCGATGGCGTGCAGGTCTATGGCAACGTCACCCGCTCGGTCGAGCCGCCGAACTTCGGCGGTCTTGCCCCGACAACGGGCGGCTTCCAGCCGTTGCAGGAGCAGGATGCGTGGACAGCCGAGATCGGCACACGCGGCCGCGCGAACAACTTCGTCTGGGATGTCGCGCTCTATCGCGCCGAGATCGACAACGAGTTGGTCACGTTCGTCGTCAATCCGGCGGCGGGTATTCCTGCGGCGACCTTCAACGCGCTCGACGGCACGATGCACCAGGGTCTCGAGGCGGGCCTCGACTGGCAGATCACGGACGGGCTGCGCCTGCGTCAGACCTACATGTGGTCGGACTTCCGCTTCACCGGAGACCGCCAGTATGGCGACAACCGCCTGCCGATCGTCCCGGAGCATTTCTACCGCGCCGAGCTGAAAGGCACGGTGGGCAATTTCTGGATCGCGCCCTCGCTCGAATGGTCGCTGTCGGATGCGTGGACGGACTACGCCAACACGTTCGAGGCGGGGTCCTACGGGATCTTCAACCTCAACCTCGGTTACGAGTTCGACAACGGGCCGATGGTCTTCCTCGATGTCCGCAACATCCTCAACGAAAACTACATCTCCAACTTCACGCCCGTCGTGAACTGGAACACCGCAACCGCCCCGGGCGCGCGCAACATCTTCTTCCCCGGAGATACGCGCTCGATCTACGGCGGCGTCTCGTTCACGTTCTAAGGGGGAAGCAGCAATGGCGCGCGCGATCGAAACACGCGAGACGGCAGGCAGGGGCGGTCTCTATCGCATGCTCTGGCGCTGGCATTTCTATGCCGGCCTCATCTGCATTCCATTCGTCATCTGGCTGTCGATAACAGGATCGATCTACCTGTTCCGCCCACAGATCGATGCGTGGATCGATCGCGACGTCGCTGTCCTCGAGCGATCAGGGGAAGCTGCAAGCCAGCAGGAACTCGTCGCGGCCGCCACCGCCGCTGTGCCGGGCTCCACCTTCGCGGGCCTCATGCTGCCCGACCAGGCCGACCAGGCTGCGCGCGTGCTGGTCTCCGACAAGGGCGTCCGCACGCGCGTCTACCTGCATCCTGACTCCACCGAGGTTCTGAAAACGGTTGAAGAGGGCTCAACCTGGGATCGCTGGGTCTTCAAGCTGCATGGCGAACTCATGCTCGGCACGCCCGGGTCGATCATGGTCGAACTCGCAGCATCCTGGGCTATCGTGATGATCCTCACCGGCCTTTATCTCTGGTGGCCACGCAATGCGAAGGGGCTTGGCGGCGTACTGTATCCGCGTATCGGGCAGGGCGCGAAACGCTTCTGGCGGGATCTTCATGCCGTCGTCGGCGTGTGGGTGTCCGCCTGGGCGTTGATCCTGCTGGCCAGCGGCATGCCGTGGGCGCTGGTCTGGGGCAACGGCTTCAAGATGGTGCGCGAGGCGACAGGTAACGCGCCGATCACACAGGACTGGACCATCGGCTCCATCGACGACGAACACGCCGAACACTTCGCGCACGACGCCGGCGTAATCGATCACTCCGCCCACGGCGGCGCGACGCTCGATCAGGTCTTCGCCGCCGCACAGGCGCAGAAGCTTGAGCCCCCGGCAATCCTGACGCCGCCCAGCAGGGCCTCGAATTACTGGTGGGCCAAGTCCAACACGCCCAATCGTCCTCTTCAGCAGAGCGTAGCCTTCGATCCTATGAGCGGCGCCATTGTCAGCCGCGAGGTGTTCGAGAAGAAGCACATCATCGACCAGATCGTCGGCATCGGCATCGCCGCACACGAAGGCCAGTTGTTCGGCCCACTCAACCAGGCGATCGCCGTGCTCACTGCGCTCGGGCTGATCACCCTCTGCGTCAGCGCCTTCATCATGTGGCGCCGGCGCGCGCCGGAAGGTGTGCTCGGCGCTCCCCCGCCAATCCCCGACGCAAGGCTAGGCTGGGGCCTTGCCGCGATCATCATCGTGGCGGCGATCCTGCTTCCCTTGCTCGGCGCAAGCCTCCTCGCTATCGCCATCCTCGAGCGCGGCCTGCTAAGGCGCTGGTCAGCGGCGCGGCGATGGCTGGGACTCCCAGCCTGAACCATGCCCGGGAACTCGTGGTGTAAGCGGGCGTTCCGCAGACCCCACCAAACGGAACTTCCCATGGCTTTCCACGTGATGATTGTTGAAGACGAGCCCCTGATCGGGGCCGCCATGCAGATGTTCGTGGAAGAGGTTAGCGGCACGGTTTCCGGCCCTCACATGACCCTCGCCGACGGCCTCACCGCCGCACGGGAGGCTGCCCCAATCGACGTCGCCCTGCTGGATTGCAATCTCGGCCGAGACACCTCGTGGCCGATCGCCGAGGCGCTCGCCGAACGGGGCGTGCCGTTCGCCTTCACCAGCGGCAAGGGTGTAGGCGAAATTGACCCTCGCTTTTCCGACCGCCCCGTCTTCGCCAAGCCCGTCGACGAGGACAGGCTGAAAACCTACCTCGAAAGCCTCAAGCAGAGCTGATCTACGCCCTGCTGGGGCTAGATTCGACGGAAACCGCCCGGTATTGGGTTAAACTGCCAAGGCAACCGCTGCGTATACCCAAATACGGGTGGCGGTCCTTGGGGCATGCCCTCTTGCAATTGAGGGCGTTATCGAATATCGATAATCCGGGTGTCAGGGCCCCTCTACAAATTGAAACGGTATCCGGAAAGGATCCGAGGATGAGCCTTGCGCTCTCGACGCTGCTTTATGAGTGGCGCCGCTACATGGCGGCGGTCATCGCGCTCGCGCTCGCCGGCGTCCTGATGCTGGCGCTCAGCGCCATGTTCATCGGCATCATGCAGTCCTTCACGGCGACGATCGACAAGTCGCGCGCCCAGCTGATCATCCTGTCGGCGCAGGCCCGCTCAATGGGCGGCGGTCCTGGCGGCGGCGGCGGCGCGGTGCCCAAGCGGGTTGTGCCCCTGATCTATCGCCATCCCGACGTGGTGGAGGTGCAGGACCTGCCCAACGATTTCGGCCAGTTCTTTGCCGAGGGGAAACCGAACCCCAGCCTCGTCAACATCATGGTCATCGACACGACGCCCAATGGCGTCACGCTGCCTGACGATTTCACCGACGACATGCGCCGCGCCATCGAGCCGCCGTACGCAGTCGGCATCGACGTATCCTCCATGAAGCAGCTTGGCGTAAATCTGGGCGATCAGGCCATGCTGAACGGCCGGTCAGTCCGCGTTGCGCTCATCATGGATGGCTACGCCAACAGCCAGTTCCCCAACCTTGTCATGTCGCGCCAGACCCAGCGATTGATGGGGCGGGCGAACGATAACCAGTTCGACATGCTGATGGTCCGCATCAAGGACGTCAAAACGGAAAAGGACATTGTGCGCGTCCGCGACGAGCTCAACGCCATGGCGGATGGGCAGTATCGCGCGTGGACGAAGGACGAGCTTTCCACCGCCACGATCCGCGACATGATGCAGGAGGGCATCCTCGCCATCATTCTCGGCTTCATGAACATCATCGGATTCGTCATCGGCGTGGTCATCACGTGGCAGACGCTGCGCGGCGCCATCCTCGCCAACATCAAGGAGTTCGCGAGCCTTCGCGCGCTTGGCGTCTCCATCGGACAGCTGCGCGGCGTCGTTATGGAGCTGTCCTTCTGGGTCGGAATCCTGGGCATTGCTGCATCGGCCCTGCTGATGGTTGGCATTGCCGCCCTTGCGAAGTCCGCCAACATCCCGATGGGCTTCGAGGCCGGCTCCCTGATCCAGACCGGCGTACTGCTCCTGCTGATCTCCATCATGTCAGGCGCGCTCACCCTCGGCGCCCTCAAGAAGGGCGAGCCCGCGGACCTGCTCAAATGATCAATCCATTGCGCAAGAAGAAGGTCGAGATCGAAGACGCGCCGCTCCCGCCGCCGCGCCCCGAAGAGGTCGGCAAGCGCTGGGCCATCGAAGCCCGTGGCATCAAGAAGAGCTTCAAGGCCGGACAGGTCATGGTCGACGTGCTCAAGGGCATCGACCTCCTGATCGAGCCCGGCGAGATCGTGCTCGTCATGGGCCCCTCGGGCTCGGGCAAGTCGACGCTGCTGGCCGCCGTCTCCGGCCTCATGAAGCCCGACAGCGGCAGCGTCATCGCGCTCGACACAAACCTCTGGAAGCTGCCGCGCCGCAAGATCGACCGCTTCCGCCTCGCCAATTGCGGCTTCATCTTCCAGGGCTTCAACCTGTTTCCGGCGCTCACCGCCAGCCAGCAGGTGCAGATCGTCCTGAAGTTCATGAAGCAGAAGAAGGCCGCGCGCAAAGCCGCCGCAGAAACCGCCCTCAAGGACGTGAATCTCGGCCACCGCCTGCGCAATCGCCCTGACCGCATGTCGGGCGGCGAGAAGCAGCGCGTCGCCATCGCCCGCGCGCTCGCCAAGAAACCGAAGCTGATCTTCGCCGACGAGCCGACCTCGGCCCTCGATGGTGAAAACGGCAACGTCGTCATGACGCTTCTGCGCAAGATGGCCAAGGAGCAGGGCGCAACCGTGCTCTGCGTCACGCACGACGCGCGCCTCGCCACGTTCGCCGATCGCATCATCACAATCGAAGACGGCCTGATCACGTCGACCAACGCCGATCCCGCCCTGTTCGCACACCATCACTGAGAGAACGGATAACCGTCATGAAACGCCTCCCGGTTTCCCTGATTTTGAGCGCCAGCCTGCTGGCCCTGACGGCCTGTGGCGGTCCGGCCCCGGGTGGTCCCGGCGGCTCCGGCGCGCCCGGCGCCGGCATCGACCCGAAGTCGATCAACACGCCCTATGCCGCAATCGCAGCCGGCAAGGTCGACATTGAGGGCGGCCTCGTGGATGTCGCTGCCCGCGCGCCCGGCATCGTGCGCGAAGTGCTGGTGCAGGAAGGTGAGACCGTGAAGTCGGGCCAGGTGCTGGCCCGTCAGGACGACAACGACAGCCGCCTCTCGCGCAACCGCGTCGCCGCCCAGCTGCAACAGGCCGAAGCGCAACTTCCCATTCTCGAAGTCCAGCTCGACGGCGCCCTGCGCGAGGAAGCGCGCCTGAAGCGCCTCACCGACGAAGACGCTGCCTCCACCCAGGCGTTCGAACAGGCGCAGGATCGCACCAAGCAGCTGCAGGCGCAGGTCGCCGCGCAGAGATCGTCGATCTCGCTCGTCCGCGCCCAGCTCGCCGAGGCGAACTACCAGGTCGAGCTCTACGTGATCCGCGCGCCCACCGATGGCGTCATCGTACGCCGCTACGCAAATCCGGGCTCGGGCGCGTCCACCTTCAGCGTCACGGCCATGTTCCAGCTCCAGCCCGACACGCAGCGCATCGTCCGCGCCGAGGTCGAGGAACGCTCGATCAACGCCGTTACCGTCGGCCAGAAGGTCGAGATCGTGCCGGAGTCCGACCAGCAGGCGACCTATCATGGCGAAGTCATCCGCATCGCTGGCGTCATGGGCTCGCGCAAGCTCCGCTCTGACGACCCCAGCGAGCGCGCCGACGAGCGCGTGGTCGAAGTCGTGGTCAACGCCGAGTCGGCCCCTGTGTTGGTCGGCCAGCGCGTGCTGGTGAAATTCCTCAAACCGGGCGCCACGCCCGTGCCCGCATCCCCCGTCGCAGAACCCGCCGCCGCGACCGCCACCACAACCACGACTCAGTAAGCGTCCGCCCGCCTCGCGCGGGCGTGACCGCCTGTGTCCATTTGCGCACCCCTGAAAGGCCTTGCTGTCTGGGCCATCCTTGGTATTGAGAATAATTCTCAATCGGGGCGTCGATGGCCGGAACTGAAACGACAGTCAGGATGGATACGCTGCCCCGGGGACGGATCGGCCGCGTTGCAGGATTCGGCCAGGGCGATCCCACGCTCATCGCCAAGCTGCGCGAGATCGGCTTCGCCGAAGGCGACGAGGTCGAGCTGATGGCCCGTGGCTGGCTCGGCGGCGCGCCGCTGTCCTTCCGCCTCAACCGCACCGTGATCGCCCTGCGCAAGGCCGAAGCCGCGCTCATCCTCGTGGAGCAGGCCCAGTGACAACCGCCAGTTTGCGCCTCGCGCTGGTTGGCGCCCCCAACAGCGGCAAGACCACGCTTTTCAATGGCTTGACCGGCGGTCTTGCCAAGACTGCGAACTATGCCGGCACCACGGTCGAGACGCGCTCAGGCCGCTTCGAGACGCCCGGCGGCGCCAGCGTCACGCTGGTCGACCTTCCCGGCATCTACGGCCTCGAGGCCCGCTCGCTCGATGAACGCGTCGCGGTTGAGGCCATCCAGGGCAAGCGGGGCGATCCGCCGCCGGATGCACTCATCCTTGTCGCCGACGCCGCCAACCTCCGCACCCACCTGCACACCGTGCTGCAGATGAAGTCGCTCGGCCTGCCCGTGATCGTGGCGCTCAACATGATCGACCTCGCCGAACGCGACGGCGTGAAGATCGATGTGGCGAAGCTGTCGTCCCTGCTGGGCGTGCCTGTGGTTCCCACCCGCGCCACGCGCAAGGCGGGCCGCGAACAGCTCATCGCCACCATCGACAGCGTCCTGAGCACCCTGCCGCCCGGCGCGCTTGTCGCCGAACCGGCGCATGACCTGCGCGCCCTCCAGCGCGAAGCCCGTCGCATCGCGACCGAGACGATGACCGAACCGGCCATGAACCGCTTCACGCGTCAGGCCGATGCGATCCTGCTCAATCCGGTGGCCGGCCTCGCTGTGCTGTTCACCGTGCTGTTCCTCATGTTCCAGTCGGTGTTCGCCTGGGCGACGCCAGTCATGGATGGCATTGAAGCCCTCTTCATCTGGCTGGGAGATATGGCCGGCGCTGGCATCCAGAACGACCTTCTGCGCTCCCTTGTGGTCAACGGCATGATCGCGGGCGTCGGCTCAGTGGTCGTGTTCCTGCCGCAGATCGTGATCCTGTTCGCCTTCATCCTGTTCCTCGAGGCCTCGGGCTACATGGCCCGCGCGGCCTTCCTGATGGACGAGCTGATGCTGCGCGTGGGCCTCAACGGCCGCGCCTTCATTCCGCTTCTGTCCAGCTTCGCCTGCGCCATCCCCGGCATCATGGCTGCCCGCACCATCGAGAACGAGCGCGACCGCCTCACCACCATCATGGTCGCCCCGCTGATGACCTGCTCGGCGCGCCTGCCGGTCTACACCCTGCTGATCGGCGCCTTCATCCCGCAGCAGCTTGTCGGCCCCTTCAACCTGCAGGGCCTCGTCATGTTCGGCCTGTACATGGCCGGCATCGCCAGTGCGATCCTCGTCGCGTTCGTGCTCAAGCGCACGGCTACCAAGGGCTCGACCCAGCCCCTGGTGATGGAACTGCCCACCTACAAGCTGCCCGTGGCCCGCGACTATTTTCTCGGCCTCGCCCAGAAGGCCTGGGCCTTCCTCAAGCGCGCCGGCACGATCATCTTCGCAACCTCCGTGCTGCTCTGGTTCCTGGTCACATTCCCGCAGACGCCGGAAGGCACAGCGCCCGAACTGCGCGACAGCTTCGCCGGAATGATCGGCGGCGTGTTGATGCCGCTGTTCGGGCCCACGGGCTTCAACCTCGCCATGGTCATCGCGCTGGTGCCCGGCATGGCCGCGCGCGAAGTCGCCGTCGGCGGGCTCGCCACGATCTACGCAGTGCAGGGCGGCGAGGAAAACGAAGCCGGCATCCTCGCCGCGCTCCAGGCCGACTGGTCCATCGCGATGGCTCTGGCCTTCCTCGCCTGGTACGTCTACGCGCCGCAATGCTTCGCAACGCTGGCCACCGTCCGCCGCGAGACGCACTCTTGGAAATGGACGGGCTTCATGTTCGTCTATCTGGTCCTGCTGGCCTACGTCGCCGCAACGCTGACCTTCCAGATCGCGAGCGCGGCGGGGTTGGGGTAGGCCGCGACCCCACCGGCCACGCCGATCGGCTGAACTCACCGCCAACAACTGCCTATTGGCCGAACTTGGCGGATGCTCGTCTCGCCCAAATCACTGATCGACGCGCTCGAGGTTACTCAGACCCATAGGGCAGATCTCCACCTGCTACGGGCTGACAGACCAAGCGATGCCGGACTTCAGCGTGAGTAATGGGCTCAGTTTGTTTTTTAATGATCGGGCGGCCACCGAGAGGCGTCCTTTCACAGCTGCGTTTGGCCAGAAAAGCACCAAAGGAAATGGCGA
>Ga0105048_10016525_pt1 | contig 11404 bp, 5 predicted proteins | sample MAT05_FD_78382 | JGI IMG/M metagenome (GOLD analysis project Ga0105048, IMG submission 78382) | Freshwater microbial communities from Lake Fryxell liftoff mats and glacier meltwater in Antarctica - MAT-05 | ecosystem: Environmental > Aquatic > Freshwater > Ice > Liftoff microbial mat | place...
CGGGCATCAACCCGGTACCGGCTTTGCCCGCCCGTTACCAAACTAAACGTCTGGCGTGTACCATTGCTCAAGTCAATGTCGGCGTTGACGTAATAATTGATCTCCCGGCTTTTTAGAAAATTCGACTCAAACTGACCGTACCAGCGCGTTTGGTCGTACCGGACAAAGGCCCCAACACCACTGGTGCGGGCATCATCAAACGTCCCCTTAACGGTACTAATCGACAAGTCATTGACCCGGGTAAAGTTGACTGATGGCTTAACCGATAATCCCAGGTTTACCTTAGGCCCGAATGTCCATTCCTGCGCCCGGCTTGTTCCGGCGGTCAGGGGCAATAGGCTGACGGCGGCTGTTGATAAAAATTTCGTTTTCATATCGGTTGATGGTTAGCGGTCAACGAGGGGTTTTTCGCCCTGAATGGACACGGGGCTGTAGCTATTCTGAATTTGGATTTCGGGTTTGGCGGCACCGGGGGGCTGGTACGTAAAAGTCTGCTTGCTGCCGTACTTGCCCAGTTCGCCCATTACCGACTCCGGGACGCGGATGGGGGCGTAGGTGTTGATAATGTCGTACCGGAAATCAGACAGGCGTTTGGTGGCTACCGTAATCTCCGTGCGGGCCGCTTCCACAGTAAGTTTGTTGAGCGACAGGGCGGGCAACAGCGTCAGTTTGCCGTAGCGACTTGTGATGCGGGCCGTACCGCCGAGGTCGCGCAGCGTTACGTCGGCTTTTTCGGTTTTGAGCGTCAGATTGGCGTCGAGGTTGCGGGCGTCGATGTCGCCGTAATTGGAGGACACGGTGAGTTTGCCGCCAATGTCGTCGAGGGTGAGTTTGCCAAACTCGAAGGTGAGCGATACATCGCCCGATACATCGCTCAGGGTCAAATCGCCGAAGGAGTTGGTCAGGGTTAGCAACGCTTTGGCCGGTACGCTCACTTCGTACACGGCCTTGAGCTGACTTTGCAGCTTACCCGCCCGCTGCGGAATCACGAAGCGGTTACTCAAATCAATCTCGCTGCCGTTGGCCTGTAGCGTGTATTGATGATACGCCACTTCGCGCTCGGCCACGGCCCGGTCGGGGTGTTTGGCCATGAGCCGTAGCCGCACCTGCACCGTTGGGCGACTCCAGCCTTTCACGGTTACGTCGGCTTTCTGGGCGTTCAGCCGCACGCGCTGCCCGTCGGCGTAGGGAATGTCTTTCTCCACCACCTTTGTCACAACCTGCACCTGAGCTTTTGTCTCTAAACACAGAGAAAACAGACACAGAGTAAACAGAGTGGTCAGCCGGTGCGGTTTTCTTCTCCTTTTCTCTGTGAAAAACTCAGTGTACTCTGTCGGTCCGCCGATGCGGTTAAAATAGTCTCTCGTTTTCATGAACGTAGCAGCGTAATGAGTTCTTTGGTCACTTCGGCCTGCTGGTTTTCTACCTGTACCTGCGCCCGAATCAGGCGGGGGTCGTCGCCGAAGGTCTGGCGTTCCTGGTCAAGGCGGGTTAGTTCGCCGTTCAGGTTTTCGAGCCGGTTGCGCAGTTCGTGGACTTCGGGTTGCTGACAGGCAAACGTCTGTTCGGCGCATTGCCGGGCAATGAAGTCGGCGGCCCGCTGGTCGGCGTCGGTTTCGGGTAGGTTTGGTACGTTCGTGGGCCAGGTTGCGTTGGGTTCTACGGCGTATTCTATGCGCTCATCGGCCCGCGCTGCCGGCCAGAACAGCCACGTACCAATCACCACCACCACAGCTGCTGCCGCCAGCCCCGCCCAAAGAGGACGTACCACCCTAAACGGCGACCGACGAACCGATTCCTGAGCCGGATGCAGCACCACGCGCCCACCAGCTGGTTGCATGGATTCTTCGATGCGGTCCCATAACTCGGCTTTCGGCTCCGTCTGCGGTAACTCCCCAATAGCATGGGTCAGCCGCTCGTCCGAGGTCATGTCGGCTTCGATACGCGCCCAGAGGTCCGGGTGCGGGTCAAATTCGGGCAGGTCGGGATAGGAGTTATTCATATTGTAGTCGTTGTCTAAGCAATTTCTTCGCGTAGCTCACCTGCGATTTCGAGGTACCTTCCGATACGCCGAGCATAGCGGCAATCTCTTTGTGGGCGTAGCCTTCGACTTCGGCCAGCAGAAATATGGTCCGCGCGCCGTCGGGCAGGGTACGGATAGCCGCGTCGAGTTCAGCACCGGTCAGGGTGTCGGGCAGGGACGCGGGCTGGTCGTGCCGGGTCTCGTCGATGGTCTCGAACCGGTTTTCCAGCTTCTGCTTCCGAATGGCCTGCCGCACCACAATGATCTTGACCCACGCGCCGAGCGTTGACCGAAACCCGAACTGATCGAGGTTCCGAAACACCTCCACAAAGGCATCCTGCAAGGCGTCGTTGGCGTTGTCATGGTCGTTGGTAATGCGATACGCCGTTGAGAACATGGCCCGCTTGTACCGCTCAAACAAGAGCCGCTGCGCCGTTCGTTGGGCAGTCGCGTCTGCCGACAGACAGCCGTCAACAAGGTCGCGTTCAGATATATCGGGCGGTGTTGCCAAGCGGAACATGGTGGGTTAAATCGGCTTTCGGACTAAAGGGCAGCGTGACTACGCAAAGGTTGGAACGGCAAGAAAAAATAGATGGTTTTGGTCATTCCGGTGGTCTGTCATGCTGATTTTCTATCATGCTGAGAAACGAAGCATCTCAATGTAGCAACAGGTATGTGGCAACAGGCTTACCAGACACGAAGAGATTCCTCGTTCCTCGGAATGACAAACAACCGGAACGACAAAAACGAACTATGAACCATACCGAACTGACGCTTACCGTCGCGCCCGACTACGCCGATATCCTCACCGCCGAACTCGCCGAACTGGGTTACGAATCGTTTGTGGAAACTGACGAAGGGCTGAATGCGTACATTACTGAAGCTGATTTTGACGAGGAATCTGTGCAGCAGCTCATCGCCAGATATGCCCCACAAACGGCAATAGCCTATACGGTCACTTCGTTAAAAAAGAGGAACTGGAATGCCGAGTGGGAGCGTGATTACGCTTCTATTGAAGTGGCCGATAAAGTCCGGGTGCGGGCGTCGTTTCACGAGCAGGATGAGCGGTTTCAGTACGATATTGTCATCAATCCGAAAATGTCGTTCGGTACGGGGCATCACGAAACAACGGCCATGATGCTCGAACACCAGTTGTTATTCGACGTAGCAGGGAAAACGGTGCTTGACGTAGGGTGCGGAACGGGTATTCTGGCGATTCTGGCCGCGAAGATGGGCGCGAAAGCGGTGCTGGCCTTCGACATTGAGGAATGGGCCGTAGAAAACGCCCGCGAAAACGCCGACCTGAACGACTGCCCCCAACTTACGGTATTTCAGGGAACGATTGCCAACATCAATCCATCCGATAACGTACTCGACTGGACACCCGCGCTGTTCGACGTGGTGCTGGCCAACATCAACCGAAACGTGCTGCTCGCCGAGATTCCGATTTATACCGACCTGATTAAACCGGGTGGCTATTTGCTCGTCAGCGGTTTTTACGAGCAGGATGCCGTGGACATTGAACGCCGGGCCACTGCCTGCGGGCTGCAACCCGTACAGGGCATGACGACGAATCAGTGGACTTCGCTCGTTTATCAGAAACCAGCGGGTGAGTTTATTTAGCCGCTGGCTCATTGTCATTCCGACGAAAGAGGAATCTCTTTGTAGTAATATGCCCATCAATATCAAAGAGATTCCTCCTTCGTCGGAATGACAAACAACCGGAACGAATGAACGCCGAATCCAACAACTACATGAAACGTATCCACTATATACTCTTCCTGCTCACCGTGTCGCTAACCAGTTTTGGGCAGGCGGTGCGCCTATCCGATAAGCCCGAACAGTTTCTGGATGAGGTACAGAAGCTCATGGCAACGGGCGGGCCAGCCGCCGTGCGGGCGGGTACCAACCTGCAAACGCTCTGGTCGGAAAACCGGCTGTCGGCTTCGCAGCAGCAGCGCGTTATGGCCCTGAGCCGACGTATGAACCAGAAACGGCTGCAACCCGCGCCCTACTTCGCCCCGTTTTACGACGCACTCTATCACGCCCTTTACACGCAGCAACCCGCCGTATCGCCCGCTACGATTGACGGGATGCTGACGGTGGTTGAAAAAGTGTTTGAGACCAGCGATGCCAAAACGTTTGGCCGGACGCTCGAAACCATCCGGCAGTTTCTGGACCGGCGGCTGCTCTACACGGGCAACGTGAACAAACTCTACGCGCTGGGCGGCACGTTCCAGTTTCGGCTTGTGGACGATGTACAGAAACTGGCCGCTACAGGGGCTACACTCTCGGCAGCCGACTCGGTAGCCCTGGCCAAAGCAGACGCCGAAAAGTCGCGCTTCGATGGCTGGGACGACCTGCCTTCCCCTGGCGATACCACCGCCAAACAGCCGCGCCAAATAGGGCCGCGCTATATTCCGCAACGACGGGCTATTCCGACGGTATCTGGGGCGGTGATTTCCGTGAAAGACGCGTCGCTGGCGATGGTTGCTTTTGGCGATTCGGCGGTGCTGGGCAACACCAGTGGCGATTTGCTGATTAAAGACGGGGTATTTGTGGGTAAAGGCGGCAGGTTTACGTGGGAAACGGCGGGCAGACCCGACATTTTCGTGACCCTCGCCGATTACTCCATGAACACGGCCAACCCGCGCCTGCTGGCCGATGACGTGACGCTGACCTTCGAAAAAGCCAAACCCATTATCGGTACGTTCGAGTACCTCGCGCAGAAGCACAGAGGTCCGGCAGCGTATCCGCGTTTTCTGTCGTGGCAAAGCGACGTGCTGATTCCCGACCTCGGCAAAGACCTCGACTACCGGGGTGGGCTGGCTCTGGCGGGTGCGCAGATGGTTGGCTCGTCGGCGAGTGGGCAACCGGCGGTGCTGATCGTGAAAAATGGGGGCAAGCCGGTCTTTAAAGTCAGCAGCCGCCGGTTCGACTTTGGGGGCGACACCACCGGAACCGGAGCGAAGCCTATTATCTCGGCAAAAGCAGTGGCCTTCGTGGGCTACATCGACACCGATTCCCTGACGCATCCTGCCGTGCAGTTTCGCTTCGACAAAGCTGAGCGCGTGGCCTGGCTCAACCGGCTGGAGCGGTCGCAGTATGCGCGGGTGCCGTATAAGGATTCGTACCACAAATTCTTTATTCAGCCCGAAGTGGTGCGCTGGGATGTGCCGCGTCAGAAGGTCGATTTTTATCAGGTAGGTGCCAAAGGCGAGGTGCCGGTGCGGTTCGAGTCGTTCGATTATTTTCTGCCCCAACGGTACACCGACCTGACCGTCGATTACGGCTTTCACCCGATGCAGATTGTGGCTAATTTCATCTCAATCAAAAAGCAGCAGACGTTTCTGGACGATGAGGTGGTGCAGTTTCAGCCCCGCGTCAATGCCAACTCGTTGCGCGGGTCGCTGAACCGGATGGTGCTGGAAGGCTACCTCGACCGCGACGCGCTCGGTAATCTGCGCCTGAGCCAGAAAGGTGCGCTGTATATTCTGGCCTACGTGGGTAAGCGCGATTACGATAACTTTCAGGTGCAGTCCACGTTCAACTCCACCGACAGCGTCAAGAATGCGAGCATCAATCTGGCCGACAAAATCCTGACCATCCGGGGGGTGAACCGCTTCGTTATTTCCGACTCGCTCAAAATCTATGGCGTCCCGTCCGACAAAACGCTGCGGGTGGGCAAGGGCCGGAATTTTACGCTCAATGGGCAGCTCAAAGCCGGAACCCTGCGCTACGCCGGGCGCGATATGCAGTTCGATTACGACAAGTTCGCCATGAACCTCAACAAAATCGACTCCATTACCTTCTCGTCGCAGAAGCTGGCCGCACAGGGAAAATCGGGCGAAGTAGGGGGCGATATCAAATACGATAATCCCGGTACGGTGTATCTGGGAAGCGCGGAAAACCGCTCGGGGCAGATTAAGGGCAAGAAAACCACGCAGCGGCTCGTGATGCCGCAGGGTATGACCGTCTATTTCGACCAGCCCGTGCGCGAGAATCTGGTGTATAACAAGAAAGTTTATTTCAAGATACCGGCCATCGACAACGACAGCATCGGCAAGGGCGACATTTCGTTCATCGGTACCTTCTATTCCGACGGTATCTTCCCGCCTTTCAAAGCCACGCTCGAAACCATGCCCGACAATACGCTGGGTTTCGTGCAGAAAGCCCCCGCCACGCCCCTGCCGCTTTACGGCGGCAGATCAACCGTAAAACTGACCAGCGACATCACGATGGACAAGAGTGGTTTACGGGCCGAGGGTATTCTGAGCCACCTGACCGCTAACCTGAATACGCAGGGCGTGCTGTTCATGACTGACTCGCTGCTGGCCTCCGGCGACAAAGGCGAGATTAAGGAGGGTATTGTCGGGAAAGCCTATTACCCACAGGTGGCCCTGAACGATTATAGCCTGCAATGGTGGCCTAAAGCAGATAGCATGGTGATTTCAACGAAAAAGAACAGCGTTAGCCTGTACGGAGCCACCACCAATCTGGACGGCAATCTGGTTGTGCGCTCGTCAGGGCTGTTCGGTAATGGTACGCTGCGCCGGAAAGACTCCGAAGCCGTTTCTAAAACCATTAAATTCAACAAAGAAGGCTTCACTGCCGATAAAGCGAGGTTCACGATTCTGTCAGGTCGGGAGGGGGCTGTGGCGGATAGCAAGCCGGTGCTGGTTGGTACGGGAGTTGATGTGGATTTTAACCAGACCAAGGGGCTGGTTGGGCTGGCCATCAATCAGGACGGGCAGTTTGTGGACGATACGGTGACGGCCTCGCTGGAGTTTCCGTTTGCCGCTTACAAAACCAGCATCAGCCGGGCGCAGTGGAATATAAACGCCAAAACCATTGCCATGAAAGCAGGGACCATACCTGCCCCGGCAACTCCACCAGTAAAAGCCGTTGCCAAAGTCAGTCCGAAGGTGACTGCGAAACCCAAACCGGCACCGGTAGTGGCCGAAGCAAAGCCAAACGAACCGAAAACGGGTGTTTTCACCGCTACCGCCGAGGAACAGGAAGGGCTGACTTTTGCCGGAGCAGCCGCGCTGTACGACATCGACAAGATGACACTCAACATCAGCGGAGTGCCGTTTATCACCTCTGCCGACGCCCGGATTTATCCCGAAAAAGGACTCGTAACCATCCGGCGCAACGGCGATATGCTGGCCTTCAAAAACGCCCGGCTCGAACTGGATACGGTGAGCCTGTTCCATAAACTGCGCAACGGAAATATCCAGATCGTGTCCAGAACGCGCTTTGCGGGCGATGCCAGCTACCAGTACCCGACGATGAAAGGCGATACGGCTATCATCAAGATGCAGAGTTTTGAGTTGCAGGAAGCCCCCGCCGTAGCTGGTGCTACGTTGACGGCTGATACCAAACGGGGCGGCCGTCGGTCAGGAAAAGCGAAAGCCGATCAGACCGGCAGAGCGTATTTCACCACTGCCCGCGCCGACGTGAGCGAGTTGGATAACCTGCAACTGGCTCCCAAGCTGCTATACAAGGGAGCCATCACGATGCGGGCACCTGAACAGGACCTCGCGCTGGATGGGTTTATCAAACCAGCCCTCAAAAAGCGGCAAAATCTGGTGGGTGACTGGCTGCCGTTCAAAGAAAAAGTGGCCGAACGCTTAGAGATAAAAGTCGATAAGAACCTAAAAAACGAAGGCGAACAGCCGCTGGTGGTGGGTATTCACTTCGGTGTAAACGGCGCGTTGTACCCTACGTTCCTGTCGCCGAAAGAGGACCCGCGCGACCAGGATTTGTTCACGGCTACCGGGGTGATGCGCTACGACGACAAGGTCAGCGTTTATCGGATTACACCTTCGACGGAGGTCGTGTCGGCAGAGAAGGGCAAGAGCAAGGTAAAAGAAAACGCCACGAACGAACTGACCGCCGTGGCGGATGAAGACAACGAAAATGCCTTTACGTTCAGCGATGCGCGGGGGGTAATGACCTACAAAGGCAGGCTAAACCTCTTCAATACCGACCCGCCGTATCTGTTGGCGGCTGGTTCTGCGAAGGTCAACATCGACAGTGCGCTGTACCGGTTCAATACGCTGATGGCGTTCAATTTCCCCGTGCCGGAACCCATCACGACGAGCATTGCCAGTAAACTGATTACAACCAATCAGGACGAAGGCAACGACGAAGCCGCCGACGATGACCTGAACCGGCTATCGGACAAACTCCTGTCGCTGATTGGACAGGCCGCCGTGGATGCGTACCGAACCAGAGCGCAGAATGCACACGCGCCCCTCAACACGGCCTCGCCCAAACTGAATGCGGCCATCGTGCTGGCCAATGCCAATCTGCGCTGGTCGGACAAATACAATGCGTTTTACAGCATCGGTAAACTCGGCGTGTCGAACATGGGTACTGCCGACATCAACGCACAGATGGACGGGCTGCTCGAAATAAGAAAGGGAGCGGGGGGCGATGAGGTGAGCCTGCTGCTGGAATCCTCGCCCGATGTCTGGACGTTTTACGATTACAAACCCGGCAATGGTCCCGGTGCGCTGGGTCAACTGGCCATTGTAACGTCTGAGCAGGATATCAACGATAAACTCACGGCGGGCTCCAAGAACAGCGGCAAGCCAACGCTGGAAATCGTACCGGCCACGCCCTACGAGAAAGAGCAGTTTGTGGACCGCTACCTGGACCAGTACAAGACCCGCGCCAAAGCCGCCCCCCGCCCCCAAAAGCAACCCAAACCCGCCACCCCAACCGCCGATACGCCAACCGTAGCCGCCGGTTCGGTCAGTACCGATCCCAACGACGAAACCGGCGAGGAACCAGTAGCCGAAGACACGAAAACAGTAGCCACAGATGCAGCCAAGCCAGCCCTGAAAACAGCTAAAACCGACCCGAAAGCGAAAGATAAAAAGGGCAAACTACCCGCCAAACCCGAGCAGAAAGTGGCGGTCAAAGAAGTACCAAAGCCAGAAAAGAAAGATAAGGAAGCGGAGCGGGAGGGTTTTTGATTTTTTGTCATCCCGACGAAGGAGGGATCCCTATCGCGAGTAAGCTACAACCCGTAACAGAGATCCCTCCTTCGTCGGGATGACAAAAAATGCGGATACTGTTCGGGACGTGCGTCCCGAACAGTATCCATCAATATCGCTTCACAATTGTCTGTCCCGGCAGTAGCCACACGCCCCGCGCCGATTGGGAGTAGAACGACGAACCGAAATACACCTCCTGCCGACGTACTTTACCATTTTCGAGCTTTATGTCCACCGCCCGCGTCCTGGTGTCTATCGACGTAAACGTCAGCGGTTGCGGTACGGACAGGATGCGCAGCGGCCCCCGGTTCTGCGACACGGCGATGCGGCACTGCCCGTTCACGTCGGGGAAATCGACAATGGCTTTGGCGTTGCCGGGAATGTAGAATCCACTTTGCTGTATGCTTAACGGTGTAAAGTTGCCTTTGCCATCGCCCCGAAGGACCAACCCGTCGAAGGCGTCGCTGCGTCCGGCAACGAGGTCGCTGCCGTAATCGTTGCCCACCAGCACGGCGTCTAAGTTGCCATCGCCATCCACGTCCTGCGCCAGCATCCCGAACACCGGGGCTACTTGTGCGGGCAGCGGCAGCGGTCGGATAGCAAACTTGCCGTTACCCTGATTTTCGATAAAGCTGCTTGACGTGTAATTGACGGTGAGTTTCAGAGCCTGTTTGCGCTCGTCGTCGTTTAGAATCTGGCTCATCGTGGCTTTTCCAATGGCATTGTACTCCACGTACCGCTTCCGAAGGCCCACCATCTGCCGCACCATATCGTCCAGCCCGAAATACGGGTACTCGTCGTACTGCCCCTGCTGATTCTTGAAATAGACCGACGTAAAGGCGTCGTAAAAGCCGTTATTGTCGAAGTCGCCTGCGTACATGCGCACGGGCCGTTCGGGTGTGGCGCGAAGCAGGGTGTTCTGGCCGAGGTTTCCGGCGAGGTAGTCGATGTCGCCGTCGTTGTCGAAGTCGCCGGGGGTCAAGCTGTTCCAGAAGCCGCTTTTGTCGGAGATACCCGCTACGGTCAGCGGTTCAAATGTGCCGCCAACGTTGCGCAGCAGGGTAGGAGCTTCCCACTCGCCCACCAGCATCAGGTCGGTTTGCCCGTCGTTGTCAAAATCCGTCCAGAGCGCGTCGCAGGTCAACCCGCCGGTCATGAGCGTTGGCGCCTGTTTTGCCGTTACATCCGAAAAATGACCTTTCCCGTCGTTCTGTAGCAGAAAAGACCGTACCGGAGCGGGGTACTTGCCGGGTTCCACGCGCCCACCCACAAACAAATCCAGATCACCATCGCGGTCAATGTCAGCCGCTTTCACGCACGAGCCGCTAACACCGGTTTTGGGCAGGGCATTCTGGGCAAGGATAAATAGACCGCGTCCGTCGTTCAAATACAGCCGGTGCGCCAGCGCTTCATCCCGCTTGTCGGGAGCAAACTCAGTGCTGCCACTCACGGCGTACAAATCCAGATCGCCATCGCCGTCGGCATCGAACAGCAGCAGCCCGGCATCTTCGGCTAGTTTGGTGGGTAATGCTCTTATCGCAAATTTCCCATTGGTCTGTTGCAGCAGCAGATTAGCCGCCCGGTCGGCACTACCGCCCACGATCATATCCTGCGTACCGTCGCCGTTGACATCGCCCACGGCCAGCGCGGGGCCATATTCCGAGAGTTTGTGCAGAATGAGTTTCTGGCTGTTGAAGTCGATGAAATCGGTTTCTTCGTGCCGGTAGGTCATGCCGAGCGAATCGGTTATGTCGCGGAGTAACGTAGCCGGAGCCATGAGTATCGTGCCGGACGGTCCCGGTTTGGCGTTGGCGGCTTTCACCGTAAGAACCTGGTCGGCGTTTACGTTCGGAAGGATTTGGGCGCGTCCGTCGGGCCAGGTGATGGTTAGATTTTGAATCGTCTTCGCATTGCCAAGTCCCAGATGCGCCACCGACTCCACACTCGACAGGTAGCCCCGATACGGCGTATGTTCGTAAAATTCGCGGTGTCCGTTTGGGAGATCGTAGGTCAGCGTCGCGCCGATGCCCATCGGATTAGCCCCATCGCCCACGAACGCCACCCGCAGGTAATGCGTGTTTTCCGGCTTCTTATCGCTTAGTGTGTTCCGATAGACGAAGGCCGCGTCATTGATATTGTTGACCATGTAATCCAGATCACCATCGCCATCGAAATCAGCGTAGGCGGCCCCGTTCGAGAAACTCGGCTCGTTCATGCCCCAGCGGTCGGTTTCGTTGGCGAACGTGCCGTCGCCCCGGCCCCGGAAGGCGTAGTTGCCGACCTTTACCTGCGGCATTTTCTGGGTCAGTTCTTTGCGCATGGCGTCGGTCAGCAGGTTGTTGACGCTACTGAAATAGTTGGTGAAATCGCGGTC
>Ga0105048_10016526_pt1 | contig 11404 bp, 7 predicted proteins | sample MAT05_FD_78382 | JGI IMG/M metagenome (GOLD analysis project Ga0105048, IMG submission 78382) | Freshwater microbial communities from Lake Fryxell liftoff mats and glacier meltwater in Antarctica - MAT-05 | ecosystem: Environmental > Aquatic > Freshwater > Ice > Liftoff microbial mat | place...
ATCGTTTGGAATTCGTTGAGTTGCGCGTCCGAGAGTTTCATCACGTTCGTTTTGTAGATCGAACGGAATTCGATGAAGCGCACCCGGCAGGCTTTCAACACCGCGATCTGTTCGTGGGGATCGGGGCTGATTTCATCGGCGAACGCGGAGAGAATAAACATGGCGGGGTTCCCGTAGAGGTTCGGTTGTTGTTTTAGGAAGAAAGCCCACCCACGGCGGTGGGTGGGGTGCGGCTTATTTCTTCAACGCACTCGGCTTGAATTCATCCGGCCCGAAGGCGGGGTTCAACACCACATCCTTGAAATAGTAGGCCCCCACGCGCTCGCCATCGGCACGGCGTTGTTCCGAACCGACTTGCAGCCACGTTTCCGGGTCGAAGTAGATCGTCACGGTGCGGAAGGAATCGACGCGATTCTTATCGGTAACCTCGGGCCGAGGGTCTCCGAGGAGGAACGGATCGAGCGAATCTGCCCGGCACGTTCGGCGAATCGCGTAGCACTTCTTCCCGGCGAGTTCCGGCACGGGTTGCAAGGCGAGGTATTCCGCATCGAGTTCCCGGCGTTCCTGCGCGGCGAGCCAAGATTTCAGAGTGCGTTGGCTCCCCATCATGATGCCGAAGTCTTCGATGCAATAGCGGGCCGAGTTGCGGGCGAGGCCATCGCGCGTGCTCACCTTGCTTTTCCGGCCGAGTAAGCTGGGTAGCCACACGAGCATCTTTCCATCGTTTTCACCGCTGGCGTAGAGTGTCCCTTCGGCCAGCATCCGCGATCCCGATTTCCAGAGCATCCGCACCGCGTAAGGTTCCTCGCGGAATGCCACGGCAATTTCCTCCGGCGGGTGAAGCGTGCCCCCGATGCGTTCCTGTTTCACAAAGGTTCCACGGAAGCCGCGGAACTCTCGTTGGCTGCGGATGATACTGGCTTGCAATGCAGCGATGGCGTCACTCGCGGCAAACTTTTCGAACTCGCTTTGGGTAGGCAATACACCGGAGGTATCGAATGAGGGAAGGCGTTCTGAACTGGCATTCATGTGAGAAACGATCGGGGCAGTCGGGCTTGCCGCGAAGCATACGCCCGCAATTAATAGGTTCCGGAGAGTATTGAGTGCGAGCATGACGCGAGACACCACGTTCACTGGCAGTCAGAAAAGCCAACGCACCGACTTCTAATATCGACCAACGACTGTTCGCTGATGACTAGGCTTCTTCAAACTGTTTTAGGAATTCAGCAAGGAGTATTTCGACGACAGTTATTAGTTGAGTCGAAAACGTTCCTAACCTTCCTTAGCTGCGGAGCGAGCGAGTCACTAAACATTCGCCAAGGCGATCAATTCCCGCGTCGCGGCGGTCGGGCCTTCCTTCGCTCCGAAGATCGAAGTGCCCGCCACGAACACATTGGCCCCGGCGCCCGCCGCGAGGCCGATGGTTTTCTTGTCGATCCCGCCATCCACTTCCAATTCGCATTTCGGATTCATGCGTTCGATGAACTTTCGGAGCGTGCGAATGCGTTCCGTGCTTTCCGGTATATACGCTTGGCCGCCGAAGCCGGGGAACACGGTCATGCACAAGGCGATGTCGATATCGTCGATGTAGGGTTCGACGCGATCGAGCGGGAAATCGGGGTTGAAGGCGAGGCCGACTCTCTTCCCCATGGCCCGGATTCGGGAGATCAGCGGATCGGGCTCGGGGTGAACTTCCAAATGGAAGATGAACGAATCGGCCCCGGCACTGGCGAACCCATCGAGGAACTTGGCCGGGTCTTGCACCATCAAATGCACTTCCAAAGGTAAACGCGTGACGGGCCGCAAGCCTTTCACCACCACCGAACCCATGCTCAGGTTCGGCACGAAGTGGCCATCCATCACGTCGATATGAATGCGATCCGCCCCGCCGGCCTCGGCGAGTTTGACGAGTTCGCCCAAGCGGCTGAAATCGGCGGCGAGCACGGAGGGAGCGATTGCGGGCCGGGCCATGCGATGTTTCCTCGGGAATACGGTGTATCTTATCGCTCGCGGGTTCCAACGTCGTGGCGATGTGCAACGATCCCCGAGATTGCCTTGGAAGCCGGAACCTGAGCGATACATTGATACATTGCGTTTCAGACATCAACATTCCAAAGCAGGCCTGATCATGGGACGGCGGTTTATCGATCAACTCCGCGACGGCGATTCCTTCGATGAAATCTACCTCGTCATCGACAAACAATTGAAAGCGAACCGGAACGGGGCGCCCTTTATCCAAGTGGAGCTGCGCGACCGTACGGGGAACATCGCGGCCCGGTTCTGGAATGCCGGGGAGGCCGTGTTCCGTTCCTTCGAGAACGGCGATTACATCCGTGCCGAAGGCAAGGTGCAACTGTACCAAGGCACCTTGCAAGTGATCCTGGAACACATCGAACGGGCCGAACCGAAGTTCATCGATTCGCAAGACTTCCTCCCCAAAACCGAACAGGATATTCCCAAACTCTTCGACAAGCTGCGAAATTACATGTTGCGGTTGGCCAACCCGCACCTGCGGGCGTTAGCCGAGTGCTTCCTGATGGACGACGATTTCGTGAAAGGGTTCAGCGCGGCCCCCGCCGGGGTGAAACTTCACCACGCCTACATCGGCGGCCTCCTCGAACACACCGTCGGCATGATGGATATGGCCGACAAGCTCCTTCCGCACTACCCCGGCATCGATCGCGATCTCGTGCTCGTCGGCCTTTTCCTGCACGACTCCGGGAAGGTGCGCGAACTCAGCTACCTCCGCGCCTTCGGCTACACCGACGAAGGCCAGCTCCTCGGCCACATTCCGATGGCTGTAGAAATGATCACCGAGCAATCGAATAAAGTCTCGGATCTCACCGGCGAACCGTTCCCGCGCGAGTTGCTCGTGCGCGTTAAGCACATCATCCTCAGCCACCACGGCACGCTGGAACACGGCAGCCCGAAAGTGCCCATGACTCCCGAGGCGATGCTCGTCCACTGCATCGATTCGATGGACAGCCGCATGCACATGGTGCTCCGCGAACTGAAAGACGACCGCAACAATCCCACGGCGTGGACGCCGTACAATACTAATCTGCACCGCCGAATTTATAAAGGCGGCCCCAACGGCGATATCATCGGTGGCAGCGGTGAAGCGTACGATTGAGTGGCGGTTCGCGGCGAGCTTGCTTTTTCAACCGTGCCATGCAAGAATTCATTCAACCTCCGCGAATTGGGACTCGCAGCATGCCAACTACCACAACTTCATTTGAATCATTCCGAATGGACGCTCCAGAACATACGCATGGAGCGGATGCCGAGTCCGAAGTATCGCTGGAAGTCGATTCGGAAGATCATGCGGTGGGCGGGCGCAACGATTTCGATTCTCCGGAATTTCGGGCCGCATTGTTACGCCACTTCCAGCGTGCGAGGAATGCGGCCCTCGGCGTGCCCGTGGCTCATCAATGATGCCAGCGTTTGAATTTTGGATCGTGGCGGGGCCGAACGGCGCTGGGAAAACCACCTGCGTTCAAGCGGAGCCTATACGCAGTTTGATTCCCAACGTCCGCTTTCTGAATCCCGACGACGAAACTCGGAGGTCGCTCATTGCGATGGGCTACGCCGGTTTTTTCGATACTCCCCAATCGGTACTTCAAACCGCATTCATTCAATCGGCCAACGAAGTTGAAGAACACATCGTGCAAGCCATCGACCGATGCGAATCGATCGGAGTCGAAACGGTGTTGAGCACCCTTAAGTATCGGCAGATGGTGGAGGCTGCGATTCGACAAGGTGGGCAGTTCAATCTCGTTTATATCACTCTGGCGAGTTCCAAGATTGCCGTTCGCCGGGTCGCACTGCGAGTGTCGCGGGGCGGCCACGATGTACCTGCGGATAAAATCGAAGACCGTTTTCGTCGCTCTCACGCGAACCTCGGCTGGTTTGCATCCAAAGCCCGCCATTTTTGGGTAATCGATAACTCCGGTAGCGACCCGGCCATTCCGCCCAATCTGTGCGCGTACGGATCGCACGGTCGACTCGCATACCTCGATCAAAATTCTCCAAATCTTTTGAAAGAATCTCTTTCCGCGCTCGCTGTCACTTGAACAGCCGGAGCGGATCCCCACCAACACGATCCGAACGTTCCATGTCCGAACTCACCGAAAAAATCCTCGAAGCGCTCGCTCGGCCCAGTTACTCCCCGGTGAAGCCGAAGGTGCTCGCCAAACGGTTGGGGCTTGCCGACGAGGATTCCAAAAACTTTTCCCGCGTCGTGCGGGCGCTGATCCACGGTGGGCGAATCGAAGTGTTGGGCAATTCCACGCTCCGGCTCGCCAAGGTCGGCAGCGCCGCGATGGGCACGTTCCGCCGGGCCAATTCCGGGCACGGTTTCGTGCGGCTCGATCCGCAACCGAATCAGATTCCGCAGCCCGATGTGATGATTCCCGAAGGGTACCAAGCGGATGCGGCGACCGGCGACCGCGTGTTGGTGAAACTTTCCCGCCGCAGCAGCAAAGTGGAAAACAGCCGCGGGGAAATTTTGCGGATCGTCGAACGGGCCACACGAACGTTCGTGGGAACGTACTTTGAACGCGACGGCGGCGCCTTCGTCCGCGTCGATGGGACGATCTTCGCCCACAGCATTTCCGTGGGGGATCCCGGCGCGAAAGGCGTGAAGCCGCAGGATAAAGTGCAGATCGAAATGATCCGTTTCCCCGATGCCGAGAACCGTGGCGAAGGGGTGATCTTTGAAGTGTTCGGGCCGCTCTCGCAACCGGGCGTCGATCTCGTGACAGTAATTCGAGCGTTCGGCCTTCCCGAGGATTTCCCAGAGGCGGCATTGAATGAAGCCCGCGCCCAAGCCGATGCCTTCCGCGAAGTGCTCGACGGCCGCGAGGACTTCACCGGCGATACGGTGGTGACCATCGATCCGGTCGATGCCCGCGATTTCGACGACGCCGTGAGCGTGGAAATCGATCCGAAATCGAAACACTGGATACTCACGGTTCACATCGCGGATGTGGCCCACTTCGCCAAGTTGGGCGGGCCGTTGGATACGGAAGCGAAGAAGCGGGCGACGAGCGTGTACCTGCCGCAAAAGGTGATCCCGATGTTCCCGGAGATCGTCTCGAACGGCCTGGCCAGCCTGCAACAGGGGCAGTTGCGGTATGTGAAAAGCGTGCGCATCGAATTCACGCAGGACGGCAAGATCGCCCACGTTCACTTTGCCAACGGAGCGATCCGCGTTGCGAAGCGCTTCAGTTATGAAGAAGTGAGTGTGTATCTCAGAGCCGGAAGCGTAAGCGACGATGGTAATGCTCCGTCGCTGACGCTTCCGGCTCCGATCGGAGAACTTCTCCACCGCATGCGCGATCTCGCGTTGATCCTCCGAGAAAAACGCAAGATTCGCGGGGCGCTCGAGCTTTCGATGCCGGAGGCGGTGTTGGAATACGATGCCGAGGGCCGGGTGAACGGGGCGCACTTCGCCGTACACGATCTCAGTCATCAGATCGTCGAAGAGTTTATGCTCACGGCGAACGAGGCGGTGGCCGGGCACTTCTCCCGCCTCGGCGTGCCGTTCTTGCGGCGGGTTCACCCGGCGCCGAACGAGGAAAAATTGGAGGAATTCGCCGAATTCGCGGCACTCCTCGGCCACAAAATGAAGCAGCACCAGAATCGGTTCGAGTTGCAACGGTTGTTGAACGATACTGCCGGTACCCCCGAACGCGCTGCGATCCACTACGCAATGCTCCGCAGTTTCAAACAAGCGACCTACTCGCCGATCCCGGATGAGCACTATGCCCTCGCCAGCGTCGATTATTGCCATTTCACTTCGCCCATCCGCCGCTATCCCGATTTACAAGTGCACCGCTTGTTGGATCGTTGGTTACGCACCGGCAAAGCATCGTCGGATGAGAAAGAGCTGATCGCCTTGGGCGATCATTGTTCCAAGATGGAGCGGCGGGCGGCGACGGCCGAGCGCGAACTGGTGAAGTTGAAGCTCCTCCAATTCCTGAGCACCCGAATGGGCGAACAATTGGACGCCGTGATTACCGGCGTGGCAGAGTACGGTTTCTTCGCACAGGCCGAGAAGATTCCCGCCGAGGGGTTGGTGCATATCTCTTCCTTGACGGACGATTATTACACTTTCGACGATACTTCGCGTTCGCTGTACGGTAGCCGCACCAAGAAACGATTCCGGCTCGGCGATCGCGTCACGGTCGAAGTCGGGCGGGTCGATATGCAAAAGCGGATGCTCGATTTTCGATTGAAGACTGGGCCGACGAAGCCCACGGCGATGCGGGATTTTGAACCGCCGCCGCAGCCGAGGATACCGACGAAAGGAAAAGGTAAGAACGGGAAACGGAAACGATAGTGCTGTTGTTATTACATCCATGTCGCCGGGGGCACGTACCGCCCGGCCCACTCGGGCAATTCCCCCGTGATCGGTACCAAATTGGATTCGAACTGCCGCGTGCAGTTCTCCCACGTGTACTTTTTCGATTCCGCGATGCAACTCTCGCGGTTGCCGGTCGCCAAGGCTTTTTTCACGGCGGCCCCCAAATCTTCGTCGCACGCGCCGAGGTGTTCGTGGGTGAGGATGTCCACCGGCCCGGTGGCGGGGAAGGCCGCGACGGGAATACCGCAGGCGAGCGCTTCAATCACGACGAGGCCGAACGTATCGGTCTTACTGGGAAATACGAAGAGGTCGGCCATCGAGTAGCAATCGGTGAGGGCTTCCCCGGTCTTGTATCCGAGGAACTTGGCGTCCGGGTACTGCTTTTCGAGTTGTTGGCGGGCGGGGCCGTCGCCAACGATCAGCTTGGTTCCCGGCGTATTCAGTTTCAGAAACTCTTCCACGTTCTTCTCGTGCGAGACACGGCCGACATACAAGAGAACCGGCCCGTGGAACGGAGCTTCCTTTTTGGGTCGCGGATGGAACGTATTCGTATCCACGCCCCGGCTCCAACGCCGGATCGGCGAGCGAAATCCGTGCGCCCGCAAGTCGGCCTCCAAACTGGGCGTCGCAGTCATCAGTGGCGCCGCGGCATCGTGGAACCAGCGTAGAAACCCGTAAGTCCACGCCAGAGGAACTTTGGCCAGTTTCTTCAGGTACTCCGGAAACTTGGTGTGGTACGAGGTACTGAAATGCCAGCGGTGGTTGCGGCAGATTTGACGCACGACCAACCCGATCGGCCCTTCGGTAGTAACGTGGATATGATCCGGCTTGAACTTCTTGATCCGGCCATAGATTCGGCCCGCGCTCGGGAAGCAGATGCGGATCTCCGGGTAGAAAGGCACCGACATTCCTGGGATCCCGCTGTGTTCCATCACCATCACTTCGTGGCCGAATTCCCGGAGGGTTCGGGCGGTCATATCCATGGTGCGAACGACGCCGTTGACCTGCGGATACCAAGCGTCTGTCACGAGCAAAATTCGGGCCATGATGCTTCGCGGGGGAGTGGAAACCAATTGGACTGTTATACGCAGAAATGCCCTAAGTGTATTGCTTCTGGCGAGCGATCAACACGGGCGCGAGAATTTCGTCACGGCGCGATTTTCGGTGTCTGAAATTGAGAACGGGGCTTCGGATTCAACAACGGACGCGGAAAGACGCTGCGGGAAAAATGGACTCCGCCGCGAGCGTGAGCTAGGTTTCCGCAGGGAACGGCCCGCCCGTAGGCCGAACCCGCAAATCCGCCCGACGATACGCCCATGAATTGGTTACGCGAACCCGGCGCCGAACCGATCCCCGGTTACCGGCTCATCGAACCCCTCGGAACCGGGGGCTTCGGCGAAGTGTGGAAATGCGAAGCGCCCGGGGGCATCCTCAAAGCCATCAAGATCGTCTTCGGCAACCTCGATTCCCCGGACGGCGATTCCGCCAAGGCCGAGCAAGAAGCCGCCGCCCTCGAGCGGGTCAAGCTCATTCGCCACCCGTTCATCATTTCGATGGATCTCATCAAGGTCATCGCCGGCGAATTGCTGATCGTGATGGAACTCGCGGACAAAAGCCTGCACGACCTCTTCGAAGAATACCGCCTTGCCGGGCACCCCGGTATACCGCGCGAACAACTCCTCGGCTTCCTCGGCGATGCCGCCAACGGCCTCGACCATTTGATCGATAAGCACAATCTGCAGCACCTCGATATCAAGCCCAAAAACTTGTTCCTGATCGCGGATCGGGTGAAGGTGGCCGACTTCGGCTTGGTGCGCACGCTCGAACGCCAAAGTGCCATCGGAATGATGGGCGGCATCTCGCCGGTGTACGCCGCGCCGGAATCGTTCACCAACAAGGTATCGAAGCATTCGGATCAATACAGCTTGGCCATCGTGTACGCGGAACTGATCTCGGGGATCAAGCCGTTCAACGGCAAGAACATTCGACAGTTGGCGATGCAGCACATGATGGAACCGCCCGATCTCAGCGGCGTGCCGGAATGCGATGCCGCGGCGGTGGCGAAGGCGCTTTCCAAGAGCCCGGAAGATCGTTTCCCGAGTTGTCAGGCGTTCATCAAGGCCCTCGTGGGGAGTGTGAATCAAGCGGCCACGATCACGATGCCGACGAAAGCCACACCGGCGAATCCGCCCAGCGGCGGGAAGAAGCCGGGGGCAGCCAAGAACGGAACGGCCGAACGATTCCACACCCCGCTGCCCGCGACGAAAAAAGCCGCGATGCGCTTCCCGCCGGCCCCCGTGACCGACAACGGCGAAACCCGCGCGATTCCGCTGGAAGCCGATGCCGGGGTACTGCGACCGGCGATCTTCATCGGCATCGGCAGCTTCGGCCGGCGGGCGCTCCAACAAGTGCGTTTCCGGTTGCTCGATCGCGTCGGTCAGTTGAATCAGGTTCCCTGTTTGCGATTCGTGTACGTCGATCCCGATCCGAACGCGGGCGATAAAGCCGCATCGGCCGCACCGGATATCGCGCTGCACGCGGAGCACTTGTTCCTCACGCCGTTGCAACCCGTTACGAATTATCGCCGCCGCCAACTCGATCAACTCTTGGAATGGCTGCCGAGGGAGAAGTTGCACGCCATCCCGCGTTCCCTGAAAATCGAGGGTTCTCGAGCCTTGGGCCGCCTCGCGTTCTGCGATCATTACCTCCGATTCATGACGCGGATGCGCCACGAAGTGACGGTGAGTACGCACCCCGAAGCATTGCAACAATCGTCTAACAATACCGGCTTACCGATACGAACTAAGAACCCCGCCGTATACATTTTCGTGAGCGCCAGCGGCGGCACCAGCGGCATGCTCATGGATCTCGGCTTCGCCGTGCGGCGTTCCCTCGAAAAGTTAAACGTGAACGAAGCGACGATCACGTGCTTCGTTCTCGCGGGTGCCCCCGAAGATACGAGTTCACCCCCGGAAGAATTGGCGAACATCTTTGCGTCCCTCACGGAGTTGAATCACTTCTCCGATCCGGATGTGGCATTCACCGCGCAGTACGGCGGGCCGGAAGGCCCCATCTCCGAAGGTCGGGGATTGCCCTTCACCGCGACGTACCTTTTGCCGATGGCCGAGCGCTCGGGGGATGCCCTCCGCGATTGCATCTCGCACCTCGCCGGATACGTCACGTACGATCTCACCACGCCGCTCGGGGGTGGATTGGAAGCGATTCGGCACATGCCGCCACCGATGGGTCGCACGCCGTTCCGCGGCTTCGGCACCTTCGGAGTGTGGTACCCGCGCGGCTTGCTCCTGCGTTCGGCCGCCCGCCAAATCTGCATCGATACCGTGCGCGGGTGGGCCACGAAAGTTCCCGCGTTGCCCCCCGTCGCCGAGAAGGTTCTGGAAAGTATTCTCGTCGATACCCGGCTCACGCCCGAGCCGGTGAAGCAGTTCATCATTCAAGAATCGAAGACGAAATCGGATGGCGATCCGATCGCGAACCTCAAAGCGTGGTTAAAGGATATCGCTGGCCATGTCGACGATGCCGGGGCGCGGCACGATCCGATCAGTTGGGCCGTGGCCACGTGGGATCAAGCCCGCGATTGGGTCGGCATGGAACCGACAACCGAAAGCGATAGCGGCTTCCGACGGGGGCGATTGAGCAAGGCGTTCGACGTGGGTTTGCGGCGAACCACGGAGGCGTGGGATCACGAACTCACACAGAAGATCCACGGTTTAGAACTCGTGCCAGGGCCTCGGATCGGTTCCGCAGAGTTGGTGGTGGAACGGCTTTTAGAAACCGCGGCCGGTGCGACCGAAGCGATGGAACACCTCGCGGAAGGTTTGGCCGTGAAACGTGAAAACGCCAAGGTGGCATGCCAAGTGGCGCTCGAGAGCGTGCAAGCCGGCGGCAACGGTTTCAGCCTGTTCGGCAACCGAACCGCCCGCCTGCTCCGGCAACTCACCGACCGTATCCGCGAGTTCGTCGATCTCCGAATGCAGGAAGATCTCACAGCCTTCTCGGTGCAGTTTTACCGCCGCATCTACAATCGTTTCGATGAACATTTGCAGAATTTAAAAGCGACCCGCGAACGGCTCGGCCAACTTTCGGAGTTGATGGAAGTACCCATCGCTCTCGGTTCGCCCTCGCACTTCAACAACACCTCCAAGGATGTCGATGGTTCCGCCCAAACCACGCTGCAAGGTTCCAACACGATGCGGATTGTGCTGCCGCACGGCGAGGATCACTTGGATCGCTCCGCGGCGGAACTCTTGGAAGCCGTCCCCCGGCAATCGTTGATCGGTTTAGAAGAAGTTCTCACGAAGGTTGTGGTGGAAAGCCGCGGCGGTTTGGTGCATCTCGCCACCAGCGGAGTGGATCTCGTGCAACAATTGGCGAATCCGCTCATCGATCAAGCGACCACCTACCTTTCCAGCTTGTTGCCCACGCAAGACGTCACCGCCGTGGAGTACTCGGCCGCGAAGAACGATATTAACGAACTCACCCGCCGCGTGGGGAGTTACGTTCGCGGGGCGGCTCCGCTCACCGGCGGCCCGGTCGAAGAGGAAAAGACTTTCCTCGTGTATCCGGATTCGGAACCGGGCCGACTGTACGCCGAAGCGGTGCGAAAAGTGGTTCCCGCCGTGTACTTGGTGCCCGTGCAGGGTGCCGGTACAGATTTGCTCTTCTGCCGGGAACAGGGCGGATTGCGAACGGCCGATCTCTTCCGGTTGATCGATCCTTGCTGGGATGCGTACCACCAGCAATCCGCAACGATGCTGCACAACGCCCACTCGCGGTTCGATGTGACGGAGTGGTTGCCCCTCGTGGAGTAGTTTTTCTAATCCGAGCCGGAAGCGTAAGCGACGATTTAACGATTCCATCGTCGCTTACGCTTCCGGCTCGGTTGGAGCGAGATTCCATCGTCGCTTACGCTTCCGGCTCGGTTGGAGCGAGATTCCATCGTCGCTTACGCTTCCGGCTCGGTTGGAGCGAGATTCCATCGTCGCTTACGCTTCCGGCTCGGTTGGAGCGAGCTTA
>Ga0105048_10016527_pt1 | contig 11404 bp, 10 predicted proteins | sample MAT05_FD_78382 | JGI IMG/M metagenome (GOLD analysis project Ga0105048, IMG submission 78382) | Freshwater microbial communities from Lake Fryxell liftoff mats and glacier meltwater in Antarctica - MAT-05 | ecosystem: Environmental > Aquatic > Freshwater > Ice > Liftoff microbial mat | place...
CGCGTCAATGGTTAAGCGTGATCGTCCAACCGGCACGTCATCCTCAACCGACGTCTAAAACCGCAGCCTCTTTGCTGTATCATGCCGTCTCCTGCGAGTGCGAAGCGACCGTTCCAGATCAGCTCTGGTACGAATCAGGCGACGCCAATTGGTTCGCCTTGCCGAAGAAAATAAAACGAGACGAAGATGGAATCTGACAAGCACCTCTTCGAAATCTTCAAGACGAACCCTCAATGGTTTTTCGAGTTGACGCGCCGTCCGTCTCCTGGACCATGTCAATTTGTCTCTGTGACCATCAAAGCCATCGAACGCCGTGCCGATGGCATTTTGGTGCCAGACTCGCCGACTGCGACGGTTACCATCACCGAATTTCAAATGCAACGCGACCCGTTGATTTACGGTCGAGTCGTTGTCGAGATGGCAATGGTGCAGGCTGAGCACCCTAAGCGGGAAGTAGATGGCGTCATCGTCTTTGGCACACGCGAGCTCGATCCTCGGATCACGCCGTGGATCAAGGTCGTTTCCGCGTACTACCTTGATGAACTGCTAGAGCAACTCGCCGCCGTTACCCCGGGCCATCCACTGGTTGCCGTTTTTCAGCCTCTCGTTGAGAAAAACCGAGAGCTACTCGAACAAAATGCTGTTCACTACTATAATCAGATCAAGTCCAGTTCAGCGAATAGACGAGCAAAGGAAAAGTTGCTTGCGGTTTTCGTCGATTGGATGCTAAAGCGATTCAATGAACGCGGAAAACAGGAGATCGAAAAGATGTTACTCGGTGAACTACCTGATTTACAAGAAACCCAAGCTGGAAAAGACCTGATTGCCATCGGAATTGAGCAGGGAATCGTAAAAGGAATCGCAAAGGGAATCGTAAAAGGAATTGAACAGGGCGTCGAAAAAGGTGAGTTGATCGGCAAGATTCAGCTCTGCCAGTCCGCGTTAAAAACAGCAGCATTGAGCGAGCAAGAGCTTCGTGAGAAGTCGATTCATGAGTTAACTGCCCTTGCCAGCGAGCTCGAGGCCGTTTTTCGCGAACGATTTCAGGTTGATTAGCGGTTTAGGTGTTAGCAACCGTTGCGCGAGAAATAACTGGTAGCTACTCATACTCGGAGCCAAATGAAACTTCGCAGAATCCTGCACGCCGCCGACATTCATCTTGACAGCCCCATGCTGCGTCTTGAGGAGTATGAAGGTGCGCCGGTTGAACAGATTCGATCGGCGACTCGCAGCGCGCTGGCAAAAATGGTTGACCTTGCGATTGGCGAAAGTGTCGACTTGGTTGTCATCGCCGGCGATCTTTACGATGGTGACTGGAACGAGTTTAGTACCGGGCTTTACTTTGTAAGGGAATCAACTCGTCTGATTCGTCATGGCATTCCGCTGGTTGTTATTCGCGGCAACCACGATGCTGCAAACCTGATGACGCAAAGCCTACCTTTGCCGCTTAACCCAGACGGCACGTCCATCATGCTGGACCATGCTCAGGTTGATCGCCGCATCTTCGAGAAACTCGGCGTTGTCATCCACGGGCGTTCATTCGCAACCCGCGCCGTCACTGAAGATTTGTCGCTTGCATACCCGCCACCAATCCAAGGCATGTTCAACCTTGGCTTGCTTCATACCTGTCTGACAGGAGCCGATGGCCACGCCAATTACTCACCTTGCAATCCGAAGCAATTGCAAGACAAAGGTTACGATTACTGGGCGCTGGGACATATCCATGACCGCCGGGAATGTCACCAATCAGGCGAAACGCCAATCGTCTTTTCCGGTAACATCCAAGGTCGCAACATCCGCGAAGTGGGAGCGAAAGGATGTGTCATCGTCACAATCGGCGACAATAATGACTTGACCACTAGGTTTGAACCGCTAGACGTGGTTCGCTGGCAATCCTTTGACCATGACGCATCACAAGATGAATCTCGCGACGATCTGATCAATGCGTTCGCTGATTGGTTGCCAAATCAATTGCAACTTGCGGAAAATCGCTCGCTTGCCGTTCGCGTTAATGTCACCGGTGGCACTCAGCTAAGCAACCAATACCATCGCTCGTCCGATTTGCTCGTCAACGAATTGCGCTCCATTGCAATCCAGCATAGCGGCGGACAAGTCTGGCTTGAGAATTTGAAGGTGCGGACCAAACCATCGAATTTCGCAACAATTGAATCAGCGCTCGATGAAACCGAAGGCGACGATGCGCGTCATGCGATCAGTCATGTCATCAATGCGCTACGAAGTGACGAATCTGCACAGGCGTCTTTGATTATGTCCCTGAAATCTCTCTGGAAACGATTGCCCGCCGAGCTGATGGCAGAGGAGATTGATTCGTTTCAACTTGAGAACCCGGATCTCGTTGCAAGCTGGCTCACGGCCGCAGAACCTATTTTGCTCAGTAAGCTGAATCCATCTGAGGATGCATCTTGATCATTGAGCAACTCGACCTGATCGCTTTCGGAAAATTTACCAATCGTTCGATCGACCTATCCCTAGGGCCACGTCGATTCCACATCGTCTATGGCCCCAACGAGTCCGGTAAGTCGACGAGTCTACGAGCGATAAATGACTGGCTTTTCGGGTTCGAAACGAAGGCCGTCGATGACTACGTCCATAACACGACGCAACTCCGTGTTGGCGGTCGACTTGCAGAACCAGAATCAAACTTAGTGCTGAACTGCATCAGACGAAAAGGAAACAAGGACACGCTGCTTGCCGCCGATAACAAAACGAAGATTGATTCGCGCATCCTTGACTCGATGCTTCAAGGTATCAGCAAGGTTACTTTTGCTCAGCAATTCGGGATCAGTCATCAGCAATTGGTTGACGGCGGACAATTGATTTTGAAAGGCGAAGGCGACATTGGCGAAATTCTGTTTTCCGCAGGAGCGGGGCTGAGCCAATTGAAGCAAGTTCGCGAACGACTTCTGGACGACCGAAAAAAGCTGTTTTCACAGCGCAGCACAACCGCTGCGATGGCAACTTCACTCAAAGAGCTTGACGAACTGCGAGCTCAGCTACGTAGCATTGCGATTCTACCCACAACGTACAACCGACTTCGAGAACGACTCACAAACGCAGTGAATGATGAGAAGTCCAATCGTCAACGGTTGCATGAGGCATCTGCAAAGCGTACGAAGCTCGATGCTTTTTCGCGTTCGGCCCAGTTGTTTGTTACACGGCGGCTTTTGCAAGAGCAGCTCGAGCCGGTAAAGAGCGCGATCCTACTAGACGCCAGCTTCACCAACTTGCGTCGCGATCTGAATTCGCGACGAATCAATACTGACACCCAGATCAATCGACTGAAGGCTGAACTAAGTGAGCTGCAAGATCGGCTGAACGCTATTGAGCTTGACGAACGTTGGTTGCAGCAGGAGGTTGCGATTGAGCAGCTCAACCGAAGCAGCGGCCAGTATGAGCAAACCGCACGATCCATTTCAGCAAAAGAGGCTCGCAGGGTTCAGATAGTTCGAGAGATTGACCAGCACCGTCAAAGTCTCGATGGTGCTCAAGGAACCGATGGCGCGCCATCGCTGGCTGAGCAACTCGAATCGATGCATCTCAGTGACGCGTCACAGGCAGAAATCCGAGCTCTCACGAACCAGTATAGCGGCGTGATGCAGCGATACAGTCAAGCATCGGAGCAGTTCAACCGCACCTCGGAAACCCATCGAAAGCTCGAAAAACAGCTCAAGATCGGTATCCGTTCCGTATCGCCCGCAGTGCTCGATGAAGCGATCCGTTCGACTGGCAATCCGCAGCATTTGCTCGCCGCCGAGTCTCGCTGTCGGGCACAAGTGGATTCGCTCCGCGACAAAGTGAATCTGCTCCTACACCAACTGCTTGGATTTGATGGGACCGTTGAGCAGGCGATTGAATTGCACATACCAAGCGATTCGTCGCTTGCTTTTGCGGAGCAAGGAATCGAAGAAATTCAGCGTATCGTCAACGCTCGCAACCACCAACACCAGCAAGCGATTGCTGATCATTCAATCATCCAAGCTCGACTGGATTCTCAAAACAACACGCTTGCTCTTCCGGACATCAACGACCTGGACTCAGCAAGATTGATACGCGATTCATTGCTCAGTGATTTGCTGGACGCAGCAACTAACGGGCGATTGCAAACACCCAAGCAAGCCGTTGAACTTCGGGATGCGGTTCTGAAAATCGATCGGATTTACACGTTGCTTCACGATCACCATGATCATGTGCTTCGGAAAAAACAGGACGAACGCTTGTTGCAAGAAAGTGATGGCAAAGTTACTGCATTGCTGGAAGCTCAAAAACAGACAGACGAGAAGCTGCAAGTTTCGTTGAATGCATGGAAGTCGATGTGGTTGGACATTGGCGTTGCGCCCGGAGACATCGCGGAGATGCGAGAGTGGCGAGACATACACGGCCTACTGGTTGACACTGCGGCAAAACTCAGTGAAGCCTGCGTCGAGCTCCGGCAAGCAACGGCTACGGTACGACAGGCCGCCAATCACCTCGGCGGTGCCATTGAACTGGCCAGTCCTAATTTGGCCAGTCCCGAATTGAGCGAACATCGTCATTCGTCACCGGCAACAAAGCTTAACGAATTACCACTGTTTGCGGCCTTGGAGCTGCAGGATGAACCCGATTCAGACAGCGCGGCTCTGTTGAGGTTGTTTGCCAATGCCGTCAACCGACGCGCCGAACTTATCGAGCAAGAGACTGAGTATCAATCGGTACAGCAACAATATAAATCTGTAAGCGAAGAGCTCGAAAGGTCACGGACTTCAAACGACGTGGCGAGTAAGCAGGTCGATGCCTGGCACTCGCGTTGGACTTCAGTGGTCGAGCCATTGGCGTCTCTTGGCCAGGTAACACCTGATTCGATTGACTTGATGCTGCGATGCGTCACCGAGATCGCTGCTTTGCGGCGTGAGCTTTTCGGAATCGACACAGAACTGCAACAGATGCGCGAATCCCAAGCATCATTTCGCGAAGCCGTCTTTCAGGTATCGATGAAATCCGATCCAGCCTTCGCGACCAGCAATGCCAACCGAGACGAGGTCGCTCAAACCGCATTGATGGTCAGACAACTGCAGCAGCAGTTGGCAAATAAACAGCATTTAGAAACGCTTGCCGAGCAAGCACAAAAGTCCAGCAATTTAAAAAGGCAACTCGAAAGCGAGCGCGGAGCGATCGACGCCGAGTTGCAATCCCTTTGCAGTGAGGCCGGCTGCGATTCCAGCGAGCAATTGGTGGAATGCGAGCGAGCATCCGACTTGCGTCGCGAGTTGACTAACGAGCTAAATATCGTCGAGACACAACTGCGGATCTACGCAGCCAATGATTCGATGGAACAGTTTGAGTTCGAGGCATCGAAGTATGATGGTGCCTCGCTTGGAAGCGAGATCGATGACCTAAGTCTTGAGATTGAGAAACGCGAGGCGGAGTTGGTTGAACAGCAAAGAAGTCTCGGAGTACTGGAAGCCGAAGTTGCAAGTTTGGACGGCAGCGCGCAAGCAGCGACGCTGCTCCAAGAGCAACAGAACCTGCTGGCGAGAATTCGACGCCAAGCCAACGAATACGCAACACTGACGATTGCTCAGGAAGTGCTTTCACGAGCAGTCGAGTACTATCGCGGAAAAAACGAAGGTTCCGTCGTTGATCGAGCCAAGGACTATTTCTGTCGAATGACTTGCGGCCAGTATGCGTCGCTTCACGTCGACTTTGATGATAGCGACAAGCCGACACTATTCGCTGTTCAACAACGCGATAAGGCAATGGTCCCCGCAAATCGGTTGAGCGACGGAACGGCAGATGCCCTTTACCTAGCGATGCGAATCGCGAGTCTGGAGGTCCATCTTCGCAGCCACAAGCCGATTCCGCTGATCGTTGACGATTGTCTGATTCAGTTCGATGACGATCGCGCTGCGGCGACGTTGAGAATACTTTCTGAGCTTTCTCTCAAGACGCAAGTGATCCTGTTCACGCACCATGCGCATCTTGTGCAGCTCGCAACTGAGAATTTGGCGTCAGATGAATTTTACCTGCATCAGCTTGATGCTTGAGTCCAAACTCACTGCCGCACCTGAAAAAGTCTGCACGTGCTGGTCATACTTGGTAAACTAACGCGTTGTTGCAGCAGAGTTATCAGGATCATTCTATGACCGGCCACCAATTCAACCGTAGAGCATTTACGTCGCTTGAATTGCTGGTCGTGGTCGCGATCATTTCACTATTGATCGGTTTGCTCTTACCAGCCGTCCAAGCCGCAAGAGAAGCCGCTCGACGGATGACCTGCCAAAACGACCTTCTTCAGATGGGGCTAGCGCTGCATCAGTATAACGATGTGATGATGCGTTTTCCGCCAGCGTATTTTCGGGATACAAAAGGACTCTGGTCGGGAAGCCTGTTGCCGTTTATCGAGCAGTCCCCGTTATTTCAAAGTGTCGATTTTTCGGGGCCTTGGGGAGTGCCCGGATCGCAACATGCTTTTGCGCTTACTCAAATCGTTCCGATGTATCGCTGTCCGTCCGCGTCGATCCCTGAACATTTTGATCACGTTCTTTCCGGTCGAGTGCCAGGAACCTATCTCGCCTGTGGATCAGGAACCGCGATGAGTGAAAGCAATCCTCTGGATAACATTGGAGTCGGGCCGCAGAACGGTATTATGTTCGCCGATAGCCGAATTGGCTTTCGAGACATCTTTGACGGGACAACTTCGACAATTGCGATTGGAGAATCGCTCTTTGATACCAACGTAAGTGGCCCTGACTTTGAAGGGGACCCGCAGATTGTCGACCATTGGTATTTTGCTTCGCCTTCGATCAGCACTAAAGAATCTTCAGAAACCATGGGCTCAACGGGCCCAGCAATTAATAGCATCTTTTCAAAAGATCCTGCGATGCCTATCGAGCAACAAGAGCTGTGCTTCAGTAGCAATCACAGCGGTGGAGCACAGGTCCTGTTTTGCGACGGGCACGTCGCGTTGCTTTCTGCCAGCATTGACCGAGGACTCTACAGCAGCCTAGGGACACGCAACGGACGCGAGACTGGCCACGCCGAATAGCTATTTTCACAGCAGTTCCCGGTGACGTTGTAAATGCCGTGATTTACAGGGCGGGCATTTGCTAGCGTTTCGCGATGGTGAGGATGGGCGGCGATCAACTCAATGAATGCTTCGCCGATTTGTTTCATGAATTGCAACGCCGGAAAGTTGATGGACTTAGCGGCATCGTGATCTGGTCGTTGGACAAGGACGGCCCGGACGAAAAATCATTGCTTCGCGCCATCGACGAGACTTTGCAGGTCGACTAGAGCTCTGTCCATATCAGTTTGCGGGGTTGGGTGGCACTTCCCTGAGTCTTCGAAGGGCGTGATTACAGGATAATTCCCACGCCCTTACGCCTAGGGTTACGATCGGACATTAAGCTGCTGGGACTAGGTTAAATTGACAGCCCGCTAACGCCCAAACGGTAAACGGCTGCAACCCGCAGAGAGCTTTCGCATTCATGCCCTCCGACTTGGGTTGTCGCCGGGAATCTGGTAGTCTTGAAATAAGCATATTTCTGTCGCCAAACTTTCCTCCCTCCAATTTTTCTCGCCGCCATGTCTCGCGCTTTCGCGTTTTTGCCATTTGTGCTGTTAACCGTGTTCTGCTGGGGCAACTATGGGCCGTTGATGCATCACGGAAACCTTGCGATGGGCGATGCACTTCGACCGTTCGTCGGCGTTGGATTTGCCTACTTCTTGATTGCGGTCGTTGTCCCAATCCTGCTGCTGAAGAAAAATAATGAAAAGGGTCATTGGTCGACGCCTGGGGTGGTGTTGAGTTTGTTCGCCGGGGCTGTCGGCGCATTGGGAGCGCTGGGTGTGATCGTGGCTTTCAGCGCCAACGCGAAGCCGGTTTACGTGATGCCGCTTGTTTTTGGCGGCGCGCCGGTGATCAACACGCTGGTGACGATGGCGATGGGAAAGAATTTTGAGAAAATTCGGCCCATCTTTTTTGTCGGGATTTTGATGGCGGCACTAGGCGGGGCGGGGGTGCTATTTTTCAGGCCCGCCGCGAAGCCTAATGGAGCCGTGGCAGCAACGACGGCGGTTGTGGATGGCGAACAAGCACCGCAAGCGGCTCCGAAAAACGCAGCCACGGAGCTGAATTTTCCCGTCATCATTGCTGCGGTTGCGGGAGCCGTTTTGTCGTGGGGGGCGTATGGTCCGATCCTTCACAAGGGCCAGATGAAAATGGGGGGCAGTCGGCTTCGACCGTTTCTCTGCGTCGGGATCGCTTATTTTGTCATGGCCGTGGCGATGCCGCTCCTTTATGTCTCGTTTTTACCGACAAAAGGCACATGGAATCTAATCGGCGTGATGTGGAGCCTCGCTGGCGGAGCGGCCGGAGCTCTGGGGGCACTGGGGATCATTTACGCGTTTAATTTCGGCGGCAAACCGATCTTTGTGATGCCGCTGGTGTTTGGCTTGGCACCGATCATCAATACGGTCACGACGCTTACCGAAAACAACAGTTGGGGACGGATCGACGTCAAGTTTGTTGCTGCGTTACTCGTTACAATCCTGGGAGCGGTCACTGTGTTGGTGACTGCGCCAAAGCCCGCTGCCAAGCCGGGACCGGCTGAGGGCTCGCCGAGCGACAAACCGAATCCCAGCGATCCCGAACCGGTAAAATTGGCGTCGACATGATCCGACTACCTTTGACTTCTGGGCCAATCGTAGTCATCATCCGGCATTGCGGAAAAGTTTCATTTGGAGTTCCTTCACGAGGTCCCTTGCAACGACGACTATGAGCGACATAGCTAACACTGACGCGGCGGCCACGGTTAACGCGATCGACGATCAACTTGCCCATCTTTGGATGGTACGAACATTCATCAAGCACAGCGACGAAGCTGTCGATGACGAAGAGCTTCGCGACGTTGCCCGCGAACTTTACGACTTCATTCTCGCCGTTGCCCCGGCGAAGAAAGCCGAAGATGATGAGGCCTACATGAAGATGGCCAAAAAGAAGTTTGCAAAACTAAAGGCTGCCGCGACTAATTACGTCGAAATCCAAGCGGAAGTCAGCAGTCATACAAACTTCGAAATGGCCGCCAAGTCGCTGTCGCTGGTCGTGGAACGAATCGGTCAATTGCTGAAGGTCTAAGTACCTCGGCGGTTGCCATACCAGCGGACATGCATACGTTCACAATATCGATAGCCCAAGGCGGCAACGAGTGGCATCAACCATAGAGCTTGCCGGTCTAAGGTTTCTTCGTCGATGCCTTGTGGCATGATCCAAACGTGATCTGCCGCAATCGACAGTTCCCTCACCGCAGTGACGCACGCGTCAAAGTCTGCCGGTTCGTCGACGACAAACTTGATTTGAAAATCGATGGCTGACTCGATCAACCGAGTGATGACGTCCGGTCGCCAACGCGTCTGTTCGTGCCGAAGGCTCCAGTTGGCCGGTTCAGTGCGATCGATTTCCTTCGTTGCGTCCTGGTTGACCTGCTTCCGTGCTGCTCGTGGTCCGCTGCCGAAAAGCTTGGGGCTGATCGACATCAGGTCTGCGGTCAGCGATCGGTATACAGTCCCTGCCGTTTCAATCGTCACATGAAGCCCCTCGCTACGCAACATGCCAACCAAATCAACGCAGCCTGCGGGCAGCATTGGCTCGCCACCGGTTAGCACGACATGCTGACATCCGGATTGGACGGCTTGCCGGACCAGTGCAGAAATATCGACCTGGTTACCTTCGGGGTTCCACGAGGCATACGGCGTGTCGCAAAACCAGCATCTCAGGTTGCAGCCCGATGTGCGAATAAAGAAACTTTGTGTGCCCGTTAGCTGGCCTTCGCCCTGGAGGCTGGCGAACGTTTCCGCAATTCGAAGCTTGTTTGAACGCGTCACTTCGTCGCCCCGGTTGGGAATACCTTGCTCTGAGTGCATAATCTGCTGATCAACATCCATTGATGCGACGAAACCCAACGATTCCTGAGAAATCAACGTGAGCGACTCATTTAGTAACCTGCTGGAAGTCTTCGACAATCCCAGCCCCCAACGTAATTTTACGATTGAACATTATTGCCCCGAGTTTACATCCGTTTGTCCAAAAACCGGGCAACCCGATTACGGAACGATTGTTTTTACCTACGTACCCGATCGTGTCTGTGTCGAATTGAAAAGCTTGAAGATGTACCTGCAAGCATTTCGCAACGAAGGAATTTTCTACGAAGCGGTAACAAACCGGATCATGGACGACTTTATCGCCGTCGTCAAACCACGTCGCGTGAAGGTCGAAAGTCGCTGGACCCCTCGTGGTGGCTTGAACAGCAATATTATTGTGACTTATCCCGAGACAAACTGAAGAAAATCAGCAATCATGTTAAACTCCATTCTTCTCAGCGGCTTTTCTGATGAGGCTGCTAACGAAAAGCTCGCCGTGCAGCAATATGCGGCCTTCGCAGCACTTGGTTTTCGTTATCACTCGCTGCGGTTCGTCGATGCCGGTCAGGGCATTAAGAACGTGATGCTGCTCACCGATCCGGAGATTGAGCATCTCAAGAAGATGCAGAGCGACTACGGATTGGCGGTCAGCAGCATCGGCTCACCGATTGGCAAGGTTAAGCTGCGTGACGAAGACGATGGTTCGTCAAACCGGTTCGTACCGTTTGAAAAATACCTGCGTGAAGACGTTCACCGGGCCTGCCAATTGGCGGTGGCGTTCGGTTCAAAGTTGATTCGCGGGTTCGCATTTTATCACCCGAAAGGCTCAGCTCCCGAGTCGCATTTGGAGCAAGCGAGCGAGCAATTGGGCCAAGTCGCCGAAGTCTGCGACAAGCATGGCCTGACGTTTGGTCTGGAGGTCGAAGCAAACTTGGTGGGCCAAACGGGCGACCTACTGGCCGAGATTTTCAATCGCGTGAATCACCCTGCGATGGTAACGATTTTCGATGGTGCCAACATCGTCACTCAGGGTTTTACTGCTGACGAAGTCTATGCGCAATACCTAGTGATGAAGCCCAGCCTCGGCTGGCTGCATATCAAGGACTACCACGATCCAAACCCACGTGGGCGAATTGAACATGTCGACGAGGCTTCGCTGAGCCATTTCGTTCCTGCCGACCAAGGTGATTGCGGTCACGAGGCGATTCTTCGTGACTTCGCGTCATACTTGCCTGAAGTCGAAGCGAGAATGAAGGCGCGCGGCGTCGACGGCGTGTTCCTGGACCTCGAGCCGCATGTCAAGGGCGGCGGTCAATTCGGTGGTTTCAGCGGCCCCGACGGCTTCGGCGTCGCGACCCGGGGTCTATGCCGTTTGCTCGATTACGTCGGGATCGGATATCGCTTAAGGGAATACGCGGATCTAAACAAGCTTGGGTAGGCACAAAGTCGCTCGTCGCTCCGCGACGAAAGCGTGCGGTGCCATCGCATC
>Ga0105048_10016528_pt1 | contig 11404 bp, 10 predicted proteins | sample MAT05_FD_78382 | JGI IMG/M metagenome (GOLD analysis project Ga0105048, IMG submission 78382) | Freshwater microbial communities from Lake Fryxell liftoff mats and glacier meltwater in Antarctica - MAT-05 | ecosystem: Environmental > Aquatic > Freshwater > Ice > Liftoff microbial mat | place...
GCGTTGCAAAAACCCAAAAAATTCTTCGGTGCCGCACGGGCCATTGAAGGTGGCGGCTCGCTCACTATTCTGGCGACCGCGCTGATTGATACGGGCTCCAAAATGGATCAGGTCATTTTCGAGGAATTCAAGGGAACGGGCAATATGGAACTCCAACTGGATCGCAGCTTAGCCAACCGCCGGATGTACCCAGCGGTAGATTTGACCAAATCGAGCACGCGCCGCGAGGAACTACTGCTGGACAAGGACACACTCAGCCGGATGTTTATCCTGCGCAATCACCTGGCCGATATGAAGCCGGAAGAAGCCATGGAATTCATGCGCAAGCAGATGTTGCACAGCAGCAGTAACGAGGAGTTTTTGGAGTCTATGAACCGATAATTAAGTTCAGTTTGCCCTAACTTATATTGCCCTCTGTCCGGCTTTTGCTGAATAGAGGGCAATATTTTAATTATTACAGACTGAAAGGTTTCAATCGTATTATACAGCATTTTGAAAAACTGCGGCGATTCGGCGGCAATTAGATCCTGCTGTCCTAAGTCCTTCAATAATTGCATCTTCCCAAAGGTTTTCCTCGCTAAGATTTTTAACCATAGAGATTTTGGTGCGTTCACTGATAATCCTGCGTACCAAAGGAAATAGATATTTGCCTCGCAGCATAAGCAACCGATTTTCTTTGACCAAATTTATCATCAACTTTGATGCTGGTATATGGTTTGTTTTTTGTAAAAAACTTAGAGATAATGTTTGGCCATTACTGTCTATAACTTCTGTGCTATATATGCTGATATCTATTTCGGAATTTATGTAATCACCATTTTTATGTAGTTCCATTTGTACAGCAAACCATTCGCAAATACTCTCCAATAGCGAATTCAGCCTTAGCCGTTCTTCGTTTGAACGCAATTTTTCCATAATGCGTTCTTGGCCGTCTTCGAACAAATCGTTCTCAATAGAATAACCTTTGGTAAAGTTGATTTGCGGGTATAGTATAGTTTTATCCTCAAATTCAGCAAAATAAGGAGAAAAAACCGACGTGTCACGATCGGCAAAAAACAATACCTGAGATTTTACTCTACTTTTGTATTCGTCCACTTTTTCGTAAAGATCAAAAAGTGGCTTCCTGCCGCGCCGTTCTCCAAAAAATGGAAAACTGGTCGAGAGGCCAACTCTTTCTACAATTTCCCGGTAAATAACCACGTCATCGGTCCCTTCCACAAACACATATGGCTTGGGAGTTGAACCCATTGTGGCAGGATGAATCATGGCGGAAATTATTTCCTCTATTGGACGCGGTGGTTTTTGCTTTTCGCTCATGACGCCACCTCCTCCTTTATTTCGGCATCCAACCAAAAATCTTTGTCAGGGAAACTACTGTATATCGCAGGGGAGTGAGTTGCTATTATAAATTGAGTAGCCGGAGCAATTTCTTTTAAAATAGGCAGAAGTGAGCGTTGCCAATCGTGATGCAAAGTCAGTTCTGGCTCATCAATAAACATTACCGCACCGGGCAGACTCATAGCATACACCAAAAAACTGAGCAAGTTCTTCTCGCCTGCTGACAAGTTTTCTATTTTTACTAACTTCGAATGAGTGCCCAACTTCAATTCATCGGTTACCCCAACGCTTTTTTTCAAAAAGTACTCGTCCACATACCGAGAAAGCAGGATCAAGGACCGCCTTAATTCGCTCCGTTTTTTCTCCAATGCCGCTAATCTACGCGTTAATTCTTGCGTATTCAAACCTCCATTTGAGCCATTGGCAATAGATGAAATAAATACAGTAAATTCTTCTTCAAAAGGCTGTAACTTTGTTGCAATATCGGAAGAAGTTTCATTAATGAGGCTCCTAACATCCTCAAAATCTGCGAAGGCAATCATTTGGTGGTGCTGATGACTCATTCTTTTCGAGAAATCTTTAAATCCCTCGACAATTTTTAGAGCTTCATTACCCTCATTAAAAGAGAACCCGCCTTCTACTCTACGAAAAGTAGGAAAAAAAAGCGATGGTTGACTCATAGAGGGTGCCTGTGTATTCAACAGAATATCCAACTCTGTCATTGGAATAGCAAAGCGTGAAAAAATATTGCTATCATCCAACCGCTTCATGTGAACCAAGGCTACTGGTGTTCCTGGCTCAATCGGTGAGCCATCTATAGGATGTTTATCTATCCTATTTGCATTACGTTTTTGCAGGATGATTTTTGCTGTTTTCGTCACTAGTTCCGCCTTAGCAAAGTTTACCTCTGCAAGCGCCTGTTTAAGATGGCCGCTCAACATATACCACATTAGTTTAATTAATGTGGTCTTTCCCGTTCCATTGCTACCTGTAAAAATATTTAGGTCTTCGTGAAAATCGAAAGAGTATTCTTGGTGTCCCCAAAGGCCTGTGACCCTAAATGATGTAAGCATACGCTATATTTTGCTGCAAATATACAGTTTTTAAGGGTACTTTAGCAACAAAAATAGGTTGCATAAAAATCATCTCTTGTAGTTTTCCTGCCGTTAATAAAACTGTACATCAAACAGCTCTATACCCTAACGTTTCGTTCCTACTATAGAGAAATCACCCCCACCCTTCCAACCCATATTTCTGCACGACCTCGGCGGGCGGACCGTCCCATTGGTTGGGCGCGTTGCCAGCATAACCCAAGTCTTTGATGCCAATTTGGCTCGACCAAAAACCCGAAGCGGTCAGGTTACGCATCAGGCTGAAAAATGATACACCCTGACTCATGCGGGGTTTCTTACGTTCGGGATAGGCAATATCTTCCACGATTTGCAGGCGCTGGGCATCGGTGATCTCGACAAATATCTGCTCAAAACGCTGCTTGGACTGCACGTCCAGCCAGACGAGGCCGCCGCGCAGGGGCGTTTGCAGTTCGGGTTTGTCCTTGGCCATAAATTCGATAAAGGCCGGTACGCCAGCGTCGGAAGCACTACCCGACACGGCATCGCGGGGAATAATGATGTCCACCAGCGCGGTGATGGTTTTCATCTCCTGCTTACTAAAAAACTGCTCGGCGAAAAGTTTGGCATCGCGCAGTTTCTCGTACTCCGTGCGGCCAAATTGCTCGAACGCCGGGTCTTTTTTTCCGCCTTCGGGTGCTGCATCAGGGGTCAGTACGGGAGACAGCATTTCAGCCGCTGTTATTTGCGGGCTGAGGCCAGCCAGACCGAGTGAAGTAAGGCCAATGCCTTTGAGCAGGTCGCGACGTTTCATATTGAAAGGTAAAAATGTGGACGGGAGTGAAGGTTGATAATCAACTGATAATCAATGTTTCAGCGCATTGGCAACCTGTTTTCATGCTGCCAATGCGCTGGTAGCAAAAATAATCGGAGGAAAGATCAGTAAAAAAAGAAAAATCCGCCCGGTTGCCCGGACGAATTTTTCAAATTTATTAACACTGCCCCTTTGGGCGGATTAAGCCACCGCAATCTCCTGGGCGGCCGTGCCCGGCAATTTGGGCAACATCACTTCCAGTACACCGTCGGTGTAGCGGGCCGTGATCCCGTCCGTATCTACCTTGCTGTTCAGTTGAAACTGGCGTTCAAAACCGCCGCGCTGGTATTCCTGATGCAGCCATTTCGACTGGGTAGTGGCTTCGTCGTGGCCTTGTACGCTGCTGATAGTCAGCACATCATCGCTGACACTGAGCGTAAAGGCGTCCTTGGTCAGGCCGGGGGCGAACACGAAAAGTTCGTAGAAGTCTGCTGTTTCGCGGACGTTGACCGGCACTCTCGAAGCACCCCAGCGACCTGGACTACCCTGACGACCTTGTGCATATTGTTGTGCTGTTTGTTTCCAGGCGCCGCAGCCGCGCCATTGACCGCGCTCTGCGCGTGCTTGATGTTGGTGATGCATATTTTGATGATGTTGAATGGTTGAGAAAAAAGGTTATTTAAAGCACTTCAATCCGGCGACCCATCGGCGTGACACGTTGGCGCGGCTGCCAGTTAGGGTCAAGCGGCTGGGCAAACGGTGATTGTTGCTGGCCCATAAAACGGGATTGCCGCTGGAAGTTGCCGTAAGGGAAGTAACCTGGACGACCATGACCGCCGAAGCGGCGGAAAGCACGGCCCAGAAAGAAGACACTACCAAATACAGCAGCGGCGATCAGGCCAAAAAAGAGCACTTTCATTAAGGTGATCAGGAAGACACCGGCAAAAATTAAGGCAAAAAAGAATTTAGCAGGACGCATGAGTGCGAGTGTGAGAAAAAAGTGAGGAAAATGATTTTACTGGGTAGCGGTGGAGTCTGCACCTGGCAATGGCGCTGCATTAGGCGGCGATTGATGCCAGTGGTTCCGTTGTTCCATGCAGTCTGCCGCGTTGCTGCGGTAGGCAAAAGCATGCGGGCCACCATGATGCCCACCAAAACCACCTAATAAAATACGGCTCAATACTAAAATGCCGAGGGCATGTTTGAACTGAATCTGCGGCAAACGCAACGTAGGAGCAAGCCAGTTCCAAAGGGATTTTACAGTCCAGGTGCCGAGTAGCAGCAGGCCAATACCCGCCGCGATAAAACCAATAATCGAAAGAATATGCATGATTTCTGTTGTTTAGAGATGAAGAAAAGCGGCAGGGAGTTATTTTCAAATGCCGTAAGTAAATAAGCAAAATTGCAAAAGGCAAGCAGGCAATGATAATCATCCAGTTACGACAAAAATAACCTCGATTAATTTTGCCCGCCTACTTATAAACAGGAAGACGGACCAGCAAAAAAATTACTTTAAGCCAGGGCAAAATATTTTAAAAAAATATTCAACTGACTTATCCGCAGTGGCTATCCGCCCCGACTTCTACCTTCGCCGGATAAAAATAAACACGCGTCATGCCCACTCCTTCCCATTGGTTGTATAAATACCGCCTCCGGCTGTTCAAATTTTTATTTCCCATCAAAATCGCCGATCAATACCGGGTGGATCTACCGTTTGAAAAAATCGGCTCCGACTATGGGTTCGTGGCCGTACCCACCGGCTATTTGCAGGCAGATTCCGTGGTGTATTCGGTTGGGGCAGGCGAAGACATTCAATCGGACATCGAAATGGCCCGCCGCTTCGGTTGTGTGGTGCATATTCTGGACCCAACGCCCAAAGCGGTGCGCCACTTCCAAACCCTGCAAGCCAACGTGCAGGCGGGGCTGCCTACGCGCACCGAAACCGGCGAAGCATACCGGGCAACGCCGCAGATCATGGAAAAACTCGTTTACCATGCCTACGCGCTGTGGGACAAGGAGGAAATATTGCAATTTTTTGAACCCATTGATCCCAGCCACGTCTCGCACTCTATTACCAACATTCAGTCCTCGGGCAGTTTTATTAAAGTGCAGGCCCGGACGCTGGATAGCCTGATGCGGGAGTGGCAGCACGCCACAATAGATTACCTGAAATTAGACATTGAAGGGGCCGAATATCGGGTGGTGAATTACCTGATGCAGCAGGATATTCCGGTCAATATTCTTTATCTGGAATACCATTACCATAAAAACACGCCACCGCTAATCAATATCAGGATGATTAAAACCTCATTGGAAGGTTTGTTTGCCCAGGGCTACCGGGTATTTTATCAGGCGGAACGGCGTTATTTTGGCCTGATACGCCCCATTGCCCGCCCTGCTCGCCAGTAATCATCCGCCAATCACGAGATGGGCGGTACGGCGGACGATAATCTTTTTCCATATTGCTGCGTTTTGCTCACCAGTGGCATTGTCTTTTAGGGCATTTGCCCCATTTTTACAGAAAATAAAGTAGCATGCACCAAATAACTTCAAGCCCCCCCTTATCTCCCCGTAAAGGGGGGGAGTACATCCTGGGAAAGCCAGAAATAGTAACTTCTACACTGCAATGTAGTTCTCACCTGACTATTCAAGCAGGCCAGGAGGGCATCTTAGTATCCCCCCCATTACGGGTGGGGCAGGGGGGGGCTTCCCGTTTGCCTTTTCGCCTGTTGCTGCTTGCCGTTTTCCTGTTGCCTTTTCTAGCTGCTGCACAAACCACGTCGCAGACGTCTTTTGGCAAAAACCGGGTGCAATATCACCGGCAATTCGACGACTGGTTACTGTACGAATCGGCCAATTTCGTCACCTATTGGTATGGCGATGCGCGTAATATTGCCCAATCGTCCGTGCAGACCGCCGAAATGGACTTCCCGGCTATTCAGCAATTGCTCGAGCACCAGATGACTGAAAAGATCGAAATGATCGTGTTCAGCGATATTACGGATGTGAAACAAAGTAATATTGGTGAGGATGAGGTCTTTCAACTGCGGGCCGGGGAAACCAAAGTAGTGGGCAGCAAAATCTTCGTTTATTTCGATGGCGATCACCAGCATCTGCGGGTGCAAATTCGCGAAGGCATGGCCGCCGTGCTGCTCAATTCGATGCTGTTTGGTTCCAATTTGCAGGAAATCGTGCAAAATGCCGTGCTGCTCAATCTGCCCGGTTGGTACACCAGCGGCCTGACCACTTACTGTGGCGAAGAATGGAGTCCACAACTTGACAATGAACTGCGCGACCTGCTGCTTGCGGGCCGCTACACCAGTTTTGACAAACTTGCCCGCAGCCATCCGCGCGTGGCCGGTCATGCGCTATGGTACTATATCGGCCTGCATTTCGGGCGCGGTATGGTCAGCAATTTGCTTTACCTGACCCGCATCAATCGTAGTGTGGATGCCGGTTTTTTGTACGTGCTCGGCAGCGGCTATCGGCGCACTACCGACGCTATGCTGGATTATTTCAACCAGCGTTATCTCGACGAAGCCCGCTTCACGCGCACCCCTGATGCGAGTACACAAATTGCCGTTAAAAATAAAAAGAACCTGCCGCTTACGCAGGTAAAAATCAGTCCAGACGGAAAACGCATTGCCTACGTCAGCAACGACATTGGCAAGTGGCGGGTGTGGATCCAAGACCTCGCAACCGGAAAACGCACCCGGGCCCTGCGCGGCGGTTCGCGTAATGCCCTGCAAGCCACCGACTACAATTATCCGTTGCTGGCCTGGAACCCCGACAATCAACGTCTGGGTATTCTCTACGAACGCCGCGATGTATTGCACCTGGCGACGTATGAACTGACCACTAAAAAGAAAGAAACCGCGCCTTTTCCGCCCGAATATCAGCGGGTGTATAGCCTGGAATACACCAATCCTGCGGAATTGTTGCTTTCGGCGGCGGTCAAAGGCTACACCGACCTTTTTCTGTACCGCACCATAAACCGGCAAAGCGAACGACTGACCCAGGATTTCTGGGATGATCTGGATGCTTCCATCGTCCAACTCGATGGGTACCGGCAGGTAATTTTTGCCAGCAACCGGGTGGCCGATACCTTGTCGGTACAGCGCCCGGATACCATTTTGCCGCTGGGTCATTTTGACATTTTCCTGTTCAATCTCGATACGCGCAGTAAACAACTACAGCGCGTTTCGAATACTTCTTACGCGGACGAGCGTAATCCGATTGGCGTGGATGATACCCACTTCGCCTACCTGAGTGACCAAAGCGGTATTGCAAACCGGCAAACGGGCTATCTGGAACCATACATCGCCTATTACCAGACTAATTTTTACTTAAAAGACGATATTGTAGTGCAGTCATTGGATATGACCCGCCTGGGCGAATGGCCGCTGGATCAGGCGTTGGCCTTACTGGCCCCGGCAGATACGGTGGTGCAGAATCTGGATTCTACCAAAATTGACAGTGTAGGCAGTTTTGCCGTATTTAAAAAACGGTCTAAAGTGTGGAACCAAACCAATTACGACCGCAGTATAGTCCGGCAAACGCTTTCGTTGCGCACCGGAAAAATGGTGGAAGTAGTACCCAGAAATAGCAAAACGGCTTTTTTGATCTGGCAGCCGGATCCGGCCACCCAGGTACCAGTACGCACGACCCGCTATCGCGAACTCATGTTGCGCAGTGCCGGTCTGCCCGTACCACTCCAACCCGTCATCGAAGAAATACAGCCGTCGTCCACTGGCCAGGCTCCTCCGAAGCGGCCTCTGGTCCGGCCCGACGAGCCTGACCTATCGGACACTGCCCGGATCATTCAGCCGGGTTGGTACTTTCAGGTACCCGAACACCTGGCCACGCCTGCACCCGATGTACGCAAAGAACAGCAGCCGGAAGTGCCGCGCATCCCGCCACCGGACGAGAATCCCGTGACCATTATTCGGATGGACGCGGACTCTATGCAGATGGCCCCGCGCCGCCCAAGATCGTTGGAAAAGCCGGGGGTAGAATTTGGCAAAAATGGCAGCATTGTGCGGTTCAATCCGGCGCAGATCATTCCCTACCGGCTGCGTTTCCGTACTGATTATATTTCCACAACGATGGATAACAACCTGTTGTTCGAAGGGCTGGAGCGTTACGATGGCCCGCAAGACCGGCTACGCACGCCACCGCCCGGCGTGTTGATCAAAGCCAATTTCAAGGATTTACTGGAAGATTACGTCGTAGAAGCGGGGTTCCGACTACCCACGACTTTCAACGGCGCGGAATATTATCTTTGGTTTGACAATAAAAAACGGCGGCTGGACCGGCGCATTTTATTCTACCGGCGCACCCAGGTCAATAATGTGCCGCGCGAACAACCCTCTTCGCCCGTGCTGCCACCCGACTATTCGGAACGCACCAACACCATTCTGGGGCAGTATGAACTGCGCTATCCGCTGGATGTATTTACCAGCCTGCGGGTGACGGCGGGGCTGCGGCAGGATAAAACCATCGCGCTCAGTTCCGACCTGTCCACGCTGGAAAAATCCGATCTGGCCGAACAACGCGCTTCCCTGCGGGTAGCTGGTGTATTTGATAATACGGTGGGTATTGACCTGAATCTGAAAACTGGTACCCGCGCCAAAGTGTATGTGGAAGCGGTGAAGAGTTTTGAAGTCAATACCGAGCCTAATTTTAATGTAAAACTCAATTCCGGTTTTATGACCATTATCGGGCTGGATGCCCGGCATTACCAAATGCTGGATCGCCGTTCGCAGTTAGCGGTACGACTCGCCGGGGCGACTTCTTTTGGTTCTGAAAAAATGCTGTACGTACTTGGCGGCGTGGATAACTGGATTTTTCCGAAATTTGAAAATGGCATTGCACTGCCCAGCGGCGATGAATTTGCCTATCAAACCCTGGCTTCCAACTTACGCGGTTTCAGGCAAAATATTCGTAATGGCAACTCTTTTGCCTTGTTAAATAGCGAGTTACGCGTACCCATTTTTAAATATTTCTCTCAAAAACCGGTATTGGGCAATTTCTGGCGCAACTTCCAACTGATCGGCTTCTTCGACGTAGGTACGGCTTGGCAGGGCATTAGTCCTTATCAGGGCAATAACCCGATCAACACCGTCTATTTGTATAATCCGCCCACGGTGACCATCAAGGTAAATTATTTCCGCGATCCATTAGTGGCTGGCTACGGGGTTGGGGTGCGTATGATGTTGTTTGGGCTCTATGTGCGCGCCGATTATGCCTGGGGTATCGAGACGCGGGTGATCCAGAAGCCGATGTTCTATCTGGCGTTGGGGACGGATTTTTAACGGACCATGTATGCAACGCCGATGAGAACAGCAAAACGGTGATCCAGAACGCGCTGAAAAAGACCTTCTCGCCAGAATTCCTGAACCGGATAGACGACGTGATGGTGTTTAATAGCCTGGGCCGCGAACAGATCTTCCAGATCATTGATAATGCCCTGGCTGGTCTGATGAAACGCCTGAACAACTGGACCTCTCCGAGGAAGCCAAGGACTTTGTGGCCGAAAAGGCTACGACCCGCAGTGTGGTGCCCGTCCGCTACACCGTGCTATTCAGAAGTATGTGGAAGATCCGCTGGCCGAGTACATCCTCAGCGAGAATCCCGGAGAAGGGGTACAGCGGAAGTCCGTTCCGCTTATAAATAGAATTTTACTAAAAGAGCCGTCCCGCACCATGCGGGACGGCTCTTTTGCTTGGTTATACTGGCATCAGACGAAGCATTCTACGACCCTGCTGACGTGGCCGCGTTTAGTCAGTTATAAAAAGTAGTAGTAGAAAGTGGCGATATTATTATAGCTTTTCTATTTCCTGTTTAGCAAGGCCAGTGAACTTAATAATATCCTCTATCGGCACACCTCCCGTTTTCATTCGACGGGCGATTCCAATATTATATTCTTTCTTTGCTAATGCTTTTCCCGCCTCAAACGAAGTATCCACCATGTTTTTCAAATCGCGGTAATATTTCAGGCTCTCTTCATATTTATGTTTTTCAACTGGCGTAAGATTAGCGATCTCGGGAGCTTCGAATAGTTTCTGAAAAACCGGATCATGAAGTTCCCGTGGCTGAATTTGCAAATAGGGAAGTTGTTGCAATATGTACATCCACCTGTCAAAATTGTTTTGCAAGTCGTCTTCGACACTTAGGAGGCTTGAAAGCGAGGTCATAGAAGATGGAATGTGTTATCGTAGGTCTTTTACTTCTTCTATTGATAGCCCGGTAATTTCTGCTATCAAGTTTATGTCCATTCCTTTTGCCTTCATTTGCAGGGCGATTTCCAGGTTTCGCTCCTCTTTACCTTCTACTTTACCTTCTGCTTTGCCTTCTGCTTTACCTTCTACTTTACCTTCTACTTTGCCTTTGTCAAACGAAGTATCCACCACATTTTTCAAATCCCGGTAATATTTCAGGCTCTCCTCGTATTTGTTTTTTTCATCGGGCGTGAATTTGGCGATCTCTGCGGCCTCGAACAGTTTTTGAAATATGCGTTCCTGCAATGCCGGTGGCCGATTTTGCAAATTCGGGAGTTGCTGCAATATATACATCCACTTGTCAAAGTTGGTTTGCAGTTCCGCCTCTGCTTTTATGAAGTTGGGCATTTCCAGATAGATATAGGTCAACTTATCATAAAAAACCCGGCATTTTTGGTCCTTCAATTGTACCTCGTGGCGCACCTCTGGCTCCGCTTCGTCCTCTGAAAAAGTGAAATCAAGCACCCCGACCATGTACACAGCGGCCAATTGGTAATTCCAGTCGCCCTTCTTTGCTTGTTCCTGGATTGGGAACGAGGAATAATACACGCTGCGATCTTTGAAAAAATTCTGTTTGGCCTTTTGCATTTCCACAATAAAGCGTTCGCCATTTTCTCCGATACAATACAGGTCAAAAATGGCTTTTCGGTCGGTTTCCGTGTTGCCGAGTTTCTCGGTGCTCGCGTAAGTAAGTTCTTTGATCTGGTGTTTTCTGGGCAAAACCTGATTCAAAAAGTCAATTAACAGGTCTTTGTTCGGTTCCGAGCCGAACAATTTTTTAAATCCGAAGTCCGTAAAAGGATTGATGTATTTGTCCTGAAGGACCATAACTGTTCATTTTACGGCAAAAATACGGAAAACGGCGTTGATTTGTCCGAACTTTTCCAATCTCGTTAAAACAA
>Ga0105048_10016530_pt1 | contig 11403 bp, 11 predicted proteins | sample MAT05_FD_78382 | JGI IMG/M metagenome (GOLD analysis project Ga0105048, IMG submission 78382) | Freshwater microbial communities from Lake Fryxell liftoff mats and glacier meltwater in Antarctica - MAT-05 | ecosystem: Environmental > Aquatic > Freshwater > Ice > Liftoff microbial mat | place...
AGCAGCATGGAGGGCTATCCGTTGGCGGAGCGAGTGGGGTTGCTTCGGCGGGAACTGGGCGTGTGGGCACGGGGTGGTTAGAGGGTCGCAAATGTCCGTTTGGAGGCAAGTTACGGCAGTTCGCGCCGCTCGGCTTCGGTCCAGATGGGCGTACCGTCATCGGCGAGGTCGACATCTGGCCCTTGGTCTGGGCTGATGATGGTGCGGGCGAAGTGGCGCGGCTCGGCATCGGTGATCTGGTTGACTTTGGCCTCGATTCGGTCGAGCACGGAGTTCGCATAGGCGGCATCATCACTGGCCAGAGCGATGCCGATTTCGGCGGCATCCATGCGGTCTTGCAGACCAACTTCGGCTACCGAAACCTGATGCTCTCGATGCAGGCGGGCCTTGAGAGAGTTGATGACGCTGCGTTTGTCCTTGATGCTTTGTGCATCGCGGATGAGAAGGGTGACGCGGAGGATGGCGACGATCATCGCCAAGCATAACGGGGCTTTAGACGGCTTTAAGGGTGCCTTGCCATTTGCCGCGCCGGCTGGTGCCCCACTATCATTGCCCCCATGCATTTTGACGCCCATCAGCCCGTAATTTCAGACCTTGAGGCGCGGATCTTAACGATCCGCGACTCGCTTTAACTATGCGCACAAGATCAAGCAGCGTGTTGAGCTTCAGCAGCGTCAGAACGTAGAGGGCTTCTGGAACAATCAGACCGAGGCGAACCGAGTCGTCTCGCTGGTCAAGAACATCTCGCGGCAGATCGACCCGATTGATGTCGCCGCCAGAGAGCTTGATGATGCGCGCACGGCTTATGAGATGGCCAAGGAATCTGGCACGAGCGGTCAGCCCGACAAGGAGTTGCTCGCCGAGGCAGATACCGCGCTCTTCGGGCTGCAGCAAAAGATGGGGCAGATCGAGCTGCGCTCGCTGCTCTCGGGCAAGCACGATCATCGCAGCTGCTTCCTGACGATCTCCGCAGGTGTCGGCGGGACAGAGGCAAACGATTGGGCCGAAATGCTCTTTCGCATGTATCTCAAGTTCATGGAGAAAGTGCCAGCGTGGACGGTGGAGGAAGTGGACCGTGGCTTCGGCGCCGAAGTGGGCATCGACTCGGTGACGCTGCACATCAAGGGCGAGTACGCCTTTGGCTATCTCAAGTGCGAGCGTGGCTCGCACCGCCTTGCGCGCGTGAGCCCGTTCAATGCCCAGGGCAAGCGGCAGACCTCCTTCGCAACCGTGGATGTGGCACCGGAGTTTGAAGAAACGCAGGTGACCATCCCCGAGACGGATATCAAGATCGAAGCGTTCGTGCGGGCGCGCGGTCCGGGCGGGCAGAACGTCAACAAGGTTGCATCTGCCGTTCGCATCACCCACTTCCCCACGGGCATGCAGATCGTGGCATCGACCTATCGCGATCAGCCGCAGAACCGCAAGCAGGCGCTCTCGGTGCTGCAGGCGCGGCTCGAACTGATGGAGGAAGAGCGCCGCGAGAAGGAAATCTCCGTGGCCTCCGGCGGCTCGCTCGATCAGGGTTGGGGCACGCAGATTCGCTCGTATGTCATCTACGATTCGCGCGTCAAGGATCACCGCACCGGCCACGAAAGTGCCAACGTGCAGGTAGTGCTCGACGGCGAGCTGCAACCGTTCATCGATGCCGAACTCCAGCGGCGGCGGCGCGAGCAGGCCGAGCGAGCCGCCAAGGCCCAGGCGAACCAGTAATCTACCGGTGAATCCAATGTTTTATCGGGCGTGAGCCGCTTGGTCGCGGCTGGTACGCGTTGACTGATGCGGTGGGATTGTCTACCATCGCCCCCTAGGTTTTCTCAAGAAGGATTTCTTATGAGTCTTGATCGCTCGCTCAAAGTTTCAGGTGGTAACGCTTCGATTCGCTCCGTTTTCACACGCGCTGAGCGGGTTGCCAAGATGATCGCAGAGAAGAAGCTCGATGGCGAGAAGGGTGCAGCGCTGGGCATGCCCAAGACGCGCGTTCCCAAGAAGTAAGGGCTGGAGGGGTCGGACAGCTTGTCTCTTTACAACCGGCGCAAGCCGGTTTTTTGTTGGTTCGAGCGAGGCAGAGGATTCGCCAGCGGCGGCGGGTTGTGGAAGCAGCGAGGTGACTAACCCTGCGATTGACCCTCTCCCTCCTGCACCTGCTTCAACGTCCGTCCATGGTCATCTTTCCACTCTACACGCCCGTTGGCGCTTCGGCCCAGTAAAACCGCCGCCGCCGTACTGGGGGAACCGAACAAGTAGTCCTGGGCCAGCGTCCATTTATCACCAGCGATTGTAATCACGCCACCGTCCACGAGTTGCCTGCGCAGGGCGCTCAGGTAAACATTCGTACCAACACCTTCGGTTGTTTTCACGATGGCCCCTGCTCGAACGACAAACCCCTCATCGGATTCGAACCCTTTGGCCTCCTTCAAGTTGAACACCCGCGCCGAGGACGCCCGCTCGGCCGGCCTCTCAAACGCCGAAAGTCCGAGCACGGGGAAGCACACCAACATCTCCGCCAAAAACGCCTCCATCTCGGCCTGATCGGCCTCCGACAGTGATGGCCGTCCTGGGTTGTTGCCGTTATCCAGTTCCACTCGCTTGGCTACTGCTGCCAGTTCGCACAACCGCGACTCAAGGTACTGTACATGCGCCTTGTTGAGATTGTTGTCTTTGCTGGTAAACACGCAGCCCATCGTCCAGAAATCCTTTTTGGCAGCATGACTATCGAGCCGTGGTCGCACCGGGTCGCCCTCGCCGATGTACACCCGCTCACGGCCGGTATTTTCTGATAGCCCACTCAGCACGTAAACCGCTGTCTTACCAAACTCGGCGCGGGCCTTGACCTCACTGAAGCCAGACCGAGGAAATACAACACCTTGGCCGATCCAGTTGGACTTCTCGACGATCCGCAGGCCCGTCGGCGACCCATCCGCCAAGAAGATCTTGATCGATGAGGGGCGAAGTTTGGAGGGGGTAGGGTTTTGGGTCATGGGTGCGAATTGAGAATATACGATCAACTTGTCAATGGTTTGGGCATCGGCGATGTTGAGTCTACCGGAGTCGACTTTGTGCGGGAGCGTATTGCGAGGGGCGGCGATGTTGGCATGCTCACCGACGGACTCGGCAACGGTGTGCTCGTTCATGCTGTCATCTTCGCGTTGCCCCCGGCACCTGCCCGCTCGATTGCAAAGTCGAAATCAGCAATCACCGGGACATGATCGCTCAGCTTACTTCCAACTTACGTTGCGAACGCTCCCACATGAACACCGCGAAGTGCCCGCTTCCATCCGATGGGGGCGAAGATGTAGTCGCTGTGGTAAGCGGGGCCATCGACTTTCCGATCGCGCCAGTACACCGTTGGCTCCCGCTCTTGCCCCTGTGCCAAATTTCGACGGTGAGGTTACGCACTGAACACGCCGCGCGTCTCCAACTCCGCAACATCCGCGGCGTGGCTGTGGGCCAGGTTTTTCGGGTTGTTCCAGATCGCGTTGTTATTGAAATCGCCCGCGACGACGAGCGCTGGATGGTGGCAGAAGCGCGCGTATCGCGCCAGCCTGCATGCGAGTGGCCCGCAGCCCACCTCGTCATAGTCACCACTGCGATGGAACGCCCAAACGGCCAGCAGCCGAAATGGCAGTGGTCCACCGACATGCACAGGAACAACATGCCGAATCGAAGAGTCGTACGCCTCATCGAGTCGCACCCGCCACGGCCCCATGCCAATCACCGCGATGCCCTTGTTCTTCTTCTCGCCAACCCAGCCGACCGAGTCTGGCAGCCCCCCTTTACTTTTCTTGCGGACGATCTCGGGGTCAGCGCACTCACAGATCACGGCCACATCCGGCCGCAGGCTTGCCAGAGTGTCGAGTCTCCGGTGCAGCGTCATGTTGAAGTTCCAGACGACAAACCGCATGGCACAGTCCATGGCAGCCGGTGCAGTTCTGTTTCGCTGAACGGTTCACTGTTACTCGGATAGTTGCTTCAGCCGACGAAACACAGCCACGATCTTCCCACTTTGGAAGGCATCCTCAATCAAGCCTTCGCAAAACCGCTCGCCTCGTGCAAGAAACGTCAGCGCCCCGCAAATGTCCGGCAGAGTTGCGGATCTTAGAAGCTCCGGGTCTTCGAGTACGGCCCTTCCCCGCTCTTGGTCTGCTTCCGCACTGACGAACCCGCAGTCATAGAGGGCTGGGTAGAACCGAAGTCCCAGTTCGCTGAACAGCATCATCGGCATGGAGGTTGGGCTCAGGCCCTCCGCCCACGCTCCCGTGCTCGCGCCGGGTGCTTCCAACTCCTTCAGGAGTGTGAGCAGTTGCTCGATTTGCATTGAGGATGGAAGCACGAGTTGGCTCATAAAGATACCTGAGGTTCAGGCCCCCCTCCCGTCGATGCGTTTGGCGTCCTCTATGCAGAATTCGCCGAAGATAAGCTTACTTACCAAACTGCTCATCGAGAAGAGGCGTTCCAAATCTAGCATTTCCAGATCTTGATCTGCATCCCCGGGTGCCTCGACCATCGCGGGCTTCCGCACAAACGATACGCCGTTATCAGCCAGCAACTTGAGCCCGGCTGCACCTGTCCGGAAAAAACCTGCGAACGACGTTCACAAAGATTATTGAGCGAGCTGGGTTGAAGCCCTGGCCCCGGCTGTTTCACAACATGCGGGCATCGTGCGCCACCGACTGGGTGGACAAACATCCCAACCATGTTGTAGCCAAGTGGCTGGGCCATTCGCCCCTGCTGGCAGCTCAACACTACCTGATGACAAGGGACACTCACTTTGAGGCGGCAACCGGCCGGCCAAATCCGCCAGCAAATCCGCCAACACAAGCGCCACAACACGATATCACACATTCACAAGGCGGAAACACGTTAAGCGGCCCGGCGACCGAAATGGCCTACGAATCTAGGCATTTAGTGTCGGTTGGCGCTGTGTGTGATTCGGTGACGAAAAAGGAAAACCCCGCAAAAACGGGGTTAGTGGGCGAGGAGGGATTCGAACCCCCGAAGACGTAAGTCAGCAGATTTACAGTCTGCCCCGATTGGCCACTCCGGCACTCGCCCAATCGTGTATTTGGAGGTAAGACTAGCCGCTGCGTGCCCGTTCGGCAAGTCGGTAGGCGATTCTACCTGCTGGCTATTGCTCAGGGCACTGCTGGCAGCCCTTTGGCGGGCCGTCCTAGAAGTCACGCCGCGAGAAGATAACGACCGCGATGCCCAGCACCACCGCCTGAAACAACAGCGAGGTGCCGAGGATCCATGGCAGACTTCGCGAGCGTTGCTCGCTCTCCATCGCTCGCATCAACCGCGCTTCTGAGACGCGCACCGCGCCGATCATGCCTCGATTTCGACCATCCCGGCCCGGCCCACCCTCAGCCGCGTTGTCGCGCCAGTCCGCCAATTCGTTTTCGGAGAAAAGGTAGCGTTCCAGCAAAGCTGTCGTCTCCGCGGTTTTAGGGATGATGGTCTTGGTGATCAGGAGTCCACGGTGCCACATCGCGATTGAGTCCCGCGTATCGGCAACCAGTGGCCGCTGGGTGCGCAAATTTTCCAGCGCGGTCTGCACCTTTGCAGACTCCTTCGGCGGCGTCTCGGCAGAGGCACCGCTGGCAGGGTTCGTGTCGCTCGCCGGTTGCTTGTCGCTCGGCGTGCGCTTGCCCGAGAGCACAGCGCTCAGCCCCGCGGCGGCCCGGCTCGCAATTCGCTTTGCTGCCTCTTCGGCGGCGGTCAGTTTGGCTGGCGCAGTTGTCGCTGCTGCGGGCTCAGCGGCCTCGGCGGCCTCGCGCTGTAACACCTCCGCCAGTCGCTTCTCATTGCGGGTTATCTGCTCATCATGCTGCTGCACTGCAATGTCATACGAGAGCCGTTGGCTGAGCAATGCGGTCTCGGCCGTGCTGATCATGAAGATGCCCAGCCAGACCAGGATTGTCAGCAAGAGCGCGGCGACGGCGGACTTGGTGATGATGCCAAGCAGTGCGCAGATGCAGTAGAGGTAGGTGAAGACGAGCACGACAATCGGCACGGCCAGCAACAGTCGCGGCTCCCACACGCCGCCGCGGAAACCGATGACCAGCAGCGAGCAGACGCTGAAGACGCCGACTTGCAAAGCGACAAACAGAGTCGCACAGCAGTATTTGGTGAGAAAGAACCGCACTCTTGAGATGGGCTTGGAGAGCGTGGTTTCGATGGCGCCGCTGGCGACCATGTCTGGCACGATACTGGCAGTGGAGATGAGCGCGAGAATGGTGGCGGCCCAGGTCAGCCAGATCGTGATGCCAAGAGAGAAGAATAGCAACTTGTAGAAGGTGCCAACCGCCATGAGCTTGGTGGAGAACAGCGGCAAGCCGATCTCGAACCCGAACGCGGTGAGACCATTCTCATTGATGCCGATGATGCCGAAGGCGAGCACCACGATGCCCGAAAGCATCATTGAAATCCAGAACAATCGCCGCGCACTCAGCTCGCGATACGAGTCAAGCAGTAGCGCGAATGTCTGCCGCGCGGCGAGCGCGATGCCGGATGACTCTGGCACTTCGCTGCGAGAGACACTGGTTGTGGTGGTGGCAGTGGCGGTGCTGTTCACAGCTTTGCTCCTGTGCCGGTAGCGGCGACCGATATCTGCTCGGCCTTGGCAACCAACCGGGCAGGTGCATCAAGATTTGCTCCCGGCCCAAGGGCCTTGCCGGTGGTCTGGTCGGTCACTGCTCGCATGAAAAGATCCTCAAGGCCAGGGCGTAGAGATCGGGCCGATCGAACAAGCAGGCCCACGCCGCGCGCAGCATCGATGATTCGCTGCGCCGGGCCGCAATCGGCCACGCCCATCGTGATCATGCCGCGGACGAGTTCAACATTCACCGCGGCGTGCGCTTCGTGGGAAGGCATCAACAGCGTGCCCGTACGAGCCCGCGCGGTTAGGTCAGTCGGTTGCCAGTCGGGGTTGGGTAGCCCAGCCGTCTCGCTCCATGCGATCACGCCGCGGGTGGCCGCAATCACCTGCTCTTCCGTAGCCAGTTGCCCCCCCTGCTGCTCAAGCTCAACGCAGTATCGCGCACCGAAGCGGGTGAGGTCGTCAATCGTGCCCTGCGAGTACATCTTGCCCTGCACCATGATGGCGACGGTGTCGCACACCATCTCAAGCTCAGAGAGCAAATGGCTGTTGAGCAGCACGGTTCTGCCACGGCGGCGCTGCTCCATGAGCACGTTGCGAATGTCGCGCCGACCGACAGGGTCAACGCCATCGGTCGGTTCATCGAGCAAAACCAGTTCAGGGTCAGCCACGAGTGATTGTGCGATGCCCACACGCTGACGCATGCCCTTGGAGAACTCGCGCACGCGGTAGTTTGCCCACTGTTTCAGACCGACCAGGTCAAGCAGCTCGGCCGAGCGGCGTCTGCGCGTGGTGCGATCAAGCCCGCACATGGCACCGTAAAACTGCACCACCTGATCGGCAGTGAGATAGTCAGGGAAGCGGTGATGCTCAGGCAGATAGCCGACGCGGCTGAGATTGCTCTTTTGACCGACGGGCTGGCCGAGCATCGTGCCGCTGCACGTGGTCGGGCGGATGACCGTCATCATGATCTTGACAAGCGTGCTCTTGCCCGCGCCATTGGGCCCAAGCAAGCCGAACACAGCGCCGCGTGGCACCTGAAGACTCACGCCGCGAAGCGCTGCAACTTTGCGCCGCGCGAATCCGGTGCGGTAGGTTTTCGAAACATTGTGAAGGTCAACGGCGAGTGACATAGCAAATGGGTCCTGACAAAGCGCGCTCACTGGAGACACGCTACCCATTCCTGGCCCACATCTTGTGCGCGATCCAAACGGCTCTAACTGCCTCTCTTTGGCAACTCGGCAGCGGCAGTTTCAGGCCGCTGGCATCTGCGAGAGGGCGTCCTCAATACGCCCGCGTCACGGCGACACGGGCCATTTCCTCAAGCATTTGCCGTGCTGGCGAGGGTGGCAGGGTGCAGACCGCCATCACTGCCTCAGAAACCAGTGATTCGGCCTTGGCCTTGGCAAACTCAATCGAACCAGTCGAGGCCAGTGCGCGGCGAAGCTCGCTGGCTGCCTGCTCGGTCCGGTCGCTCGCAGTAGCCAGTACCAGCAGGGTCTTGCCGCGCTCCATCGGGCTGGCAGCGCGCAGATGGTGAATGAGCGGAAGCGTGAGTTTGCCCTTCTCCAAGTCCTTGCTCACCGACTTGCCGACGATGCGCTCCTCGCCCGTCAAATCCAGCAGATCATCTTGAATCTGAAAGGCGATGCCGAGCAGGCGGCCGTACGTCTCCGCCGCGGCGATCTGCTCGGGCGTGCCGCCACTGAACATGGCGCCGAACTTGCACGATGCGGCGATCAGACTGGCGGTTTTGCGGCTGACGATCTCGAAATACGTGGCTTCATCGAGCGAGAAATCCTCGCGGTGCCAAAGTTGAAGTAGCTCGCCAGAGCAGAGCGTCATGCCCACCTGGGCCACCATGCGCGAGGCGGTCTGGCTCTCAAGCCCAGCGGCGAGGTGGAAAGCTGCGGAGAAGAGGTAATCCCCGAGAATGACGGCGGTTTCGTTGCCATGCAGCTTGTTTACGGTGGAGGACTTGCGACGGATGGCGGCCTCATCGAGCACATCGTCATGCACCAGAGTGGCAAGGTGCACGAGCTCGCAAACCGCGGCGATGGAAGCGTGACGCGATGGAAGCTCGCAGGCATCGAGCTCCGCCGCACTCATGCCGCGGCGGTCAACATCACACGCCAAGCCAAAGACCGCACACAGGACCGGGCGGATCATCTTGCCGCGATACTTCTCGACATGGTCAGTAAGTTTGACGACAGGGGGCAGGTCGCTGGTCAGTTCGTGCTCGAGCAGATCTTGCACGGTGTGCAAAGAGCGTGCGATGTAGCTCTGTACGGCAACTAACTCGGGGGGAACATCGGCAAAGGGCATGGACCGAGAGCGTATGAAGGGTTTGCGGCAAGGACCGAACCCGCGGCAGGCCGGATCTGGCGTGAACTTCCCGACGACCCGGTGCCTCAACGTAAGGAAAGCCCGAGCGACGGGCCATGCGCTGCATCCAAAACGGTGCGACGTTCGGATCGTTATGCTTGCAGGCGATACGTCCGATATCTTTCCAGTCGATTTCTGATTGCCATTTTTCGGTGCCCACCATGCCAAAGTCATTCATCGCTCTCACCGTTGGTTCGTCGGCTGTACTCCTGATGGCCGCGGCGAGCTTTGGCCAAGCCGGCGGCGGGCCGGGTATGGCTCCACCAAAGCGTGAGGTTGCGCCACGGTCGGTCGAGCCAGCGACAGGCCCTGAGGTCGACCTGCGGCCACGGTTTACCCCCGGCACGGTGAGCACACTCACGATGAAGACGAAGTCAGTCAGCCGGGTAAAGGCAGCAGGCGACAAGTCAACACCTGCCACACCAGCCACGCCAGCGGTACCAAGTCGCCCGACGCTGCCGGGCATGCCACCGACGAGGCCAGCAGCGCCCGCCGCGCAGGATGCGGATGCGCAAACCTCTGAGCAAGAGATCACCTTTACCGAGAAGGTCGTGGACTGGAACCCGGAGACTGGCGGCACCGTGCAACTGATTTACGACCGCGTCAAGGGCAAGATCAGCAGCGATGCGCTTGGCGACCATGAGTATGACAGCGGCGCCGGCTCTAACACTCCCGGTTCCACGCCCGGCCAACCGTCAGCACCGGGCAAGCTACCGATGCCCGCGCCAATGCCCAGTCTCATCCCCGATGTCACGCCGGGGAGCGCACCGGGCGCACCGCTTGGTACGCCGGGGCAAACCAAGCCGCCTGCCCAGCCGCGGCGAGACCCGCTGGACCAGCTTTTGGAAGATGCGGTCAAGCCAGACATCTCTGGTGTGGCCGGAACGGTGCTCACGCTGAAGCTCGATGCTGATGGCACGGTGAAATCTGTGACCGGTGGCGAGCGGCTCAGCAAGGGCGGGCTGCTGGGCCCAGGCCTTTCATTGCCGAGCACGCCCGAATCACTCGGAGGTCTGTTCGGGCCGATCAAGGACTCGGCAGGGAAGGCCATGCCGATGCGCATGCGTGTGGGCCAGACGTGGACCACGGTCAGCAATGTGACAACCGGCCCGACCGGTGCGCTCAAGGTGAAGACCGATTACAAGCTGGAGTCAGCCCGAGGCGTAGAGGCCAACGTGAGCTTTAGCGGCAACGTTGAGAGCGACAGCCAGGGCGCATCGCCAAGCATGCCAGGAATGCCCTTGGCGAAGATGACGGGCTCGTTTTATCGGGGCAATTACACTTGGGACACGCGAGAGGGCCGGCTGATGCGGATGGAAACAGAGATGCGCACCGAGGCCGAGACGGTGCTGGGCAGCATCGAGAGCGATACCACGATTCGGGTGGAGCGACGCAGCCGTAGCAGCCGCTAAACTAACGGCATGTCTGTGCTGAGCAATCCGTCGGGTTCGTCATCTCCCACCCCTAGCCACCTGCTGTATTCGAGCGCGGTCAATCGCACGGCAGGCGGTCGCGTGTTCAACTTCAACGCAGGGCCATCGGTACTGCCTGAGGAGGTCATCCGGCAGATTCAGGATGATGTCTGGGATTTCGCGGGTACTGGCTTTGGCATTCTGGAGCACTCCCATCGCGCCAAGCCATATGACAAATTGCTGGCCGAAACTTTCGCAGTGCTACGTGAGGTTGGCCGCGTGCCAGCCGACTTTGAGATCGTGATGATGACGGGCGGGAGCTCGAGCCAGAATTACATCGTGCCGCTGAACTTGCTGCCCGCCGGGCGAACTGCCGATTACATTGAGACCGACTTCTGGTCGGTGCGGAGCATTGAGGACGGCCGGCAGGCGGGGCACAGCGTTCATTCGGCATGGTCGGGCAAGGCGCACGAGTATCGGCGGCTGCCAGCGCAAAGCGAGTTGCAGTTCTCAGCCAACCCGGCATACGTACACATTACCAGCAACAACACGATTTATGGCACGCAGATGCAAACGGAGCCGCAGATCCCAAATGGCGCGGTGCTGGTGTGCGACGGGTGCTCGGACATTCTCTCCAAGCCGATTGCCTGGGAGAAGTATGGGCTGATCTATGCCAGCGCACAGAAGAACATTGGCACCACGGGCGTAACGGTCGTGTTTGTGCGCAAGGATTTACTGGAGCGAGCCGGGCCAACTGTGCCGCGGATGCTGCAGTATCGCAACATGGTCAAGGAAGATTCGCGGCCGAACACACCGCCACATTTTGCGATCTACACGGTGAAGTTGATGGCCGACTGGATCAAGCGCAACGGCGGGCTTGACGGCATGCATGCGCGAAATATTGCCAAGGCCAAGGTGGTGTACGACGCGCTGGACGCTTGCCCGGGCTTCTACAGCCCGCATGCTGCGCGGGCGGACCGATCGCTCATGAACGTTTGTTTTAGACTG
>Ga0105048_10016532_pt1 | contig 11402 bp, 11 predicted proteins | sample MAT05_FD_78382 | JGI IMG/M metagenome (GOLD analysis project Ga0105048, IMG submission 78382) | Freshwater microbial communities from Lake Fryxell liftoff mats and glacier meltwater in Antarctica - MAT-05 | ecosystem: Environmental > Aquatic > Freshwater > Ice > Liftoff microbial mat | place...
CAAGGAGCACCGGCTGAAGGTGGAGACCTCGTCGCCGCACTTCGTGTTCACCGGAGACCCGGGCACGGGAAAGACGACCGTCGCCCGGCTCATCGGTGAGATCTACCACGCAATCGGCGTGCTCCCGAAGGGCCACGTCGTCGAAGTCGACCGTGCACAGTCGGTCGCCCGCTACGTCGGCCAAACAGCGCCCACGACATGGAAGGTCGTCGAGAAGGCTGACAGCCATGGAGAACCGTCGCGGCGAGTTCGCCCTCATCTTGGCGGGGTAACCCACAGAGATGACCACGTTCCTCGAATCGAACCCCGGGCTCGACAGCCGATTCGACGGCACCATCCACTTCCGCAACTACACGACGGACGAGATGGTCAAAATCTTCCGCCGTCGAGCGCTCAAGGGCGACTACGCACTCGGCCCAGGCTTCGCCGAACGCCTCGCCACAGTGATCGCCGCTCTCGACCGTGATCGCACGTTCGCAAACGGCCGAACCGTCCGCCGCCTCTTCCACCGCGTACGCGCCTGCCAGGAACGACGGTTGCTGAACACCCCCGAACCAACGACCGACGATCTCCGCTACCTACTCGCTGAAGACATCCCCACCCAACCAGCCACCGCCACCTTCACCCCATCGCTCGGCCACCTGTAGCGCTGCTCCGATGCGGTGAATGCATCGAGCGAGCCCATTACGGCTACTTCGGCGAGATCGGCGGTTTGTAGCTGCCGTCGAAACCAGAAGCCCGCCGTGGTCTGCAGTTCTCGGCTCAGCGATGCTGCAATGTTCCACCTAGATCGTCTGCAGTTCTCGGCATTGGAGTACTGTAGGGCATGGACACAGTCAAGGTACTTGGACGACAATACCGGCCGAGGGTTGTCGACGTTGCACTTGATCGTGCGTTGGGCGCCGCCGGTGCGGTCGTGATCGAGGGAGCCAGGGCGAGCGGGAAGACGATGACCGCGCTGCACGCCGCTGGTTCATTTGCGTTCGTCGACGATGAGGAGGTGCAACGCGCTATTGCCATCGCACCTCGCTCGGTTCTTGATGGGGATGCTCCTCGACTACTCGACGAGTGGCAAGTGGCACCCGAGCTGTGGAACCTCGTCAGACGCGCTGTCGACGCCACTGCGGAGCCGGGGCGATTCATCCTGACCGGATCGGCTCTACCCGCCGACGACATCACTCGCCACACCGGTGCCGGACGGTTCCTCAGACTCCGGCAGCGGACAATGACCTGGTACGAGAAGTCCGGGGAGCACACCGGTCGAGTCAGCGTTTCGGGTCTTTTCGACGGTGTGCTGCCGGTGGCGGAACTGAACGCCCGTCCTGAACTCGACGAGGTCATCGGCAACATCCTTCGCCCCGGCTTCCCAGCGATGACCACCCTCACTTTCGACCAGTCCGCTGGCCGGCTCCGCGCATACATCGACGAGGCAGCGCGCACTGATATTCGACGCCTCGCTGAGGTTCGGCACGACCCGCAAGTGATCAAACAGCTGATCGCAGCGCTCGCACGGTCCGTCGCCTCCGAAGTGACTTACACGACACTCGCGGCCGATGTGAAGTCGGTTGCACCGTCAATCAATGTCGAGACGATCAGCAGCTACGTCGGGCTCTTGCAGCGACTGTTCATTGTCGAAGCTCAGCTACCCTGGACGCCCAAGTTGCGGTCTCGGGCGCGCCTTCGAACGTCACCCAAGCTCCACTTGGTGGACGCTGCGCTCGCTGCGACCTCCCTCGGCGCCGGAGCACAGCAGTTGCGCAGTGACCTGAAAACGCTGGGCGTGCTGTTCGAGAGCGCAGCCGTCCACGACCTGATGGTGTTCGCCTCCGCCCTAGACGGCGAGGTCCGCCACTACCGCGACTCCAACGGCAAGGAGATCGACGCAATCATCACGCTGCCCGACGGACGCTGGGGCGCAGTAGAGGTCAAGCTTGGGGGGCCGCAACTGCTCGCAGGTATCGAGTCGCTGCAGAACGCCATCGCTCAGATCGACACCGAAACCGTCGGCGAGCCAGCATTCCGCCTCGTCATCACCGGCACGGGCCCGATTCTGACCGCCGACGACGGCACAGTGACCTGCCCGCTGAGTGCCCTTACACCGTGATCAGGCGGGCCAGTACGCCTTGCGCAACTCTCGCTTCAGGGGCTTCAGCGCACCTGACAACGGGATCGGCTCCGTTCGGAACTCTACGGACTTGGGCAACTTGTAGCCGGCTATCGAGCCTCTTGCGTGTTCCCTGATCTCGTCGACCGTGGCTTCCATGCCTGGGTGCAGGACCACGATCGCGTGCACCTGCTCGCCCCACACGTCATGCGGGATGCCGATGACGGCTACTTGCGCGACGGCAGGGTGCGTGGAGATCGCGTTCTCCACCTCGATCGAGTACACGTTCTCGCCGCCCGTGATGATCATGTCCTTCACTCTGTCGACCAGGTGCAGGTAGCCCTCGTCGTCCAGGTGGCCGGCGTCGCCGGTGCGGTACCAGCCATCACGGAACGCGGCCTTGGTCGCCTTGGGCTGCTTCCAGTACTCGCGCATGAAGTTGCCACCCTGCGCGCACACCTCACCGTCCCTGCCGCAGGGCAGGACCACGCCCTCCGGGTCGCGGATGCTCAGCGTCACCCCGACTGCCGGCCGACCAGCGGACTGCCGCACCCCACTGCGACGGTGGTCGGTGGGCGACAGCATCGTCAAGATGGACGAGCACTCGGTCATCCCGTAGCCCTGCCACAGGCGCAGGTGGGGGAACGTCGTCATCAAGCGTTGCAACAGTGCCGCCGGCATCGGCGACGCCCCGTAGACCAGATCGCGCAACGAGGCCACACGCTCGGGAGTGAACTCGGGATGGTCCATCATCAGCGCGATCATCGTGGGCACCATCACGGTCCAGTCCACGGAGTACGTCTCGATCGCGTGCATCACCTGGCCCGGTTCGAACAGCGGCACGAACACCGACCTACCGCCCGTGACCGGCAGCCCCAAGATGCCACCCATCGAGGCCGCGTGGAACATCGGTGTCTGGTGCAGGTACACACGCTCGTCACTGAAGTCGACCGCCATTCCCACGTGGTAGAAGTTCAGCATCTCGGCGCGCTGCTCCAGCAGCACGCCCTTCGACTTGCCACTGGTGCCGCCGGTGTACATCAGTACCACCGGATCGGTCTCCTCGGGTTCGGGCGGCACGTTGGGCCGACCGCTTGCAATCAGGTCCTCGTAGCGCAGCTTGATCTTGACGTCGGCCTCACCGATCAGCACCACATGCTTCAGCGGCAGATCCTTGCGCACCTCGGCGATGTTGCGCAGGAAGTGGTCGGCGAACACCGCGTCCACGAAGACAACGGTTGCACCCGAGTCGGCCATGATCTGCTGCAGCTCGGTACCGGCCAAGCGCAGGTTCAGCGGGTTGATGATGGCCGCACCCAGAAATGCCGCGTGATACAGCTCGAGATACTCGTGACTGTTGCACGACATGACCGCGAAGCGATCGCCCGGCCGTAGACCGAGCTCGGTGTGCATCGCGTCGACCAGGCGCAAGACGCGGTCGCCGTGGTGGGCAAAGGTGCCGTGGTACGTGCCGTCGTGGAAGCCGATCTTGTGCGGCCACCGCTCCAGCATCGGGAAGAACTGACGGTGATACACGAGCTCTTTCATGACACTCCATTCATCGGGTTCATTCGCCGTTGCATTGCAGGGTCAGCCGCCGGCCGCAGCGGCCGCCGCGTCCAGTTGTTCTTGGGTCACGCCGCACCGCTTCGCAGCGCCGTCCAGTAGGGCGTTCACCGCAGCCGGGCGCGGTGTGGACGCGATGCCCTGCGCAATCAGGTCGGCCTCACTGGTGGTCGCGATCAGGTCGTCGGCAGCGCAGCGGGCCACGCCGGGGTCCACGCCCACGGCGACCAGCCCGTCGTAGAAGATGCCGGCCACCAGACCGGTGGGCCGTTCGGGCGGGCCGGGCGGCAGTAGCTCAGGAGGCAGGGTGGTCTGGCCGGGGATGGTGGTGGGCGGAATGGTCGTCGGCGCAACGGTGGTGGGCGGCGGCAAGGTGGCCGGCGCTTCCACGGCTGCCGTCAGCGGTGCCGCCGCAGCGGGCTCGTCACGGCTGACCGCAACGAACGCCATTGCCAGACCGAGCACGGTCAACGCAGCGCCGGCAACGAGCCCCGTGACGGTGCGGCGGCGGCCGCTGGTGTGCGCGCCCTCGTGGCCGGCATTGGGGCCCATGCTCAGCAGCCCACGGCGGTCCGCTTCCTTCACCAGCGGCGGCACGACGATGAGCGCCGACAACAGCGCCACAGCGATGTTGATGGTGACCACGATGCCGAAGTCGCGCAGCAGGGGCAGCGTCGAGAACATCAGCACGGCGAAGCCGCCCAAGGTGGTCAGCGCCGAGGTGAAGAACGCCCGGCCCGTCCGCTGCGCGGCCACGTGCGTACTGCGCTCGGGGTCCAGGCCGCGCGCGCGTTCCTCCGCGTAACGCGCCACCAGCAACACCGCGAACTCTGCACATGTCGCCACCACCAGCGGACCACCGACGGTCGTCAGCGGGCTCAACGTGATGCCCAACACCCGCACCAGCACCGTCGAGGTTCCGACCGCCAACAGCACCGGGATCATCGTCAACAAACCTCGTGCCAGGTCGCGGTAGCGCAGCGTGACGAAGGCTCCGACCAGGATCAGCGCGACGATGGTCAGCTCCGCCCGGTTGGCGGTGATGTTCTCGAGCAGGCCGACGCCGACGACGGCGAGCCCACCGGTGGTCGCCGACGCGTTGGCCGGCAGCCGAGCACCCTCACCCGGATCGATGATGGCCTGCTGCACCTTGTCGAGCACGACCGAGCGCTCTTCCAGCGACGACGGGCCCACCTGGAACAACACCTGTGTGGAGTTGCCGTTGTCGGCCACCAGCAGCGCCTGCAACGAGGCCGGCGCAATCTCGTACGCCTGCAACATGTCCAGACCGGTCGGTGGCAGCGGGGTCGCGCCCGGCACCTCGGCCAGCCAGCCGGCGGCGGTCGCCAGGCTGGATGCCTGCGCCAGCTCGGCGTTCTCCCCCAGCGAGCGCTGCACCAGATCGAAGACGAACGCCCCGCTCTGATCGGTGAAGACACCGTTGCTCGCGTCGCCGGTGGTCTCGATGAACACGCCCAAGGTGGTGGCGAAGCCGGTCTCGCGTTCCAGCACGCGAGCGTTGACGATCGACTCGCTGGACTGATCGGCCCAGTTGACCGGGTCGCTCTCGATCTTCGAACCCGTCTCCAGGAACAGCCCCGCGATCGGCAGCGCGACTGCCACCAACACCAACGGCAGCACCGACCGGCGCGGCAGGCTGCCCAGCCGATCGACGGTCTTCTCGACCCAGCTGACACCAGGGTCGACCGTTGTCGGCGAGCGACGTTCGCGTGCGCCGATGATCGTGGTCGGCAACACGATGCCCGCGATCAACAGCGCGACGATGCCGACCGCCAAGAGGACACCGAAGTCCTGCACCATCGGCACTCGTGAGATCTTGACCGTGAGGAAGGCGATCACCGCCGCGATGGTCGCGGCCAACAACGGCGGCCCCATGGTCACCATCGTCTCGCCGAACGGATCGTTCTCCCCCGCGACCGTGCGCTCCTCCTCCAAGCGGTTCTGCACCTGGATCGCGAACTCGATGCCGAGACCGATCAGGATCGGCAGGCCGGCGATGGTGACCAATGACAGCTTCGTACCGGTGAAACCGAACGCACCGAAGCCCCACGCAACGCCCGCCACCATGCCCAGCATCGGCAGTAACCGCCACCGCACCCGGAAGGCGACCAGCAGGATGACGATCATCACCAGCACGGCGATGCCGCCGAGCGTCAGCATGCCGCCCTGCAGATAGTTGTTGATGTCGGTGAGGAAGGTCGGGGTGCCGGTGATGGTCACCGACGCGTTGTCGAAGGTACGCCCCTCGAAGGCGGCCTTCACGGCATCGGACCCGACGGCCAGCTCATCGAGCTGTGCGTTGCCGACCAACACCGCAGCCAGGATCGCGTGGTTGGCGTCGGGGATGAATGCCCGCAACGGCTTGCGGATCATCAGCGCATCGTCGGCCGGTGCGACCAACTTGCCGTCGGCGCCCACCGTGAACCCGTCGTTGCCGAACAGCAGGAACTCGACCCACTCCGGGTTGTCGAACGACTGCGCGCCAGCGCCGCCGAGTCGTTGGACGGTGACGAGCCCGTCCTGCTGGCGAAGCACCGCCGCAGCCGGATCGGTCTCGCGCTCGGCGGCGCGAGTCAGGATCTCGCTGGCGACTCCCTCGAGCACCAGATCCTGCGTCCAGGTCAGCAGCGTCACCGGCGAGACGACGGACTGCACGGCCGGGCTGTTGCCCAGTTGCTGTTCAACCTCCGCGAACTGCGCGACGTTGGTGGGCCCGAACAGATCGACGATCGACTTGCCCGGCGCGGCCGTGAACAGCACGACCATGTTCTCGCCCCCGAACAACGTCTGATAGCGAGCGTTGTCCTTGGCCACCTGCGACGACGGGTCGATGTAGCTGTCCTGGCCGGTAGCGAAGTCGAGCTTGTTGAGACCGACCAGCAGCACCGCGGTGACCACCAATACGGCGGCGAGTGTGCGGCCCGTGCGGCGGCTGAGCGCGTGGCCGATCGAACGCCACCTGGCGTTGCCTGGCGAGTCGTCGTTGCTCGTCATCCTGACGATGCCTCTGTTCGTGCCAGCTCGCTGAGCTCGGCGATCGCAGCTTCGATTCCTTCGGCCATGGTCTGTACATCGGGCGCCGAGTCGTAATCACCGGTGATTCCGAATGCCATCCGGCCGTTGTACGAGAGAATCGCCACGCCGACACGTACCCCGGGGCTCAGCGGCACAAACGGCAGATAATCGACCATCTTGCGGCCCAGCGCGAACAGCGGGTACGACGGGCCGAACACATTCGTGGTCACCGTGTTGATGGTGCGCTGTTGGGTGCGACGCATGATGCTCATCGCTGCTCGTACGCCGGCGGCGAACAGCGCCGGTGGCAACATGTCCGCGAGATCGAACGCTGCCACGCCGGCGGTTGCCTGATTCGACCGCTTCAGTTCGGCCAGGCCCGCCGTGACCGCCCGCAACCGCTCCAGCGGGTCAGCGATGCCGACGGGCAGCTCGGCGATCATCAGCGACACCTGGTTGTTGTGGGTGTGGTCGTCTGCCGAACGGACGGACACCGGCACCAACGACGAGATGGTTGCATGGTCCACCACGTCGCCGCGCTGCACCAGCAGTTCGCGGAATGCGGCCGTGATGGCAGTGAGCACCACGTCGTTGACCGAGCCGCCGAACACCTGGCGAATTGCCTTCGGCTCGGCCAGCGTGCAACGCGCCACGGCCCATCGGCGATGACTTCCGATGGCGCCCTCGATGGACAACGGTACGGACGGGGCCGTGATGCGCCGTCCGAACGAGCCCAGCCCGGCGAACGTGTCGGTCAGCTGGCGCAACGCCTTGCTGGGCGTGCTGGCACCGCGAGCGACAGACGCCGCCAGCCTCCCGGGGGCGAGCACCAGACCCGTCACGGCATCCAGCAGTAGCCGACCGTCACTCGGCTCGGGATCAGGCGTCCACGCCGGCGCAGGACTGATCTGCGCGTCGGGCGTCGCGTCCAAGATCGCCGTCATCAGGTCGGTGCCCGACACCCCGTCGACCATGCAGTGGTGCACCTTCGAGATCAGCGCCCATCGTTTGCGAGGCAGCCCTTCCACCAACCACATCTCCCACAACGGCCTGTTGCGGTCGAGCTCCTGTGACATCAGCCGGCCCATCAGGTTGTCCAGGTCCTGCGCGTCGGCGCGCGGCGGCAACGCCGAGTGACGAACGTGGTAGCCCAGGTCGAAGTCGGAGTCGTCCACCCACACCGGCCGGCCGACCCCACCGGGGACCTGGCGCACCTTCTGCCGAAACCGGTGGACCAGGTGCAACTTGCTGCTGATCAGCGCGGTCAGCTCGTCCATCGACGGCGCCTTCCCGGCGAAAACCGCGCACGACCCGATGTGCAGATGCGTCGTGCCGTCCTCGGCGTGGAGGAACATCGCATCGAGTGCACTCATCCGGTTCATTTCGCGCCAACGCTCAGTACGTCGTCGAAGCCCTCGCGCAGACAGCCCACCAGCACGTCGGCATCGGGCACCGCAGTGGTGTCGATGTTGATGCCGATGCAGCACTGATCGCCGTGCGACAGCAGTGCGACCGCGAGCGCAGCACCCGACGGCGGGGCGAAGGCGTACTCGCGAGTGACCTCCGCACCGGCCAGGTAGACCCGATGCGTCAGGCCGGGCACGTTCGTGGCGACGAAGTCGATGGCCTTCAACATGCCGCCGAAGACGGCCGTGGTCATCGCGATCGGCAGCCGATTCAGGACGCCCGCGATCGAGTTGCTCAACGGCAGCGACGGTTCGGACCGCCACCGTCGCGACAGCGCTCCCATTCGCTGCATGCGTTGCGCGGCATCAACCGCGTCGATGGGAATCGTCAGACGAGCAGGGACGAAGCGGTTGTTGCCCAACGTGTCGCCCGGCTTGCGCAAGTTGATCGGCATGGTGACCCGCAACGCCGTCACGGGTGCACCGCGACGCTCGTGATAGCGGCGCAATCCATCGGTGATGCTGGCCAGGAAGGCATCGTTCAATGTGCTGTCCGCGGCGTGCGCGGCTGCGAGCAGATCGGCCAGCGGCACGTCGAACGCGGCGAGGTGGCGTGACAAACCTCGCCCCACCATCACCGGTGACAGCGGCGTCATGGCCGGCGCCAACAGCTTCACGATCGATTTCGCGCCGCGGACGCCTGAGCTGACGGCGCGATCCGGGCGCAAAACTGCTGCCGTCGCGAATGACGGAAACGCTTGCGCGCCGCGCCACGACAGCGCCGTCGCGGTTCGAGCGTTGGCCACCAGCGGCTGCACGACCGCCTCCAGCGACCCGACCTTCTTGGGTCGTTCGCCGGTAGCGACGTTCCTCGCTGGGCCCGGTGCCCGCTTGTCGTCCAGCAGCAGTGCGGCCATCTTCACCCCGCCGACCCCGTCGGTGAAGGCGTGGTGCACCTTCTGGATCAATGCGGCGCCACCGCCGGCCAGACCCTCGACCAACGTGAACTCCCACAGCGGCCGGTCCTTGTCGAACGCGGCCATCGCGAACAGCCCGGCCATGTCCAGCACGGCCCGCAGATCGCCAGGCTCCGGGCACACGACACGGCGCAGGTGGTAGTCGACGTCGAAGAACTCGTCGTCCTCCCATCGCGGCGGGCCGACGCGCATCGGCGCCGACACCACCTTCTGCCGCAACCGCGGCACCTGGACGCACGCTTCGTCGATCCGCCGGCGCAGGCGCTTCCAGTTCGGGCTGCGGTCCAGCATCGAGACGGCCACGATCGTGGTGCGCAGAACCGGATCTCGTTCGATGCTCCACAGCACCGAGTCGGATTCGTTCAGATGCGACGAGAAGCGGCTGCGGGTATCAACTGGTTCCCCGGTCACTTCGTGAACGGTCATGGCGTCTCCGGTCTGCTCGGTCGGTCAGCAATCTCCTGCGCAGCCCGGCCGGCCGAGAGCTGCCCCTCCGCAGCACCGTAAGCACGCCTTCTGCGTGGAACTAGAGCATTTCGACCCCAAAGTGGGGCACCTGGAGGCTCCACATCGACTCGGTCCAGGCGTACCGGGTCCGGCGCGTCCTCACCCGGCTACGACATACCGGTGATCATCCGCAAGATGTCGAGCAACTGATGGGTCACGACGGGGCCGACGTTGCCCGTCGGTGCACCGCAGCGTTCCACTGCCACTGCCCGCAGCTGCTCGACAAGCGCCCAACTCGTCGGCTGCAGCCCGTTGGTCTGGTCGGCGGTGATCTCGACATGGCTGGGGAACGCACGGCGAGTGGAGGTGACCGGCACCACGAACACCATCGTGGGACGAAAGGGAAGGAACGCATCAGCGGTCACCACGACTCCCGGTCGTCGAAATCCGGTCTCCGACCCGAGCGGAATGCCGAAGTCGACCATGACCACATCACCGAAGTTCATTCGCGGGCGAGGTCGGAATTCAGCCACACGTCGCGCTCGGCGCTGTACTGGGCCCAGGCCGCCGGGTCCTCGCGCAGTGCAGCCTCGGCTCGGGCCATCTCGCTGTAGAACTCGTTACGGCGCAGCGCTTCGAGTGCGTCGGTCAACGTATCAGCCATCGTGGATGCTCGCTGTTGGGCGAGGATGCGCAGCCGCTCGCGCTGCTCCAGCGTCACTCTGATCGTCGTAGACGTTTGTGTCATACGAGAACTCTACAGTTCCGGGCAATCGACGAGAGGTTTGGCTCCCCGGTGGGTCGGGTACCAGCACATTTCGAACCTCGATCGAAGGAGTGAACGATGGACAACGACAAGAAGGCAGATGTGGTGGATGTCGTGCTCGAGCAGCACGTCGCAGCCAAGGAGGGCATGACCGCAGTCTCCAACGCCACCGGCGAACAGCGTGGCGAACTCTTCGTCGCACTCGCCCCTGTGCTTGCGGCGCACGAAGCAGCAGAGGAAGCGGTCATCTACCCCGCACTGCGCAAGTTGGGCGCCGAAGGGAGCAAGGTTGCTGACGAACGCACCAGAGAGGAGCAGGCCGCAGACCAGACCCTCACCAAGCTCAAGGGCATGGACGCAGCGTCGGCCGAGTTCGGTACGACATTCGACGGTTTCATGGCTGACGTCTTGGCCCACGCCGAGAAGGAAGAGGCCGAAGTGTTGCCGCTACTGAAGTCATCGTGCAGCGACGATGAGCGCCGCGACATGGGCGAGAAGTTCCTCGCGACCCAGGCACCTGCGGCGAGCAAGGCCTAGGTCGTCGATCAAATGTGGTGGATCATCATCGGCACGATCATCGTCGTGGCGGCAACCGTGTACTTCGCGTTCGGCCGTACCGTCGCCGATGGCCCCTCCAACGACGTGGTCGTCCGACAGGGTTCGGCCCTGTCGGACGGCAGCGCTCAGAAACCTGCCGAACCTGGGTCCGAGGACCAAGCGGTCGTCGCAGATGGCGTCACCGGCCCCGGCCCAGGTGCCCAACCCCTCGAGTCGTGACGGCCTGAACCAACTCACCGGGCCGCATGCATCACGACCGGGGCGAGACGCCCCGCCTCGATCGCATGGACGACTTCGATCTCCGAGTCCTCCTGCTCGATCTCCAACTTCGCGGTTGCCTCGGCCCAGGATCGCGGGCTAGGGACGTCGACGTCGGCTTCCTGCACGACCCGCCAGCCGAACTGCTCGATGAGACAGCGCAGCCGCTCCGCAGATAGTTGGGGCACCGAAGAGCCGGTTGGCGGCGCGTGCTGCCAAGGGTGCCGGCTCGAGGTTGACGATCTGACAGCCATAGCGCCTCGTCAGCCACGCCGCCGGTCCAC
>Ga0105048_10016533_pt1 | contig 11402 bp, 13 predicted proteins | sample MAT05_FD_78382 | JGI IMG/M metagenome (GOLD analysis project Ga0105048, IMG submission 78382) | Freshwater microbial communities from Lake Fryxell liftoff mats and glacier meltwater in Antarctica - MAT-05 | ecosystem: Environmental > Aquatic > Freshwater > Ice > Liftoff microbial mat | place...
CAGCGCGCTACCCGACTCCGCCTGGGCCGTTGCTGCGCAGGCCACCACGCTGGCGAACAGCACCCAGCGCAGGCGCACCGGATGACGGAAAGAAGAGGTCGGAGTCGGCATCGCGCATGCTGGACCGGGCCGGGCCGGCGGGTCTGTGCGCCTGCGTACAGACCGACACCGAATACCCGCACGATGCCGACATTAGAAGCCACCGTCCTTACACTGATCATGCTGCTTGCAGTCGTGGTGAGCCGCTATGTTGCGCGCATCACGCGCGCGCCCGTTCCGCTGGTGCAGATCGTCCTGGGCGCGGCCATTTTTTATGCGCACGTAATCGAGGTGGTTCTCGACCCCGAGGTCTTCTTCGTGCTGCTGTTGCCGCCTCTGCTGTTCCTGGATGGCTGGCGCATCCCGAAGGACGAACTGCTGCGCGAGGCACCCACCATTCTCACGCTGGCGCTGGGCCTGGCACTGGCCACGCTGGCCTTGCCGCGCCTGCTCAAGGGCATGTCGTCTACGCCGGACCACCTGCAACTCGACGCGGCGAACCGCGTGCACGCCGCGGCAACTGACGCTGGTATCGCCGCAGTCAAGGATGCCGACGACGGCATGCACGACGGCGACGATGACGCGGTCCTGGTGCATCAGGCCCGCCAATACATCGTGGCCTACTACCAGCACCGCAAGGCGGTTTTCGGAGGCGACACATCCTCACCCGAAGCACCGGCGCAGGCGGACCGCATCGAGCGTGCCTTGCGGCTTGCCGGGCTGCGCGCCGAACGTGACGAAGTCCTCGCTGCCGGGCCTGGCTTTGGCCTCAAGGAAGTGGCACTGCGCAAGCTGGCGCGCGAGATCGACCTGCAGGAGGCCCGGCACAGCGGCTGATCGTAGCGGTTGCGGCCCGTTCGCCGCGCGAAGCTGGCGGCATCCGCCGTCCAGGTGGCCATGTGCGCACCCGCCAAGGTGCGAAGGCTGTTGGCGGTGTCCCCAAGAGTGGTCGCTGTCCTACCGCCCATTGGCCAGCAGGCTGACGCAAGCGGTGCCGTGCAGGCGCTATAACAAGTTGCTGCCCAAGCCCCGTGCCCATCTCATCATCGACTCCCCAGGAAACCCCATGTACCCATCCTCCACCACACCGTCGAACACCGCACCGGTCGACCAGGACCTTGACGAGCAGGCCCATTCCGGCCACGGCGTTCCCTCGCAGGACCCGGCGTCCGCAGCACAGTTTCCGTTGGGACCCGAGGACGCCGAGCGCGAAGCCAAGTCGGTATTTGTGGCTGGTGGCGTGGTGGCGGGCGCGGCGACTGGTGCTGCGATTGGCGTCGTGATGGCCGGCCCGGTGGGCGTGGTGGTGGGCGGCTCTGTGGGTGCCGTTGTCGGCGCATTGGGCGCTTCCGCTGCGGGTGCCGTGGTGAACCCGGAACACTTCAGCAGCGCGGACACCGCACCCGCGCAAACAGTGCGCCAGGGCACCGAAGACAGCGCTGGCGGCGGGCGACCGCCCATGTCAAAGGCCGACACCTGACCGACAGCGCCCGCGGCATTGATCATCCTGTCGATCAACAAGGTATTGGTCGGCGTGAAGGCTCGCTATTTGCACGCTCCCCGATTTTGTGACTCAGTTTCCATCGACTCCCGGTGCACGCTTGAGGACCGCGCGGACTGGCCGGTGCGTCCAAAGGCCGACTCTTTGGAAAGATGTGTAGCAGCGCGGGCAACCGGTTTGCGCCCGCTTGCACTGTTCCAGGCGCTCAGGTGGCGGCGGTAACCCACCCACAGGCCACGCTCACGGCAACGCAACGGCGTTGGGCGCTTTCGTCAAGCTGGTTTGCCAGCGCTGTGCGTCGGGAAGCCGCCAAAGAGGCGTAGCCCGGCTACGGCGCCGAAAAAGCGGGCTGACACCGCTCCAGCAAGCGCGCACAGCGGTCAACTCTGCGGCGATGAAGTGGTGCTGTCACGTCAGCGTAATCCGCTTCTGGCGCACGTACTCTTTGTACTGCGTCAGCGGAATGGCCGCCAGACCGGCAGCGCCGTTTTCTTCAGTCCAGCTCAGCGTGGCACTGTCGGCTGTCAAGTCAATTTCGACCGGCCCTTTCGGAATCTCCAGCGGCGCACCGTCGCCGGGCCTGTAGGTCACATGGTCGTTAATGGTCGCATGCTCGGTCATGGCGGGCTCCTGAAGGTTGTATCGGGCGAACGTGCCCATTGCGGCGCAATAAAACTTCATTGCAACCCCTCGGCGTGTTGCGGTCTGTTGGGTAACGCACACGTCTACCCAATCAACGTCCCTTGTTGCCAACTCTGCGCGCATGCACATAGACGGTCCAACACCCTCGATCGCGGTGCCGAAAGAGTAGGCATGTTCTGTCTGTGGAATCAGTTGGAGTCCAGCATTGGGTGGTGGCCAATGCCGGCGCGGTTTACCGGCGGGCCGAAGAAGCGGTGCGCCTATCGCTGTGAACATAAAAGACGGCGACTGTGTCGGTAAAGCGGTAAGCCTACGCTCTACGCTCTACGCCCTACGCCTTGGGCCTTGGGCCTTGGGCCTTGGGCCCTGCGCCCTGCGCCCTGCGCCTTGGGCCCGTATGCCTGGCCCTCGTCGCCGGGCTGCTGGTTGCCGCCGCTGCGCCCGTGGCGTTCGACGAGACGGCGCTGGATCGGTGGCAGCTTTTGGCGTGGTTGGCCGTGTGCCTGGGCGCGCTGTTCGATCTCTGGCGGCAGTTCAGACCCGTGGAATCGATGTCAGGCCGGCGGGTTGCCCTCGGGCTCACCCTGCGTTTGGTGCCATTGATGTTGCTGATCACGGTGCCATGGACGGTGGCGTACTTCAGCGGCCGGGTGTTTTCAGTTCATGCTTCAGGTCTGGCCATGATCGACATCCTGGCGGCCTGGGCCGTGATGGCGCTGGTGGAAATGGCGGCAACGGCGGCGTTGTTGGTGCGCCGGTTGTTGGACGAGCCCGTATTTTGATGGGACTGCGTTGGCCAGCGCACGGATGGAAGGAATGACCCTGGGGTAGGCTTGAAGTTGTGCACCACAAAGGAGGGTCCCAATTCACAAGACCATATTCAGCGACAGCCCGACCTCCGAACCCGATTGAAAGTCGGCCAACACCGCGCGGCGCATCGGCGTCAAAGCCTGTTTCCTGAATGACTTCGACGCCGCGCTCGCCCCGGTTGCTGTCATCGATGGCAAACACCTCTGGTAAAACTCGAAAGGACATCATGCAGATCCTGCTTCATTCAGACCCCAACACCGACGGCGGCCACCTCATGGCCGACCACCTGCAAAAAGTCGTGCAAGACGCCATGGCGCGTTTTGCCGAGCGTGTCACGCGGGTCGAGGCCCATCTGTCCGACGTCAACAGCCAGACGAAGTCGGGCGACGACGACATCCATTGCACGCTGGAGGCGCGGCTGGTGGGTCTTGATGCCATTGTGGTGAAAGACCACGCCGGCAATGCCCATCAGGCCATCGAAGGCGCAGTGCGCAAACTCAAACGTGCGGTCACAACAGAGCTTGCAAAGCACGATTCCAGAGGCCACCGGTCGCGAGCAGAGGTTTTGGTCGACGATGACGACCTGGAAAGACCCGGCTGATGTGGCGGGCCGGGCCGCAAACGGCGCGTTTTTTGACAGGATGCCTTGTGCGACGGTCAGTGCCGCACCGTCATCGGTAGCCGACGCCCACCACCACGTAGTTGCGCAGCAACTCCCCTCTTGTATTGCCAGCCGTCAGCAGCGCGCGCAGTCCGGGTGTCGTAAGGTTGGTGGCGTCGGGCAAGACGGTAAAAAGCAGATTGTTGAAGTGGTCCAGCCTGGCGCTGCCGCCCTTGCTATCCCAGGGCGCGGCCAACTCCAGCGCCGGTGCGGCATTCAACGCTCCTTTGTGTGGCGCGCCAGCGCCGAATGGGCGGGCGTTCGCCAGCGCACAGACAGACGGCCGGCGCCGCTTTACCGTCCTTTGCATCCTCCGCCCCCCCCACCCGCACCATGACCCATGCCCCCGTGGCCGCGCCTGAAACCGAACCCGAAGCGGTGTCAGGCGGGCATCTATGGGGGCCGCAGACCGACCTCAGCCTGCGTTTCTTCGGGATTGGCGAGCAACGCATGCCGTTGGACGTGGTGCACGCGCTGGCCTGGATCAAGTGGGCTGCGGCAAGTGTCAACCATGACCTGGGTCGGCTTGAGGCCGGGCCGGCACAGGCGATCGCCGATGCGGCCCGCCGCGTGGCCCAAGGCGAGTTCGATGCGCAGTTTCCGCTCTCGGTGTGGCAGACCGGCTCCGGCACCCAGAGCAACATGAACGTGAACGAGGTGGTGGCGAGCCTGGCCACGCAGGCCCTGCAGGGTCATCTGGCGCAACGGCGCAAGGTGCATCCGAACGACGAGGTGAATCTGGGGCAATCGTCCAACGATGCCTTCCCCAGCGCCATGCACATCGCGGTGGCGCTGCAGACCCGGAACAGCCTGCTGCCGGCGCTCGCCACGTTGTGCGACACGTTGACCGCCAAGGCGCAGGCGTTCGCCGCCATCGTGAAGATCGGCCGTACGCATCTGCAGGACGCCACCCCAATGACACTGGGCCAGGAACTGGGCGGTTATGTGGCGCAACTCGGTTTATGCCGCGACAGCCTGTGCCACGCGCTCGCTGCGGTGCACACGCTGGCGCTCGGCGGCACTGCCGTGGGCACCGGATTAAACACACATCCGGAGTTCGGCGCGCGGGTCGCGGCCCTGCTGGGGCGCCAGCTCGACCTGCCGCTGGTGCAGGCAGAGAACCTGTTTGCCGCCATGGCGGGTCACGAGGCGCTGGTGGCCCTGCACGCAAGCCTGCGCATGCTGGCCATTGCGCTGACCAAGATCGCCAACGACATCCGCCTCATGGGCAGCGGCCCGCGTGCGGGCCTGGGCGAGCTGCTGTTGCCGCAGAACGAGCCCGGCAGTTCGATCATGCCGGGCAAGGTGAACCCGACCCAGGTCGAGGCGCTGACCATGGTCTGCGCACAAGTGATGGGCCACGACACGGCGATCGGCTTTGCGGCCAGCCAAGGCCAGTTCGAGCTCAACGTGTACAAGCCGCTGATCGTGCTCGACACACTCGACAGTCTGCGCCTGCTGTCGGACGCGATGCACAGTTTTGCGCGCCATTGCATTGCCGGCATCGAGGTCGACACGGTGCGGGTGGCGCAACTGGTGCAAGGCTCGCTGATGCTGGTGACGGCGCTGACACCCCATATCGGTTACGACCGCTGCGCGCAGATCGTGAAGTTCGCCCACAAGCATCACCAGAGCCTGCGAGAGGCGGCGCTGGCGCTCGGCATCCTGAACGCCGAACAGTTCGACACCTGGGTCGACCCGCGCGCCATGGTCTGAAATAAACCGGATGGTGGCCCTTGGTCTTCGTCCAGGCCGGGCTTGGACCCAGCACTGTCATTTCGGCCGTGGCCGGGCCATCCGGGGCTGGGCTGCCGCCAGCCGCCCGGCGCGCAGCTCAGACACGGCCTTGGCGACTGCACGCGCCACGTTGCGTGTCTCCTCCTGCATCGGCAGGTCGCGGTCAAGGGCGTCGTGGCTCGTCGCATACGGCTCGTAGTACCCGATGAAGCGGTCCAGTCGCGCCGCCGCGCCAGCGTCTATAAACCCCATCCAGTCGAGCCAATCCGACAACGCCCGGCGCGCGTCTTCGATACCGGCCACGTCACCGTGCACCAACAGCCCGTAGACACGGCCGGACAGATGCTGCGGGTAGTCCCAGCCGGCCATTTCCAGCTTCTTTGCCAATGCGGCATCCTTGCCACCGGTCGCCGTGGGATCGGGGTTGCCGCCATCGGCGCACACCAGGCGGTCGATCATCAGTTTCAAGGGGCTCGGGCTCTGGTACCAGTACACCGGTGTCACGATGATGACGGCATGGGCCGCAGTCCAGCGTTCGTAGATCTCGGCCATCCAGTCGTTGGTCTGGTTCTGGCCGTGGTTGGGGTAACAACTGCAGGGCCAATGGCACAGGGGCATCGCGGTCGATACACAACCCTTGCAGGGGTGGATATTGCGACCGTAGTCGGAGGTGATCAGGCTCAGGTCCAGCACATCACACTGGATCTTTTCGTCGCCACGGGCGCGTTCCAGCACTTCCCGCGCCGTTCCCAGCAGACGGTACGACTTGGACATTTCCCCCGGACAGGAGCCATCATTGCGGGCCGAGCCGCAGATCAGCAGAACACGCGACGGCGTCGCCGGGTCCGCCCACACCTGTTGGGCCGCCTGCAGGCGCCGCCGGGTCTCGATCCACTCGACGGAAAGATCGTAGTCCGGGTCGGCGTACCCGACACCGGCCTTTTGCGTGAAAGGCGCCTTGCGCCCCTCCCGATAAGCGTGCCAGGCAATCTCTTCGAGTCGCCCGATCGCTCCGTCTTCGGGGCGAAAGGCCGGGTCGGTGAACGAGGCCCGATAACGCGCACTGAATTGCGCGCGCTCCAGCGGGGCGGGCGCCTGCCCGAGTCGGATTGTGGTCATGGCGCGGGCCCCGTTTGGTCTGGTTGGATGTCGACAGCTGTCAAAGACGCGCTGCGTCCGATTCCGGCTGCGTGCCGTAATAACTGTGCACATCCTTCTGCCACGTTTCATCGGCCATGTCTGGCCAGTCGTCGGCGTCGAAACCGGGCGCGTCCCGCAGGCGATCCTTCTCCACGTTCAAGGTAAAACGCTTGTTGACGGTATCGAGCGTCAACGCACTCCACGGCACCGCAAAGAGTTTTTCGCCCATACCCAGCAGGCCTCCATACGAGAGCACGGCATAGGCCACCCGCCCATTGGGCACATCGAGCATGATTTCCTTGATGTCGCCCAGGTCTTCGTCGTGCTGGTTGTAGACATCGTTTCCGTCCAGTGTGTTGGCGCCCATCAGGCGCGGACCCGGACCGCGGTGCAGCTGGGCGCCGTTGTCCTTGTACATGCCGTACATATCCTGTTCTTCATAGTTCATGGTCATTTCCTTCGGAAAATGTCGTCTTGACGACGGGTTGCAAAAAAACGCTGCACCGGACGGCGCAGCGCGGGGGATCAATGGATGCGGGTCTTCATCGGCACGGTCGTTTGTCAGCGGGCACGCTCCTTCAAGCAGATGAGGCGGCAGCGTCCTGGCGCCCCGCAAGCGACTTCCCGATGACGTCTTTCGCCAGCGCCCGGTCGGATTCGCCGTGGGTGTCGACCACCAACACCACGTTACCGGCCTGGATCGCGTCCGTCACCAGTTCGGAGAATCGCCCCTTCCGACCCGGCCTGGTGCCGCTGTCCTTGCCGGTGGCGCCAGCAGCGGCACCGACCACGGCACCGACGCTGGCAAACCAGCCCAGCATGGCCAGCGGTGCCACGATCGGGCTCGCCACGAACAGCGTCACGCTGGCCGCCCACAACACACCGGTGCCAATGGCGCCGACACCGGTCCCCACGGCCGTGCCGATAGCGCCATCCACCAGCATATCCTTGAGCACCTCGTCGTTGCCAGCCACGTCGGGCGGCAGTGGCAGGCCCTCCAGCAGGTGCAGGTCGGTGGCGGCAATTCCGGCAGCGACCAGGTGCGCGCGCACACGCTGCGCTTCCTCTGCCGTGGCATAGATGGCGGACACCTTGTGGTTGCCGTCGCTGCCAGGCGCATCGATGACCTGGTCGAGCCGGGGAACCACGCGGATGGCTGTTGGTTCGGGGCTGGTGTGCATGGCAGGCTTAGCGGACGGGGATCTTGATAACGCGCCGGTTGCGCCTACGGCACTGGACCGAGGCGCTTTTGGCGCGCAGGGGCAACGCTATGGAAGCTGCGATTGCGCTGTGCTTTTTCATTTTGGCATTGGTTGTTTGCGGCGCTATGGTGAGCCGGGCGTCGGCTGCGGGTCTGTGCGATGCCCCACATTGCCGGGCGAACGTGGCGCCCTGCTCCGCCTACCCGACTATGTGCGCCAGCGTACAGACCCCAAGACTGCGGTTGAGGACACTCAGGCATCAAGGATCATCCGCTATTGCCCGGGTGGGCAAACGTCTGCACAGTTTTTTGGAGCAGTTCCTATGACTAAGAGAGGTAAGGAAATGCGCCGTGACGCAGTGCCGACCATGCTGGCGCCAGACACCGTCCTGGGTCCCGATGCGGATGAGGTGGCGCGGGCCGTCTTTGAACGCTGGCATCAAATCGCCGAGCGGCTCGAACCTGTGATCGGAGCGCGCGGTGTAGACGTGCTGTTCGGGCGCGCGTTGCACCTGACGACCAAGCGGTTCCCGTGGCTGGCGACCAGCGCGGCCCTCGGCAACAGTGCCGAGACATTGAAGCAACTCGCTGCCCGCTTCGAAAGCCAGGAGGCTTCGGTGGCCACGGAGGCCGGCGCTGCGCTGCTGCTCACATTCACCGAGTTGCTGGCAAACATGATTGGAGAACCGCTGACCGTGCGGCTGCTGGGCTCTCTGTGGAAGCAGGACACGCCGCATTCGCGATTGGAAAGGCAAGCATGAACGAAAAAGTGGCGATTCGCCGTCTCGCAACCGGCGTGCCCGGGCTCGACACGATCCTGGGTGGGGGCCTGCCGGAGTACTCCTTCAATTTGATCGCGGGGCCTCCGGGATGCGGCAAGACCACGCTGGCACACCAGATCATGTTCGCGCTGGCGACGCCAGAGCGCCCGGCGCTGTTCATCACCGTGCTCGGAGAACCGCCGCTGAAGATGCTGCGCTACCAGCAGCAGTTTTCATTTTTCGACACCGACCGCATCGGTACATCGATCCGCTTCATCAACTTGAGCGATGAGGTCGCCACCGGTGATTTGGAGCAGGTGCTGGCGCGCATCACGTCGGAAGTGGAAGCTACTTCCCCGGCGCTGGTGGTCGTCGACTCGTTCCGCGCGGTCATGACTGAGGCGCACCAGCAGCCGGCCAGCCACCTGCAGCATTTCGTCGGGCAACTTGGCGTGCGGCTGAGTGCCTGGCAGGCCACCACCTTCCTGATCGGCGAGTACCTTTCGGACACCGAGAACCACCCGATATTCACGGTCGCCGACGGCCTCCTGAGCCTGAAGCAAAGTGTTCACCGCAACTCGATGGTGCGCAAGATTCAGGTGCTTAAAATGCGCGGCCAGCCGACCAGCCCGGGGGTGCACACGTTCCGCATCACGGGCACCGGTATCGAGATATTTCCCGCGGCGGTGGTTCCCGACGATTCCGGCGCCCTAGCTGAGAGGCGCACCATGCCGCGCAGCCAGCACCGGCTTACCACGGGCGTGCCGGCTCTGGATGCCATGCTCGGCGGCGGCCTGCCCGCCGGCTACTCGCTGCTGGTGGCCGGCCCGTCCGGATCGGGCAAGACTATCCTCGCCACCGGGTTCCTGTCCGAGGGCGTGCGCCTGGGAGAGCCGGGCGTGATGGTGGCATTCGAGCAGACGCCGAGCCAGTCCAGGAGTCCCACGATCGACGATATGGTGCGCGCCGGCCACATCGGCCTGATCAACACCCGCTCGCCCGATCTCTCGATCGACGAGATCGTGCACCAGCTGATCACCCTTATCCACCAGATGAAAGCCAAGCGGGTAGTGATCGACTCCCTGTCCGGTTTCGAACTGGCCGTGGCGCCCACGTTCCGGGAGGACTTCCGCGAGTCGCTGTTCCGGATGGTCGCGTCGCTGTCGGGTCTGGGCGTCACGGTGCTGATGACCTCCGAGCTGGAAGACCGTTACACCGACCTGCGTTTCAGCCCCTATGGGTCCGCGTTCCTGACCGACGCCATCATTGTCCAGCGTTATGTCGAGATCGACAGCCACCTGCGACGGGTGATGGCGGTGGTCAAGGTGCGCGACAGCGTGCACAGCAACGAGATCCGGCAATTCAGTGTCGTCGATGGCAAGGTTGCCATCGGCGACCCGGTGCTGGACTTCCAGGGCCTGCTCGGTGGCCGGCCGCAGCGCACGCCGGACAACGGCAGCGCGCCCCCGGAACCAGCGTGAAGACCAGCAACTCTGACCGCACCACTCTGGCCCGGCGCGAAGCCGCCGTGCTGGCCGCCGAACGCGCGCTGGTGCAGCGCGAATGCGCGATGGTGCTGCTGGAGAGCACACTGCGCCAGCAGGACAGCGCCGCGCGCGCCCAATCGGCGCTCTCGGCGCTGACCGAATCGCAGTTGCGCGAAGCCAACGAACGCCTGGTCGTGGCGACCGTGCGGGCACAAACCATGACCGAGGCCGCCGAGGGTGTCGCCGCGCAGATGTCCCACATGGCCACGCACGACTTTCTCACCGGCTTGCCGAACCGAGCGTTGCTGACCGACCGGCTGACCCAGGACATCGCGCGCGCGCAACGCCAGCGCAAGTGTGTCGCCCTGATGTACCTGGACCTCGACCATTTCAAGCACACCAACGACTCGCTCGGCCATGCCGTGGGCGACCAGCTGCTCCAGGCCGTCGCCGACCGGCTGCGCCAAAACGTGCGCCAGTCGGACACGGTATGCCGCCAGGGCGGCGACGAATTCGTAGTGTTACTGTCCGAAGTCGAGGGTGCCGCAGACGCCGCGCGCTTGGCCGGCAAACTGATCGAGGCCCTGGCCCAGCCTTATGCGATCGGCGAGCACCGCTTGCACATCACGCAAAGCATTGGCATCAGCATCTACCCGGAGCACGGGTGGGACGTCGAAACCTTGCTCCGCAAGGCCGACATCGCGATGTACCACGGCAAGCGCAAGGGCCGCAACAACTACCAGCTGTTTGCCCCGGAGATGAACGTGCGCGCACTCGCCAGGCAGACGATCGAAGTGGCGCTGCGCGATGCGCTCGATGGCGACGGGCTGGTGCTGCACTACCAGCCGAAGGTCAACATCGCCACCGGCGCGATCACCGGCGCCGAGGCGCTGGTGCGCCTGTGCCGGCCCGGTCACGCACTGCTGTACCCGACCGCCTTCGTGCACATCGCTGAGGACTGCGGCCTGATCCGTCCGATCGGCCGCTGGGTGCTGGGCCAGGCGTGCCGACAGGCGGCGGCGTGGCTGGACGACGGACTCGACGTCGGGCGGATCGCGGTGAATGTGTCGGCGATCGAGTTCCACGGCAAGGACTTCCTGGCGGGTGTGCACGCCATCTTGCATGAGAGCGGGCTGGACCCGGCCCACCTCGAGATGGAAATGACAGAAAGCGCGTTGATGCAGGACACCCAGCCGGCCATCGACGTGTTGCACGGGCTCAAGGATCTGGGCGCACAGATCGCGCTGGACGACTTTGGAACCGGCTATTCGAGCCTGAGTTACCTGCAGCGGTTTCCGATCGACACGCTCAAGATCGACCAATCGTTCGTGCGCGACATCGGCAGCGGCGGCGACACATCGCTGCTGGTCAATGCGATCATCGCCATGGGCAGGAGCCTGCACTTGCGCGTCGTGGCTGAAGG
>Ga0105048_10016541_pt1 | contig 11399 bp, 8 predicted proteins | sample MAT05_FD_78382 | JGI IMG/M metagenome (GOLD analysis project Ga0105048, IMG submission 78382) | Freshwater microbial communities from Lake Fryxell liftoff mats and glacier meltwater in Antarctica - MAT-05 | ecosystem: Environmental > Aquatic > Freshwater > Ice > Liftoff microbial mat | place...
GAGCGACGATCGCGTCGATGATCCGCCCCATCAGCAGATCCCGCGCGTCGGTCGCCTCGCCGAAGAGGAGGCAGGGGATCCAGTTCTCCTTCCGGGCCGCGTCCTTCGTGACGACGTACCAGGCGTTGTTCTTGCGCTTCACGCGGCTCGGCATCGGGGCTTCCAGTCGGCTCGGGCTTCCCCTGCCACCAGGCCACAACTCGGGGGAAGCTCAAGAGCAAAGTGATGACTGAAGACCGAAATACTCAACGCGAACGTCGCCATTCCGGACTCTCATTCGCACGCATCCAGCGCACCGTTGGCCTTGGAAGTGTCTTTCGAAAGCCATTTCATCACAAGTCGTTGCGAGACCAGCATCTACAGTTCTTCGCTCATCACTGACCAGACAGCTCCGAGTTCCCCCGCTACTCGTAGATCATCCACAGAGGGCCCGGGAAGAGCCACGACAGCCCCTCGCGGAGCCGGTCGCGCCAGGCCTCCCAGTTGTGGCCGTCGCGCGCCTCGACGTACCGCACGTCCATCCCGGTGGACTGCAAGAACGGCGCCATGGAGCGGTTCTCGTAGATCAACGACTCGTACACGCCGCACGAGACGAAGAGCTTGTCGGCGGGACGGCCGGGCCGCGCCCGGAACGCGTTCACGAACTCCACCACCGGCTCGAACACCGGCCCGCGGTACGTCCGCCCGATGTCGGTGAACGCGAACGACCCCGACTGGAGCAGCAGGCGGCTGAACGTGCCCGGGTACCGCCACGCCGTCGAGAGCGCCGCCACCGCCCCGAGGCTCGCGCCGCCGATCCCACGCTGCCCCGGGTCCTTCGCGACCGGGAACGCCGCCTCGAGCTCCGGCAGCAGGTCCTCCACGACGAACGCCGCGTGCGCCGCGTCCGCCATGTACTCCTTCATCCGGTCGGACGACTGCGTCGCCGCCACGATCAAGGGCGGGATCTCGAGCCGGTGGATCAGGTTGTCGAGCACCGTCTGCAGCCGCGCGAACCGCAGGTAGTCCGCGCCGTCGTGAAGCACCAGCAACGGGTACCGCCGCGTGAGCCGCATCCGCGCAGGCAGATAGACCTTCACGTTCCGCGTGCCGCCGAGCGCCTTGGCGTCGACCTCGTGGTCCTCGATGGTGCCGGGCCGGGCCTCGTCGTCGGGGCGCGTCCACTCCGGGACCTCATAGCCGACGGCGTAGCAGACCGAGTTCGCGCCGAACGGGTCATGCGCCACCTGCGCGTTCAGCGGGTCGCGGATCAGCTGCCGCCCGCCCTCGCGCTCCACCAGGAGTTTGTACTCCATGCGCGAGCCGCGCGGCAGGTCGAGCGTCAGGTACCAGAGGTCGGTCCACTTCACGCGCGCGAACGGCTGGAAGGTCGGCAGCCCGAAGATGGCGTGCCAGAGCTTCACGGCCTCCGCCTCGCCCCGGAACAGGAACGTGACGCGGTCGCCCTCGACGATGGGGACCGCGGTGGACGCCACGAGGGCGTCCACGGAGCCGTCGCCGGGCCCGCTGCCGCGCACGAACTGGTCGATGAGCAGGCTCATTCGGGCCCCACGTCCATGACGTGCCCGTCGATCAAGAGCACGCGGGCGCGGTGGACCTCCACGCGACGCCCCTCGCACCACACCCGGTGGCCCTCGTCGAGCGCGATGGCGCGCGCGGGCGCGAAGCGCTGCGCGAGAAGTCGCACCCGCTCGCGGTCGTCGAGCTTCAGGCGGCGGCGGGCGTGGGGCAGCGCGACGACGCCGCGCGCGAGCCCGAGCCCGGTGTCGAGCACCTCCGCGTTGCCCGCGCCCTGCGGCGGGCTGTCGTGGAACAGCACCACGGTCTCGCACACGACCATGGCCCCCGCGGACCACGCGAACACGGGCTTCTCGCCCGACGCCTCCGCGACCTGGAACAGGCGCAGGCGGTCGAGCAGGACCTGCACGTGCCCCCCCGCGATCGCGAGCGCGTCACACCCCGCGAGGACGCGCGCGACCTCCTCGCGGTGCTCGGCCACGGCGGGCCGCGTCGCGAGCTGCCACTCGGCGTCGAACCCCTCGTCCATCCGGCGGACCCGCTGGCGGTGATCGTGGTCGAGCGCGCGCAGCGCCGAAAGTGCGTGGTCGACCTCGGGGTCGACGAGGTCCCGCTCGAGGGGCGTCGCGAGCAGGTCGCGGACCGCGGCCTTCGCGTGGCGCAGGCGGATCCGGTAGAGGTCCTGGAGCTTGCGGCGCCGGTCAAGCAGGTCGCCGTAGGCCAGCAGGAACTCCGGGTCCCGCGCCAGCACGTCCTCGCCCCGACGGTGCAACCCGAGGTTCACGACCGGCCGGCGCAGGTGCTCCGACAGCTCGTCGATCTCGTCCTCGCGCTCCTGCCACCCCGCGGTGACGGCCGCGACCGCGCCCGTCACCCCCGCCCGATCGACCGCCTCGACGAGCGTCGGGCGCAGGCGTTGGGGGCCGAGCAGGACAACGGTCCGCATCCCGGGCATCCTATGGGGCGTTCCCCTCCGCCCGAAGCGGACACGGGGACGGAGGGCCCCCGCCGTGCACGTGATCTTCGTCGAGCCGCGCTTCCCCGCCTACCAGCGGAACTTCGTCCGGGCGCTCGCCGAGGTCGGCGCCAAGGTCACCGGGATCGGCGAGTCCCCCGTCGAGGCCCTCGGCGACCCGCTCCGCGGCTGGCTCCACGCCTACGAGCAGGTCCGCTCCGTCGTGGACGAGGCGGCGATGACCGAGGCGGTCCGCCGGGTCCAACGCCGGGAGTGGGTCGACCGCCTCGAGTGCACGATCGAGGCCCACATCCTCCCGGTCGCGAAGGTCCGCGAGGCCTGCAAGATCCCCGGCACGTCGGTCAAGACCGCCTGGCTCTGCCGCGACAAGCCCGCCATGAAGGACGTCCTCCGCGCCGCCGGGGTCCCCACGGCCCGCTCCACCGGGGCCGACGACGCGGCCACCGTCCGCCGCTTCGCGAAGGAGGTCGGCTACCCCCTGATCGTGAAGCCCCGCAGCGCCGCCGGCGCCTCCGGCACGGTCCGCGTGGACGACGCCGCCGCCCTCGAGCGCGCGATCGCCGCCACGGCCTTCGACAAGGGCGGCTCCGTCGCCGTCGAGGAGTTCATCGAGGGCCACGAGGGCTTCTACGACACGCTCTCGATCGGCGGCAAGGTCGTCCACGAGTTCGTCTCGCACTACTACCCGGGCGTGCTCGAGGCCATGCGCACGCGCTGGATCTCCCCGCAGATCCTCACGACGAACCGCGTGGACGCCCCGGGCTACAGCGAGCTCAAGGTGATGGGCCAAAACGTCATCACGGCGCTCGGCATCGGCACCAGCGCGACCCACATGGAGTGGTTCTACGGGCCCAAGGGCCTCAAGTTCAGCGAGATCGGCTGCCGTCCGCCCGGCGTCGGCGTCTGGGACCTCTACGGCGCCGCGAACGACTTCGACCTCTACGGCGAGTGGGCCCACGCCGTCGTCGACGGCCGCCCGTTCACGCCGCCGTCGCGGCGCTACACCGCGGGCATGATCGCGCTGCGCCCCGACCGCGACGGCCGCATCGTCGGCTACGACGGCGTCGAAGAGATCTACGGCCGATACGGCACCGCGATCATCGATGGGCACTTCCCGCCGACCGGGACGCCGACCCAGCCCGTCGAGGCCGGGTACATGGCCAACGCGTGGATGCGCGTGCGCCACCCCAGCTACGACGCCTGCCACGCGATGATGGACGACATCGGTCGCACGATCCGGGTTCGCGCCCAGGCGTGATCGGGCCCAAGCGGGGCGAGGCTTCCGGGCCGCACGGGCGGCACGGGCCCTGCGCCGTCCCCGGACCGCATCCCCGGACCGCGTCCCCGGACCGCGTCGGAACCCGGCGCGCGACGCGAGGCCCGGCCGAGGATGGGCCTCGCGTGGGCCTCGCGTGGGCCTCGCGTGGGCCTCGCGTGGGCCTCGCGTGGGCCTCGCGTGGGCCTCGCGTCAGCGACGCTTGTGCCGGTTCTTCTTGCCCGACGGGCCGCCGCCACCCGCGTTCCCGCTCCCCTTCGACGGGGCAGGCGCCGGCGCGGCCGCGGCCTTGGGCGCCGGCGCGGCGGCGACCTTGGGCGCGGGCACCAACTTCGACGCCGTGGCCTTCGCCGCCTCGACGTGCGCGGCCGGCACCGCCGGCGCGGACGGCGGCGGGGTCACCACCGCGAGTTTGCTCGCGGGGACCGGCGCGCCGGGGACGAGGGTCTTCGCGACGGGCGCGATCACGGCCAGCGACGACGACGACCCCGTGTGTTCCGACCGCAGCTGCCGCTCGGCCTCAAGCCAGTCGTCCTGCGCGCGGCTGGGACGGCGTCCCCCGCGGACGTACAGGGCGTAGGCGCGGGCGGCAATCGCGTCGCGGTCAATCTCGGCCATGGCAAGGCTCCCGAAAGGGTCGGGGTCACCGTACCGCGAAGCCGCGGCCGCTCCCATCGAGGAACGACCCGCCGCCCCGCCCCGGCCCCCGCCGGGCCCGGGGCCGCCGCCGAGCCCGGGGCCGCCGCGGTCCCGTCCGGCCGCGTCCCACCGCGTCCCACCGCGTCCCACAGCGTCCCACAGCGTCCTACCGCGTCCCACCGCGGAGGGCCGGCTTCCCCTCGACGCGCCCTTGGGCCATGATCCCGGCCCCCCCTGCACGGCCCCGCCCCGAGGAGACGCCCTTGATCCCGAAGGTCTCGACCCGCTGGTTCTCGTCCCGCCTCCGCCAGGAGGTCCTCGCGTGCCGCTGGGGGCACGCCGGCACGCCGGTCCTGCTCTACCCGACCGCGGGCGGCGACGCCGAGGAGTGCGAGCGGTTCCTGATGATGAAGGTGCTGGCGCCGCTGCTCGAGGGCGGGCGCATCCGGATCTACTCGTGCGACAACGCCGCCGGCCGCCTCTGGACCGACGGCGACGCCTCCGGCGCCCACAAGGCGTGGTGCCAGAACCGGTTCGACGGGTACGTGTACGAGGAGCTGGTCCCCGCCATCCGCAAGGACACCGGCGACCCGACCATCGAGGTGATCGCCGCTGGCGCGTCGCTCGGCGCGTTCCAGACGCTGGCGTCGGTCTGCCGCCACCCCGACGTCTTCAAGCTCGGGATCTGCATGAGCGGCACGTACGACTTCGGCCGGTGGATGGGCGGCGCCCACACGCTCGACTACCACTTCTCGTCGCCGCTCCACTTCCTGCCGACGCTCCCCGAGGGCGAGCCGCTCACCCGCCTGCGCACACGGTTCCTCGTCCTCGCGTCGGGCGACGGCCCCTACGAGGCGCCGGCGGAGTCGTTCTGGGTCGCGGACGCGCTCGGGAAGAAGGGCGTCCCGAACCGCGTAGACATCTGGAAGGACTACCGGCACGACTGGACCACGTGGCGAGAGATGCTCCCGCAGTACCTCGAGAAACACGCCTGATGCGACGCGAGGCCCGGCCGCTCGCGGGAACCCTCCTCGCCCTCGCGTGCGTCGCGGGCGCGGGGCCCGTCGCGGGCGGCGAGGCGGGGCTGCGCAACGGCGACTTCGCCGCGTGGGCCGACGGCGCCCCGGCGGCGTGGCGCGTCGAGGTGGGGGCGACGAGCGGGAACGGCCCCGCGTCACGGGTCGCCCCGGTCGAGGGCGGCGGGCTCGCGCTCGGAGGCGACGCGGCGACGGGGACGTGGCGGCTCGTCGCGCAGACGGTGCCGGTCGAGGTCGGCGGGGTCTACCGACTGCGGTTCGAGGCGCGGGCGGAAGGGCTGCGCAAGGAGCAGGGGCAGTTCGGGAGCGCGTACGTGGGGCTCGTGACCCGGGCGGACGGACGGCTCTCGATGCCGACCCTGCGGGCCGAGATGACGTTTCGCGCGACGTGGGCCCCGTGCGAGGCGCTCGCGCGTGCGACGACGACGGAGCTCGACGTCGCCGCGTTCCTGTCGATGAGCGGGCGGCTCGAGATCCGCGACGCGCGCGTGGAGGAGATCGCGCCCGAAGGGGCGTTCGACGCCCTCGTCGCGCACGTCGGGCGGACCTACCCGTTCTTCGCGGAACGGGGCGTGAACTGGCCGGCCCACGCCGCGCCGTTCCGGACCCGCGCCGTCGCGGCCGCGGGCGACGCCGCGGCGTTCGCGGCGGTCCTCGGCGAGATGCTCGCCGGGCTGAAGGACGTCCACGTGTGGATCGACCGGCCCGGCACGCCGCGGGTCGTGCCGTGGGCGCCGAAGGTCGAGACCGGCTTCGACGCGAAGGCGACGTGGGCGCGCCTCACCGCCCCGCAGCAGGTGGCGAAGGTCGCGATCCGTGGCCGCTTCGGCGGCGACATCGGCTACGTCGCGATCGGGGCGCTCCCGGCGCCCGGGGCGCCGGACGCCGCGCCGCTCGAGCACGCGTTCCTTGCTTCGCACGATGGGGTGCGCGGGCTCGTCGTCGACCTTCGACCGTGCGGCGGCGGCGACGAGACGACCGCCCTGAAGCTCGCCGCGGGCCTCGCGCGCCACGTCGGGGTCTACGCCCGTCGCCGGTTCCGGAGCGGACCGGCGCCCGACGACTTCGGCCCGTGGGTCGACGCGATCCTCCGTCCGGTCCGCGGCGGCGAGGGGCCGCCGCCCTTCGCCGGTCCGGTCGTCGTGATCCTCGGCCCCGCGTGCGGGAGCAGCGGCGAGGGGCTCGCGCAGATGCTCGAGGTGCTGCCGAACGTGACGACGGTGGGCCGCCCGACCCGCGGCGCCAGCGGCAACCCGGCCCCGATCCCCCTGCCGGGCGGGATCGACGTCTGGACGTCGCGCTGGCAGGACCAGCGCGCGAACGGCGAACCGCTGGAGGGGAAGGGCGTCGTGCCGCAGGTCCTCGTCGAGGCGACGGACCCCGGCGACCCGGCGCTCGACAAGGCCCTCGAGATCCTGCGCGGAACGCTCGCGAAAGACACGCCGCCGAAGTGACCGTCAGCGTCCCGCGACGAGCAGGGCGAACCGGCGCAGGATCGCGCTGGCGTACGGGCTCGGCCGCAGCGTCTTCAGGAACGGCGCCTCCGACATCGACGCGCCGCGCGGCAGGTCGGCGGGCGGGTACTTCTCGGCGTAGGCCAGCCAGCGTCGCGCGAACGACCGTTCGTCGATCTCGGGGTGGAACTGCGTGGCCCACACGGGCGCGCCGACGACGCGGAACGCCTGCACCGGGCAGACCGCGGTGGCGGCGAGCACCACCGTGCCGGGCGGCGCGTCGGTCGCGCGGTCGGTGTGGCCCGCCTGGGCGACGAACGTCGGGGGCAGCGACCCGAAGAGCGGGTCGCGCGCCGCGTCGCGCGCGAGGGCGACGTCGACGGAGCCGAGCTCGCGGTTCGCGGGGTCGCGGACCATGGTGCCGCCGAGCGCGAGCGTGAGGAGCTGGAACCCGAAACACGAGGCGAAGGTCGGCGTGCCCGCGGGGAGGACGACGTCGCGGAGCGCGCGGACGGCGCGGCCGACCCACGGGAACGGGTCGAGGACGCTGTAGTTCCCCGAGCCCCCCATCAGCAGCGCGTCGGCCTCGCGCACCTCGGCGGCGGTCGGCGCGCGAGCGAGCAAGTCGACGACCACGACGGCCGCGGGCGCGACGCCGAGGGTTGCCGCGAAGCCCGCGACCTCGAGGTCGCGGACCGGGTCCGTGGCGTCGCGGGACTGGAGGAGGAGATACGGCGCGCGCACGCCCCCGTTGTCGCCGACCCGCAGGGTTCGTCCTACATCCGCTGGTACTTCGGGCCGCTGCCGCCCTCGCGGGGGGTCCAGCGGGGCCCCACGACGTCGGTCGCCTTGCAATCGACGCAGTTCGGCGCGTTCACCACCAGCGTGTCGCCCTGCCGCTCGTAGACGCCCGCCGGGCACAGGTTGGCGTAGAGGTCGGCGACGTCGCCCGACACGTCCTTGCCGACGATGAGGTGGCTCGGCACGTCGTCGCGCGTCTTGTTGCCGGCGCGGAAGACGCCGTCGACCTTGCTGAAGGTCAGCTTCCCGTCGGGGGTGAACGGCGCGGCGGCCTCCACCGTCCGCGGGGCCTCGGCGTCGGTTTCGCAGTCGATCTTCCAGCCCGGGAAGGCGCCCCCCGTCAGCGTCATCAGCGACGCCTTGAAGCCGCCGAAGAAGAAGCCGCGCTTGAACGCGAGGCGCATGTTCCGGCGCTTCTTGAGCACCCGCATCGTCTCGCTCGCGTCCATCGCCGCGTCGTACGACGCGAGGGCCTCGGGGCCCCCCTCTTTCGCCTTCAGCGCCCCGAAGATCGCCCGCGCGGCCGCGATGCCCGACCGCATCGCGTGGTGGATGCCCTTGAGGCCCGCCACGTCGACGAACCCGGCCGCGTCGCCGAGCAGCAGCGCGCCGCGGCCCTGCCGGCGCGTCGGCAGCGCGTAGTACCCGCCCTCGGGGATCGTCTTGGCGCCCCACTCGAGGCACTCGCCGCCGTCGAGCAGGCCCTTGAACAGCGGGTGCAGCTTCATCTGCTGCAGCCAGCGGTGTACGTCATAGGACGTCTTCGGCGCGTCGAGGCTCGCCACGAGGCCGATCGCGACGAGGTCCTCGCCCATGGGGTAGGCGAACGAACCGCCGAAGACGCTCCGCGGGAGCGGCCAGCCCATGGTGTGGATCACGGCGTCCAGGGGCTGCTGGACCCGCCACAGTTCCTTCACGCCGAGCGCATAAATCTGCGGGTTCCCCGCGCCGACGCCCGCCCAGCGCTGCCACGCCTGGCCGAGGCTGCTGCGGGTGCCGTCGGAGATCGCGACGAAGCGGGCACCGATGTCGTTGGCGGGCTGGAAGCCGCTCCCCGGCGTGCCGTCGCGCTTGAGCCCCGTGGGCGCCGTCCGGACGCCGACGACCTGCTCGTCCTGGACGAGCAGGGACTCGACGGGGAACCCGGTGAACAGGTTCACGCCGAGCGCCTCGGCCTTCGCGCCGAGCCAGCGGACGATCTCGCTGATGCTGGCGACGAAGTTGCCGTGGTTCTTCATGGGCGGCGGCGTGGGGATGCGCCACGACCCGCCCTGCGTGAGGACGTAGACGCGCTCGCCGGGCACGGACCCGCGGAACGGGAAGTCGGCGTCCGACAGCTCCGGGAAGAGCTCGCGAAACCCCGCGGGGTCCACGCACGCGCCCGAGAGGTTGTGCTGCCCGAGCCCTTCGGCCTTCTCGAGGACGGCGAGGTTCACCTCGCCGACGCCGCCACCCGCCGCCCCGTCCTGCTTCACCAGGCGCGCGAGTTCGATGGCGCCCGCGAGGCCCGCGGGGCCGGCCCCGACGAAGACCACGTCCATCGGGACGGCCTCGTCCCCCGGCGCCTCCTTCACGATCAACCGGTCCATCGGCAGGTCGGCCTGGTGGTGCGCAGGGACGAAGGTCGAGGCCATGGCGGGTCTCCGGGCCCCCGTTGTACCGGCCGGTCCCCGCGCCCCCCCCCTCCGCACCGATGCGCTCGCGCGACGCGACGACGGCGCGGCGCCGACCGCGTACCATCCGGGATTCCCCGTCGCGGGCGAGGCGAACGGCGGGATCCCTCACGGCCGGCGCGCCGCCGTCGGCACGGGCCGAAACCGTCCCCGTCCGGTCCCCCATCGGGGACCGCCGTCCCGCCCGGCTCCGCGCCCGCGCGCCCGCACGGGCCTCGCGTCCCGTCCCCCGATCGTCCGCCCCCCATGCCGCCCGTCCCGCCCATTCCGCCCATTCCGCCCGTTCCGCCGCCCCCGCCCCCCGTGCAGACGTGGGCGGTGACGGTACGGCTGCTGCGCCGGTTCCGGCCCGTGCGCGCGCGCGCCCTCGGCGTACTGGCCCTCTACGTCGCGCGGACGGTGGTGGGCATCGCGACGCCCATGCTGCTCGCGCACGCCATCGGCGTCCTCATCGAGCACGAGGGCAAGGGAGGACCGCTGCCCGACGCGTTCGTGACGTACGCGGTCCTCAACGGGGTCGCGGTGCTGCTGCGGTGCGTGTCGTTCCTCGCGGTCACGACCGCGTCGGCCGCGCTGTCGCAGGACGTCGAGAACGCGCTGCGCCGCGAGCTGTTCGCCAAGGTGATGACGCTGCGCTTCCGGTGGCACGACGCCAACCGCAGCGGCAAGACCATCGCGCGCAGCCTGCGCGACATGGAGAAGGCGAAGCAGTTCTTCCGCGAGGTGGTCTTCGGCTACGCGGAGATCCTGCTGCTCGTCGTGGGCGTGACGGTGCTCGCGTTCGCCACGTGGTGGACGTTCGGCGTGGCGGCGCTCCTCGTGTTCGGCTCCACCTGCGTGGGCGTGGCGTTCGCCGGGACCCGGATCGCGCAGTTGGACCGCGGGATCTCGGACGACTACGACCGCGTCACGACGACGCTGCAGGAGAACGTCGCGGGGGCGCGGGTCGTGCGCGCGTTCGGGCGCGAGGCCGACGAGGTGCACCGCTTCGGCGCGCGCCTGACCACCTACTCCACGGGCTGGAAGGGGCTGTCGCGGTTCTGGAGCACCGTGCTCCCGATCGTGAACCACTCCACGTGGCTGGTGATCCCGGCGACGCTGCTGGCGGGGGTCCACTACGTCGCCGACGCGCCGAGCGCCGCCCGCGTGACCGAGACGGTGGGGATCCTGTTTGCCATGCGGCTCGCACGCGACTTCCTGCGGCAGTTGACGCGCCTGATCCTCATGGGCCAGGAGGCCGTGGCGAGCGCGTCGCGCGTGTTCGAGGTGCTCGACCGCGACGACGTGATCGTGACGCCGGCGCGGCCCGTCGCGCTGCCGCCGACGGGGGGCGACCTGCGACTCGAGGGCGTGACGTTCGCGTACGCGCCGGGGCGCGAGGTGCTCCGCGGCGTGACGCTGCACGTGCCGGCGGGCGGCAGCCTCGGGATCCTCGGCCGCACCGGCGCCGGCAAGACCACGCTCGTGCACCTGCTGCCGCGGTTCTACGACCCCACGGCCGGCCGGATCCTCCTCGACGGCGTCCCGCTCGCCGACCTCGACCCGGCGGCGCTGTCGGCCGCCGTCGGCCTCGTGTTCCAGGAGCCCTACCTGTTCTCGGCGACGATCGCCGCCAACATCGCGTACGGCGCGCCGGACGCGTCACGGGCGCGGATCGTCGCGTGCGCGCGGCTCGCGGCGGCGCACGAGTTCGTCGAGGCGCTGCCGAAGGGCTACGACACGCTCGTCGGCGAGCGCGGCGTCTCGCTCTCGGGGGGGCAGCGGCAGCGGCTCACCATCGCCCGCGCCCTCGTGATGGACCCGCGGGTCCTCATCTTCGACGACGCCACGGCGTCGGTGGACGCGATCACCGAGAAGGACCTCTTCCGCGGCATCCGCGCGGCGGCGCAGGGCCGGACCACGCTCGTCGTGAGCCAGCGGGTGACATCCGTCCGCTGGTGCGACCGTGTCGCCGTGCTCGAGGACGGCGTCGTGTCGGCGGTGGGCACCCACGACGAGTTGCTGGCGACCAGTGCGCTCTACCGC
>Ga0105048_10016546_pt1 | contig 11397 bp, 7 predicted proteins | sample MAT05_FD_78382 | JGI IMG/M metagenome (GOLD analysis project Ga0105048, IMG submission 78382) | Freshwater microbial communities from Lake Fryxell liftoff mats and glacier meltwater in Antarctica - MAT-05 | ecosystem: Environmental > Aquatic > Freshwater > Ice > Liftoff microbial mat | place...
CTGATCGCTTAAGACAAACTGATCACCGATCACCGAGGCATCGAGCCAAGCAATCAGCGCGCCGCGAAAGCTCGAAACCATCAGATCAAGCCCGACCGGCGTTGCCAGCGCCACGGTTAAGGCTGCCAACGCAGCACCTAGGCGCGATAGCGAGCGCTGCGCCAATCCAATCGACAGCCCGCCCAGCAGCGTGCGCTGCACGAACGTCCAGCGCCCAAGCAAGTTCAGCATAAGGCGTAGCGCAAGCGGCACCAGCAGTGCCAAACCCAGCGCGGCCGCGAGTAGCCCCGCAAATGCCAGCTCCAGCGACGTTTGGCCCAGCAGCCACGCGGCGCTCAAAAACAGCACAAGCGCGGCAATCATTCCCCAGGCAATTTGGGCCTTTGATTCCTGCGCGCTGCGCTTGAGCTGATCGCCTAAGGAACTGCGCTCCGCGCTGATCAGCGGCCCGATCGCGCCGACCACGGCCGCCAACATCGCCAGCAGCAAACTCAAAGCCAGCGCGACCGCGCTCGGCGCGAACTGGATGCGGGTTTGCGTGCCATATAGATCCGCAAACGCGTCGCCGAGCGGTGCGCTCAATAATTGGCCTAGCAGTACACCAAAGCCGATACCGCACGCGCCACCGAGCAGGCCAAGCAACAGCGCCTCGCCCAACAAATAGCCGCGCAAGGCCTTAGCGCTTAAGCCCAGGCTGCGCAAGCGCGCGAAATCGCGCGCGCGCAGCAGCCACGCGTAGCGAAAGCTCAATGAAATCAGAAACACCGATACCAGCAGCGCCAGCAAACTCAGCGCCAGCAAATTGGTACGCAGCGCGCGGGTCAGCTCGCGCAAAACCAAATCCTGGCGCGATGCTGCGACCACGCTCAAGCCGCTCGGCAACCTGATGTTTTGCAACTGCGCTTGGGTCAGCGCGAGATCAATGCGCGTGAGCCGTTCGGACTTCAACGCAGCAAATGTGCCTCCCAAATCTGCGAGCGCCAGGCCGCGTAAGTCGGGCGACGGCAGCGTGCCCGCGACGATCGCGTCGATCAATAACCCGTCTAAGCTGAGCGCGAACCGGCCCTTTGGCAACGTCAAAGCGAGATCGCGACTAACCAACAATTGCAGCGCACCCTCGTCGAGCAAAGAAGTTAACGACGTGACCGATGCAATCAGCTCAGATCGGCCTAATGCGCGCTCGCTAAAGGCATCCACACTCAGCACCTTAAAAGCGCGCTTGTCGCCAACGCGCGCCACCGATTCAAGCACCGGTGCGGCGCGCTGCGCACCAGCGCTGCGCTTTAACGCGACAAAATCGCTGTAATTGAGCACACGGCCCTGCGCCTCAAGCCGATGCGTAGCCGCGCCGTTAATCGCGTCAGCTGCGCGTTCGAAGGAGCTCAACGCGCTTTGATTGACCAACGCAATCGCCACAAACGCACCCACGCCGGTGCTTAAACACAGTAATAGCGCCAGCAGCTGCCCCGGATGGCGCCGAAAAAAGCGCCAGGTCAGGGTGGCTAGCACGCCACTGCCTTTAGCCGACCTTGGCTCAGAGTGAAGGCTTGGTCGGTGTATTGGCACACCTCAACGGCGTGGGTGACCACCAGCAGCGTGGTGCCCGCCTCGCGCGCGAGCGCAAACAGCAGCTCAAGCGTGACGCGCGCGGTGTCCTCGTCGAGATTGCCGGTTGGTTCATCAGCCAGCAGCAGCGCCGGGCGATGCACCAGCGCGCGCAACACGGCCAGGCGCTGCTGCTCGCCACCGGACAGCGAATCCGGAAAGCGCGCTTTAAACTCAAGCAAACCTACACGCTCAAGCAGCGCGTCGAGCTCGTGCGGCACCACGGGCATGCCGTTGAGCTTCAGCGGCAGGATCAGGTTCTCCCAGACGTTTAACTCATCAAACAGCTCGAAAAACTGGAAGACCTGCCCGATATGGCGGCGCCGATGTGCGGTGCGCGCGGCCTCCGACAGCGCTGATAACTCCACGCCGTTGTGCCAGATCGTGCCGGAATCCGGCCGCTCAAGCCCACTCATAATCTTCAGAAGGGTTGATTTTCCGGAGCCGGATCGGCCTAGCAGCGCACTACAGCTTCCAGGCTCCAGCAGCAGCTGCAAGCCATCGAGCACCGCTACCCCGCGATAGCGCTTGGTGATTGCCTCAAGCTTGAGCACGCACCATCGCCTCCGCACGGCGCGAGGTAGCCTCGAGCCTGGCGAGTTCTGCGTCCTTGTCGACCTCGCCCTCGAGTGCCGACCAGCCCTGAAGATGACGCACGATCAAGCTCGCCAAAGCGGCCATGTGCAGCGGGTTGTCGTTGAGCGCCGGAATGTACTCAAAGCGCTCGCCGCCAGCGGCTTTGAAACGGTGCGCGTTCTCGATTGCAATCTCCTCAATGGTCTCCAAACAGTCCGCCGCAAAACCGGGGCATAGCACCTGCACCGAGCGCACTTGCATACGCGGCAGTTCGCTCAAGGTCTCGGCCAGATAGGGTTTAAGCCACTCCTCGCGGCCAAATCGCGACTGAAAACATACCCGCCAAGTGCCGTGGCGTAGCCCTAATCGTTCGGCTACCAAGCGCGCGGTGGCGTGACACTGGCAATGGTAAGGATCGCCGTTCAGCAAATAGCGCTTCGGAATGCCGTGGAAGCTAAAGATCAGCTGGTCGGCGCTGCCGTGAATCGCGCGGTGCGCGCGCACTTGCTCAGCCAATGCATCAACCAAACCTGGCTCGCGAAAATAGTCGTTGATAAAGCGAATTTCCGGCAGCCAGCGCTGCTTGGAATAATGCGTAGCCACCGCATCAAAGATTGACGCAGTGGTGGTCGCTGAGTATTGCGGATACAGCGGCAGCACCAGCAAGCGCCGCACATTCAAAGCCGCAAGCTCATTGAGCACGCTCGGCAAAGAAGGATTGCCGTAGCGCATGGCCAGACGCACCAGCACCTCGGGCGCCGATTGCTCAGCCAATTTGGCGTGAACTCCGGCTGCAATCGCTTTGGAATGGACCATTAAAGGTGAGCCTTGATCAGTCCACACCGAGGCATAGGCCTTTGCCGACCGGCGCGGCCGCACGTTTAAGATCACGCCGTGCAAGATCAACCACCATAACGGCCGAGGAATTTCCACCACCCGCGGATCCCAGAGAAACTCTTTTAGATAACGCCGCACCGCACTCGGCGTGGGCGCATCCGGCGTCCCAAGATTCACCAACACCACCGCCGTCTTGGCAGCCACGGTGTGCCCCACTCGTCGTAACGCATCGCGATCAATTTTCATGGGCCTAAGCATCTGCGAGTCACGGTGAAATCGCGGTTGTCAGAACAAGTCATTACACTCGAAATCCAGCAAAGCAGGAGCTGCGCCACTTGCGGCTCTCGAATCCTCGCTCAGAATGACCGACGGATGAGCAGCCTACTCACGATGACCGATGGATGAGCAGCACAACCACTTCCCGCACCCTTAACCTGCGCGCCCAGTTCGTCACGCAATTGGCGAAGCGCCTGCACGAATACGGCACTTCCGCACACCGCTTGGAAGGTGCGATTAATTCAGTCGCCAAGCGTTTAGAAATGGATGCACACGTTTTGTCCACGCCGACTTCGCTGATTTTGTCTTTGCATGATTTGGCTGCAAATGGCGATCGTTTAACCATTCCAACACAGGTCATTCGGCTCCACCCAGGTGCCATTAACCTGAGCAAACTCTCGCATGTTGATGAGATCGCGGAGTTTGTACTCGCAGGGACGCTGAATCTTGAGCAGGGATATCACCAGCTTGAGGCGTTAACCGATGATCCGTCGAGTTTGAATCGGGTGCTTACATTGCTGTCCTACGCTCTCGCCTCGGGATCGGTCGCGGTGCTATTAAAAACCAGCCTCATCGACGTCGGCGTCGCTTTTTCGCTCGGGCTGATGGTGGGCCTGATTGCGTGGGCTTCTGAACGCAGCCGTCGAATGGCGGGTAGCTTTGAAGCCCTCTCGGCGCTATTGGCCACGCTTGCAGCGTATTTGATCAGCGCACTGCTGCCACATTTCGCAGCCAAACCGGTGATTATGGCCAGCTTGATTGTCCTGCTACCGGGTTTGTCGCTGACCATTGCGATTACCGAGTTATCGACTCAGCACTTGATGTCGGGTACCGCGCGATTTGCTGGCGCAATGACGGCACTGCTGAAGCTGGCATTCGGCTTTGTGCTTGGCACCGAATTGATCAAGCTGATGGGACTTTCAGTGCATGGCAGTGTGGTTGACGCATTGCCGAGCTGGGCGGTGTGGGTTGCGCTGCCATTTGCGGCATTTTCTTTTGCGGTGTTGTTCAAGGCGCGCTTTCGCGACTACCCGCTGGTGATGCTGGCGGTCATTTATGGCTATGTAGCAACGCGCATCGGTTCTGAAATATTCAATCCAGACTTCGGTATCTTTATTGCGGGCCTGCTGGTCGCTGCGGCTGCAAACATTTATGCAGGCCTGTGCAACCGCCCGGGTGCGCTCATTCGACTGCCCGGGATCATCCTACTGGTGCCCGGCAGTGTGGGCTATCGCAGCCTGTCGCTGCTGATGGAAAAGAATGTCGAATCGGGCCTAGAAGTGGGTTTTGCGCTGATGATTGCGCTAATTTCTCTGGTCGCCGGCATGCTGTTTGGCAATCTCATTGTGCCGCCAAGGCGTAATTTGTGAAGCTTTTGCCTAACGCTACGGAGTCTCGCAATTACGGCGTTTCGTGCTACTGCGCTGAATTTTAAACTCCGGCGGCGCGATGTGCGCCGTCGAAGTCCACTAAACACGCTTGGCCTTAAGCTGCGAAGTCTTCGCGCTTTTTGCCACTATTAACCGCGTCTACCAACCATTGCGGTGGGCGACCTTTGCCGGTCCATTCTTGCTTCGAGTTTTTCGGGTTGCGATACTTGATCACCGACACGCCGCGTTTACCCATCTTGCGCTTGCCTTCCTTGCCCAAAATCTCGTCAATGGTGAATCCTGCGTCATTGATCAAGCTGAGTGCTTTGCTGCGGGTTTCGTCGCGTAACTGAATTTTCAACTCATCGATTCGTGCCTTGCACTCGTCGATCAGTTCATGCAATTGCGGAACGGTTAGTTTGGAAATATTGACGATCATGGGTAATGTGTTGTCTTTGCTTGGGATGGGGTTTGAATACTAGTCACTATTGAGTCATAAATAAAGCGAATGTCAAATTTCTTCTCATCTAACCACTCGATGTATTTTGCGCATATCCCCAAAACCGCTGGCACAAGTTTGGTCAGCGTGCTTGAGCGCGCGTTTGCACAAACCGAAATCGCCGCGCCCCGGCGCTGGGAAGAGTTCGCCGACTTCGATTTTGCCCGATGCAATGATTACCGGCTGTGGCGCGGACATTTTGGCGCACATGGGCTCGAGGCATTGCTCACACGTCCATGCGTGAAGGTGACGATGTTGCGCGACCCGGTGCAATTAGCTTGGTCGCGATATCGCTATATCCTCAGCGATTCCTCCACACGCCTGCACGCGCAAGTGCAAGCGCAGTGCGCGACTTTTCAAGCATTTCTCGATTTGCCGAACGCGCGTGTCTTGTTAAGTAATCCGCAGTGCCGATCCTTAAGTTTCCGGCTCAATAAGTCCGTTACCCGCGCGGCATTGATTGGCGCCCTGCAAAAAGAGGATCCCGATGCCTGGATCAAGAGCGTCCAGCTTGAGGTGTCAGCGGCGGATCAGTTTGAAGCGGCGCTCGAGTTGCTCGAAGCGATGCCGTGGTTTGGCATTACCGAGCAGTTTGCGTTAAGCGTCCAGGCGCTTGAAAAATACTTGGGGCTCACCCCCAGCGACTCTCCACACCTGCTGCGCGGCGAGCGCGGCGACCCTCAGCAAGTCACTGATAAGGCCCGTCAGCGCGTGCGTGAGCTCGCCCCTTTTGACCACGATTTATATGAGATTTCGGTCCGCCGCCTTAAAACTCGCGTGTTATATTGAGGTTAAGCAGCGCGCAAGTTGTCCGGACAAATTGGCCGCACAAGGGTCGTCTGCGATGCAACGTATCATCCGCGCTGTCTTGATCTAAACCCCACCCAACTCAGGGATCCACGCCATGTCGCATTCCACACAACCATTGGCTTACTTCATCCGTCTCGCCTTGTTCGCGCTGCCGCTAACGCTGAGCGCAAACGCGTTCGCACAAAACGAAGCAAGCTCGCAGGACGACGCAGTTAAGCTCGACGACGTTCAAGTGACCGCGCGCAAAGTGGTCGAATCCGTACAGCGCGTCCCGGTCCCGGTTACCGCGTTTACTGATGCAGAAATCGAGGCGTCGGGCGCTGAAAGCTTGGCCGATATCGCCAAGCAAACCCCAGGATTTTCGTTCCGCCAAGGCTTTGGTCGCGAAGGCGATCGCCCGGTCATTCGTGGCCAATCAAACATTCAGGGCAATCCGAACGCAGCGTTCTTTATTGACGGCATTTTTGTGCGCGGCAACATCTCGGGCTTCGGTCTGGATAACCTGGAGCGCGTGGAGGTCATTCGCGGACCGCAGTCAGCTCAATACGGCCGCTCGACGTTTTCAGGCGCTATTAACTATATTACGCGTCGCCCCACCAATGAAGCCGAAGGCATGGTCACCATGCGCTTAGCGACCGACGGTGAGTACGAGTTGAGCTCGAATGTCAGCGGTCCGATCATCGACGACAAGCTCAGTTTCAGTGTGAACATGCGCCACTATCAGTTTGGCGGGCAGTTTAAAAACAGTGTCACCGGCGCTACCGATTTAGGCGGCCAGAAGAGCGATTCCTTCGGTGGTGCCCTATATTTCCAACCGAACGAATCGTGGGATATCGTGGGGCGCCTATATTACGGCGAGGACCGCGATGAGCATTACGCTATCGTGCGCCAGGGTGCTGCGTTGAATAACTGCTTTTTACCCGGCCCCGGTGTTGGTGTGAACGTCGACGGACGGCCCATCCGCCCAGATCGCCGTCGTGGCTACTTTTGCGGCACGGTCCAATTGCCCAGCAGCTTTGGCATCAATACCAACGCCTATGAAGCCGCCGGATTCCGTCCCGGTTTGGCGCGCGATAACTTCCGCTCCAGCGTCAGCGTCAATTACACCGCCGCCAACGACTGGGTGTTGAGCTCAATCACCTCGTTGAATCACGCGCGCGCTTTGTCGGCGACAGACCAAGACTTTTCGGCCGTGCGTGCCGGCGCGTTTGAAACCATTGATCGCAGCGGCTCTCAGGATTTCTCGCAAGAATTGCGCCTCACCACCGACACCTCGCAGCGCTTGCACGGCTCGGCGGGCGTGTATTTCTATAAAGACGAAGTGCGCCCTGGCACCTTTACTGGCGACTTAAACGCTTGCACGCCAGCACGCCGTGGCTTGAGCTGCGTGACCTATAACAACAACATCGGCAACGTCACCAACAAAGCGGTATTCGGCAGCCTCGAATACGCGTTTACTGACCAGTGGCGTTTGACCGCTGAAGGCCGCTACGCACAAGACGAAATCGAGCAGTCTGGCTTGTCGACTTTCACCAGCTTCATTACCGGCCGTCCGGTTGCGTTTCCATCGCGAAACTTCAACTTAAACGACACCTTCAAAAGCTTTACCCCACGGTTGACGCTGTCCTATCAAATGGACGATGACAAAAATTTCTACATCTTGGCCGCGAAAGGCAACAAGGCGGGGGGATTCAATGCATCCGTTGAGGCAGCCCAGCTGACCGAAGCGGCCCGCGCGGAGTTAGTCACTGCCGGTCTGCGTGCATTTGATGAAGAAACCGCCTGGACCTACGAGTTGGGCATGAAAGCCGACTGGTTTGACAACCGCTTGCGTACCAACGTCTCAATTTTCCGGATTGATTGGCAGGACCAGCAGCTCACCGACTCACGGCTCTCGCAGCGCGTCGATAACACGTTTTTCCTGAATTCCTACACCACCAATTTGGGTGAATCACAGGTCAACGGGCTCGAGCTCGACGCCACTTGGCTGCTCTCTGAGAACTGGCAGGCGCGCTTGGCTTACACCTACCTGGACGCCAAAATCGTTGACTTTTTCTCAGCCGACCAAGCTGATTTGTTCTGGCGTCCAGAAGTGATTCCAGCGGGCTCCACTGCCGCTGCGATCGCGGAAATTAGCGCACGCAATCTCGCCGCCTATCGCGTGGCCGGACAAACCGCAGGCAACCGCTTGCCGCGCGTGCCCAAGCACCAAGTTTCTGCCAGCAGCACCTACGATTGGACCCTCAACAACGGCTGGGGCATGTACGTGCGCACCGACGTGAACTACGAAGGCTCGCGCTTCGACCAAGTGCACAACCTGGCAGAAACCGGCTCCTCGACCAACGTCAACTTCCGCTTGGGTCTCGATATTGGCAACGACTGGGCGCTCGCGGCGTATGTCACCAACGCGTTCCAAGAAGATTCTATTGAGGACATCTTGCGCTACGTCGATCCGGTGGCGCAGTTCTCAACGATTGCTCAGGTGCGGGTGCCGAATCAGCCGCCGCTCACCGGTTTCGGGAACTTGGCCCCGCGTGATTTTGTCCTAACCCCGCAGCGCGAGCGTCAGTTTGGGCTCACCGCTACCTACCGTTTTTGAGCGTTGCTAACCCATCATTGTTGAAGAAGCTTGCATGAAACACACGAGGGCGGTTCGCCGACGCGCACCGCTCTCTTTTTTTATGGTTTTGGCGGCGGCACTGGTGCTGTTTGCTGGACACTGCGCTGGGCGTGAGCTGCCGCGCCATCCGCTTGAAATTAAAGCGTTAGTTCAGCCCACCGTGGTAATTGAGGAGTTGCCAAAGGCGCTACGTGAAGCTGAATTGAGCGGTGATGTGCGCAGCCAAGCCTTGCTCCACCTGGCGCATGCCAATGCGTGCCGGGTAATCGCCGACTGGCGCTGCCAGCGACAACAAGGCGCTTTCGCCACAGCGCTGGCTGACCGTTCAGCTGAGCCAATCATTGCCATTCGCGGGGTGATTGCCGACAGTCGTGGCGCTATTGCAATGCTCGACTACACCCGAGGCGAGCAGCTATTGGGCAATGCCGAGGCGCGCCTGAAAGCGAGCCCGTCTCCTGAGCTCTCCGCCGATGTGTTCCTCGCATATAGCTCGTTGAGCTACAGCATCGGCAAGCATGTCCTCGCCAAAACTTACGCCGAGAGGGGGCTGCAAGCGCTCGGTCAAGAGCTGGCCGCACCGATTCGCGCGCGCTTGTTGCGCAATAAAGCGCGTGCTGAAGCCCTGCTGGGTAATGTCGACCAGGCGCAGCAAACGCTGAATTTGGGGATTGCCTCCGCCGACCAAACCTTTGATCCAAAACTCAGCGCCGAGATGCATATCGAGGCGGCGCGAATCGCGCGCCAGCTCGGCAACGTGCCCGAACAGCGGCGCAACGCGCAGCGCATCCTGGACTTTGCCAAAAAATTGAACAATGTCCAGCTCTTAGGCCTAGGCCACGAGGTGATGGGCTTATCTGCACTGAGCGAGGGCGATCTCGAGCGCGCCAACAGTGAGCTCAGTGAGTCGCTGGCGGCATTTAGAACACTCAAGCTTAAGCGCGATGAGCTGCGCGTGTCGCGCGAATTGATCGACCTTAAGCTGGAAGTTCAAGGAGAGCAAACTGAGCTGGCACGGCTGGTCAGCGCCTATCTCGCACTAGAGCGCGAGGTGGTTGATGCTGATCGCGCGCAGGCCTCCGACGATTTCGACGCCCGCGTGAAATACGCACAAGTGGAAGTGAACCTGGCAAGACTGGAAGCACAAGCAGCCCTCGGCCGCGAGCGCGAAACGGCCAGCGCGCAGCGCGCGCAGTTGCGCGGATTGGTTGCGCTGCTGGCGTTCGTCGCTATTGCGGTACTCGCCGTTTTTTTTGTGGTCCAGTGGCGACTGAATCGTCGTTTGACCGAAGCGATGGCTCAGCAGCGCGCAAGCGAATCGCGCGCGCTCGGGCTGCTTGAAATCACCGATGGATTTGTGTTTTTGCACGACCTGCAAGGCGCCTTGCTGATGGTGAATCCGGCGGTCGCAGCGGCGCTGGGTGGGTCAGCGGCCACACTGGTGGGTCGTTCGCTGTTTGATTTCGTAGCACACGGCGCGCGCAGCGATTTTGAATCCTATCTCGAGCGCGTGCGCGCAACCGGGCGTGCCGAAGGCAACTTAAGCATGCGCCACGGCGACCGCAGAGAGCATCATTGGCGCTATTCCGCGCGTTTAAGCGGCAGCAACGCAGGTTCATACGTGATCGCCAACGGAGTGGACATCACCGAACAAGTTGAGGAGTCCAGCGCGCTGCGCGAACAAAGCCTGCGCGACGTCTTAACGCATGCTTACAACCGGCGCTTTTTGGATCTTTTTGAATCAGCCACAAGTGCCGACGCGTGCTGGGGCGTGATCGTGGTAGATCTTGATCGCTTTAAGAAGGTCAACGATAGCCTAGGTCACGCTGAAGGCGACCGCATTTTGCTTGAGACCGCCGAGCTGCTGCGCGCGAACACGCCGCGCGATGGGGCAGTGGTGCGCTTGGGCGGCGATGAATTTGTCCTGCTGCTGGCGCGCTGTAAGCCTGATGAACTCGCAGCTTTAAGCGATACCTTGCGCGCCCACAATGCGCACATGCGCTGCCGCTTTTCTATCGGCACTGCGCTGCGCGAGGGCCAGGAAAACCTGCAAGCAACTCTTTCGCGCGCAGATGCGAACATGTACGACACACGCAACGCCGATCGCTCGACACAAGGCGGCTAGCTTCACGCTTTTTGCGGCTAGACTGCGGCGCACTCACGCCGCACAACTGATCCCAACAAAGTGCTCAAATCCGCAATTTTCGTTCGCGTTGCAATTAGCTGCGCGTGCGCTTTAACCCAGAACTGATGCCATGGCCAAGCTGTTAATTGTTGTCGAGAAGAAGTCCGACTGGTCGTCGTATTACCCGTCTGAAAATGTCGTTGCGGCGATGGAATACCTCAAGGATTACCAGCTCGACGAGAAAGAGCCCACGCAGGTGATCAACCTGTGCCGCTCGTACCGCTATTTGGGGACCGGCTATTACGTCTCGCTATTGGCTGAAGCGCGCGGCCACCGCGTCATTCCGTCGGTGCGCACGATCAATGATCTGTCCAAGCGCTCGATTTACGGGCTGGATATGGACGATCTGGACAAGCGCTTGAGCAAGCTGTCGATCACCCAAGAAGGCGCTGATACGACCTCGTTTGGCATCCTCGCGTACTTCGGTAAAACCAGCTTCCAACCGCTTTCGGAGCTGGTTCGGGAGATCTTTGAGCTGTATCCGGCGCCGCTTTTGAAAATCGATTTTAAGCGCGTTAAAGATTGGGAAATTGAAGCGGTCAAGCCCGGTTTGTTCCACCAGCTCACCGATCGTCAAGAAGATGGCTTTGCTTCGGCACTCGATGAATTCTGCAAAAAGGTC
>Ga0105048_10016549_pt1 | contig 11395 bp, 1 predicted proteins | sample MAT05_FD_78382 | JGI IMG/M metagenome (GOLD analysis project Ga0105048, IMG submission 78382) | Freshwater microbial communities from Lake Fryxell liftoff mats and glacier meltwater in Antarctica - MAT-05 | ecosystem: Environmental > Aquatic > Freshwater > Ice > Liftoff microbial mat | place...
ACGCAAAACGGCCAATTGACGTTGGCGGCTAACGGTACGTTTAGCTATGCGCCAAACAATAACTTTTCGGGTGCCGATTCTTTTAGCTATCAGTTAACTGACGCGACCGGGCGTGTTAGCGCGCCTGGGATTGTCAGTATCCGAGTGAATACGCCGCCAGTTGCGGTCGGCGAAGCCTATACCGCAACCGAAGATACGCTACTTACGGTTCCTTCCTCGATTGGCGTGCTTCGCAATGACACGGATGTGGATGGCGACACCTTGAGTACTCGGTATGCCAGCGGCGACCCATGCAGCCCATGTAAAGGCCGACTGATATTGAACTCCGACGGTGGCTTCACTTACAAGGGTTTCCTAAACGCTTATGGTACAGATCGATTCTTTTATTTCGCATATGACCCGTACTTTGCGTTTTCTTTAGGCGCCGTTGATATAACGATTTTGCCGGTCAATGACGCACCCATTCCAGAGCCAGATAGCTATCGCGTGGATGAGGATAGTCCGCTAGTTGCTGCCGCAGCACTCGGGCTATTGCGTAATGATAAAGAGGTGGATGGTGAAACCTTGGGCGGTGCAATTGTCATGCGCCACCCTGTTAACGGTGCGCTGATCCTGCAAGCCAGCGGCGGTTTTTCCTACACACCTAACAGCAACTGGTCGGGGCGCGACACGCTGCGTTATCGAGTTTATGACCAATCTGGCTTGTACGCCGAAGAAGAAGTGGTGATCTTTGTTGACTCAGTCAACGACGCACCCACTGCCGCTGCGGATTCTTACACAACAAGTCAAGATCAGCGGCTTATTGTTGCGCCTGCGCAAGGAGTGTTGATTAATGATGCCGACATTGACAGCACTTCTTTGACCGCAGCACTGCTATCAACAACGCCAAATGGACTATTAAGTTTTAGCACCGATGGCGGATTTAGTTATCAACCCAATGGAACCTTCGCTGGGGTCGATCAGTTTGAATATCAAGTCAGTGATAATTTGGGTGCTGTGGCAACAGCCAGAGTCAGCATAACGGTGACTGACACTACGGATCCGGTGGAAATTACGGTTGGAGATGACGATTATCTCGTTGATGGAGCAAGCTTGACCGTTGCAGCGCCGGGTGTGCTGGCAAACGATAGCGTGACTGGTGGACCGACGCTGTCGACTGCATTGCTAAATCAGCCGGCGCGAGGCTCTGTGCAGCTGACTGCTAACGGTAGTTTTATCTACACTGCACCGTCTAATTTTGTGGGGACTACAAGCTTCACCTACCGCGCTAATGCAATAGGTATCAATGCGAGTGGTCAATCGGCCATAGGGTTGGTGAGTTTGCAAATTAGTAATAGCACGACAAATCTTCCCCCTATAGTTCAAGCCGAACAGTTTGGCATGTTTGAGGACACCGAGCTTAATTCATCGGCCGTCGGCAGCGTGCTGGCGAATGATCGTGACCCTGAAGGGCAAAACTTGACCGCACTGCTGGTGGATAGCACAACGACTGGCCCGATTTCCTTGCAGGCCAGCGGACACTTCGCCTATCGGCCGCAAGCGAACGCTTATGGCACGGAGCGCTTCCGATACCGAGTGAGCGACGGTGTAAATACTTCAGATCCAGTAACTGCGATTATTACGATCGTGCCGCAAAATGATCCACCCGTCGCGCAGGACGATTCTTATCAAAGTCTAGGTGATCAAACGCTTGTTGTAGCGCTCGCACAAGGTGTATTGGCAAACGACAGCGATATCGACGCCGATGCCTTAAGTGTGGAGCTGGTCGATGCACCAAGTCACGGCCAACTAACGATGGCTGCCAACGGTAGCTTCACCTATCAACCGCAGGCGGCTTACGTCGGCACGGATCAATTTCGCTATGCTGTTTCGGACGGGCAAGCCCGAGATTTAGGTATTGTTAGCTTGCAGATTAGCGGCACGCAGAATCGCGCGCCTATCGCCGCAGGTGAGGCGTATACCCTTGCGGAAGATTTGGTATTAAGCAGTGGTGGTACGGTCATGACTCTAATTGCAAACGATTCTGACCCAGATGGCGATGCTTTAAGCGTGCAAATCGTCGCTCCGCCCGCGCATGGTGTTTTAGAGATCAATGGCGATCAATTTAGGTACACGCCTGCCGCCAATTACTTTGGCCCAGATCAATTTACTTACACAGTTTATGATGGCGCTTTATCGAGCGGAGTGGTAGCAACATCGCTGACAATCACCGCAGTCAATGATCCGCCAGTGGCAGTGAGTGATCGTTACCTTATGACGCAGGGCACGGTTTTAAATGTCAGCGCAGGGCAAGGTGTCTTGATCAATGATCGTGATGTCGATAGTCAGTCTCTGACGGCATCCATTCACGCACAGGCAGCGCAGGGTACTGTAGTTCTACAAACTAATGGTGCTTTTGTTTACACACCGGCGATCACTTTCTCGGGTCGTGATGAATTCGCTTATCGCCTAAGTGACGGCTCTGCCAGCGTAATCGGGCGCGTGGCGATTGATATCACAACACAGCCAAATCAACGCCCCCTCGCCGTTGGCGAGAGTTTTGTGATTCCAGAAGATTCCGTTTTAGACACTACGCAACTTGAAAGTCTTTTGGCCAATGATCGTGATCCGGAAGGGCAGCCGCTCACCCTACGTATTACCGAACCGCCCGTGCGCGGTGTTTTAAGTGTGCTAAGTGGAGGTCACATCCGCTATCAGCCGGCGCGTAACGATTTTGGCGCGGTAGGCTTTGAATATGTCGTTAACGATGGTGTACTCGACTCAATTCCGGTGCGCGTACAAATTCAAATCACCGCGATTAACGATGCGCCGTTAGCCAATGGTGATGTCTACAATCTGCCCAGCGGCGGGCCGCTGACAGTAACTGCCGCACTAGGCGTTTTGGCGAACGATGTTGATCCCGATGGCGACACGCTTGTGAGTACCGTTTTACAACCGCCCGTCACAGGCACTCTAAATTTATCCTTGGATGGTGGCTTCACTTACCAGCCGGTTGCAGCAAGTGGCATGGTCAGCTTTAGCTATCGTGTGCGTGACCCGCTGAATCTGGAAGCGGTTGGCACAGTGACGATCAATAACGGTGCGCCGCAGACCGACCAGATGTTTAAAAACGGTTTTGAACAAGCGCCATGAAGATCGATCTTTTTTGTGCACAGCTGGCGACACGTTCTGGAGTTAAGTAATTTATGAATTTGATTAACCTAATATTGCTGCTCAGTACAAATCCAGTGCCCCGATCAAAAGGTTCGCAAGCGATAGCTAAAACACTATTCAGCATCGCGCTGCTTTGCATGTTCAATTCTTCGGCTTTCGCAAATATCGACGACGGCGTTAATTGGCTGCAATCGCGCCAAAACTCCGCAGATGGTATTCACCGAAGCAGCGATTTGGCTAATCGCGTCGATGCCAACCAAGAAGCGCTGTTAACGCTGCAACGCTTATCACGCACCGCGAATTTTGGCGCTACCGTGCAGCGTGCTGTGACCGATCGTAATCCGAATCTGTATTCACTGGCGCGATTGGCACGCTTGCGGGTGGATCAAGGCCAGTCGGCTGGCGCGCAGCTGACAGAATTACTAGCTACCCAAAACGCTGATGGCGGATTCCCGGCGGTAGCAGGCCAACAAAGCGAGGCAGTCGCGACCGCTTTTTCGATCTTGGCGCTTGAGCGCGCAGGCCAAGGCGCCAGCACGCCACTCGCGAGGGCGGTAGGTTACTTGCAATCGAGTCAGCGCCCTGATGGCGGTTGGCTATCTACATTCGCAAATTTGAGCAGCGTATACGCCAGTTCCGAAGTAGCGATAGCACTGCAGGCCGCAAAAGCCCGAGTCGATGTCAGTACCGCCAGTGGGCGTGCAAAAGCTTATCTGCTCTCAAAACGCAACGCAGATCAAAGTTTTGGTGAGACGTTTGAAACCGGTTTTGCAGTCGACGCGCTTTTGGCACTCGATACACCGCGCGCAGATTTGCAAGCATCCGTCGCATGGTTACGGACGCGACAAAACGCTAACGGCAGTTTCTCCAATGATGCCTATGTAACTGCGGTCGCCCTGCGGGCTTTGTGGCAGTTCGACCAGCCTGAATTGCCACCGAGTAACTCAGGCCTGCGTGTACGTGTGCTCTCGGCTGCGACAGAACTTCCCATAGAAGGCGCTGTTCTAGCGATAACCGGCGCATCAACCGTCAGTTTAAGCACGAACAATCAAGGTCGTATTCAGAGCGACAACGTTGCGCCAGGTACGTATCAAGCCCGCGTTAATTTCAATGGCATGCGCGAAATCAGTTTTGAGTTGACCATACAGGCCGGTCGTATTTTGGAATTAGGCGATTTGCGCATGATCCAAGGTACTACGCCACAGGATAATTTGGCCGTCATTCGCGGTTTAGTAAAGGCCCAAACCGGCGCGCCAATTGCTGGTGCCAGCGTGCGGATTGTGGGCGGACCGATTGAAGTGCAAACCGATAGCGAAGGGCGTTACCAAATTCTGCAAGTCAGTCCTGGCAGTATCACAGTGGCCGCCACCGCCAGCGGTTTCTCTAGCGCACAAACGACGCTGGCAGTAGCACCGCGTTCGCTGGTGGATTTGACATTTGAGCTCAGCGCTCAACCCACGCCCACCGCCGGTGCCACGGTGCGCGGCGCAATCACGAACGCATCGACTAGCCAACCGTTGGCAGGCGTACAAGTTGCGGTAGTAGGGGGAGCCCCTGCGGTCAATATTGCCAGCGCAGCTGATGGCAGCTACAGCTTAACGACCGGAGCCGGCACTGCTGTGCAATTGCGTGCCAGCCTTGCCGGTTTTGATAGCGTCGATATCACCGTGGCTTTAATTGCCAATCAAATTTTCGTGTTTTCGCCGAAAATGTATGCGGCAGGCACCACGCCTGTGGGTGGCAATAGTTCAAGCATCACTGGAATGGTCGTCAATCAAGCTAATCGCCAGCCGCTAGCGAATGTGCTAATCCTGGTGAGCGATCCATCCGGGCAGCGTAGCGTGCGCAGCCAAAACGATGGACGCTTCACTATTCCTGCCTTGAGCGGGCCAAATACACAGCTTGCTTTTAGTATTGATGCATTTGATCCGACCACTCTGCTGGTGCCTTTACAACCACTGCAAGCGCGTGATGTCGGTCAGGTTGGTTTGAAGCCCATCACCAGCAGTTTTTATTTGGCAGACCTGCGCATCACCGACAGCACCTTGGCCTCTAGCAATCCAGATAGTTTCGCACTTGATTCACAGTTCACAGTTAAAGTTGCAAATGCTGGCACCGCTGCGGTGGTACAAGACTTTAGCCTGATCGCGTTTATTGATGGCAACAATAATGGCGTGTTTGACGCTGGCTCTGAGCCGCAAGTTGGGCGCGTGCGTTATGACCGTGATGTATTAATCGGTGGCAGTGCTGACATAGATATCGCCGTTACCGCGCAGCTATCATTCCGGGATGCGCCCGTGGCCTTTTGGGTCGATTCTGATTCAGAAGTGATCGAAGACAACAACAATAACAACACCGGTTCCAGTGTCTTAGGTTGTCAAATTACACCAACCTTTGTTAGCCAAAGCGGTGTGCGGGAAAAATGGCGCTGGAGCGGTTTGTCATCCAATCCGGAAATCAACTCACTCATGCAAGTGCCCTCCGTTACACAATTAACCGACGATAATGGCGATGGCCTCATTAATGAGTTTGACACACCTGATTTGGTGTTTGTCGCCGCAAAAAAAGGCGAATTAGCTGCGTCAAGTGCCGCCTTGGTCGCAGTCAGTGGCGATACGGGGGCTGAGATTTGGACCAAAACCAATTTGCCTTTCTCAAACTTTAGCGCAACAGCAACAGCCGATATCGATAACGATGGTATAGCCGAAATTATTGTTGTTGCACGCTACCGGCAAGAATTGTTCGCTTTCGAACATGACGGCACTTTGAAATGGCGCGTAAACACCGGTGCGCCGTTCGCACCTAAACCGCTTGCTCCACCCCCACCGCTGGTATGGGATGCGCCCATCATCGCTAATTTGGACGGCGATTTGGAGGCTGAGATTATTCTTGGTAAACGCGTTTTTCGCGGCTTAACCGGTCAGCTGCTCTGGACGGGTGAGTTCGATGAAGGTGGCAGTGCTTCTGGTAAGCCCGTAAATCAACCGCTTACCCGCGCGTCTGGGCTGGCATCTATTGCAGCAGATGTAGACTTAAACGGTACTTTGGAAGTGATTGCGGGGCGCACGCTTTACGATTTTGAAGGCCGCACACTGTGGCACCGCGGTGATATTAAGCCAGACACCTTCTATGACCTCACCCCACTGCCGATGGCCTATTCCGGCTACACGGCGGTTGGCAATTTCGATACCGATAACTTCGCTGAAATCGTGTTGGTCATTGAGGATGAAATGTGGTTGTTGGAACACACGGGTGAAACCATTTGGGGTCCGAAAAGATCGCCTGACAATGAAAGCATGGGGGCTCCGGTAGTTGCCGATGTTGATCAAGATGGCCTGCCGGAAATTTTAGTTGCTAGCAAACGAAAAGCGTCCGTGTTTGAAAGCGACGGCACGTTGAAGTGGACGCAAGACGCTGATGATCCCTCTGGCGCAACAAGCTTGACCGTGTTTGACTTTCAAAATGATGGCAATTTAGAAGCCATCCACAGCGATGAAACTGCGCTTCGGATATTTGATGCGAAGACGGGCAACCAGCTGTACTTCACCACCAACAGATCGCTGACCGTTTTCGAATATCCCATCGTCGCCGATGTTGATGGAGATAAAGAAGCTGAGATTATCGTCACCTCATTTGATAGCCTGTCCGGCGTGCAAATCCCGGGCGTTCGCGTGTTTGAAGCCAATGGTGCATGGGCAGATGCCGGGTCGGTATGGGGCTCGCACGCCTTTCATATTGATGAGGTGAAAGAAAACTCCACCATTCCTTTGTTGGAAACGCCGTCGTGGCTGACACACAACACGTATCGCGTGCAGCGCAGCCCGCTACCCGATCCGCTGGGTATGCCTGATTTTACCGTTGGCAACATGCGCCTGATTGAAAGTGGTGCCGGGCAGCCGCCACGGGTTTTGGTGCGCGTTGGCAACGCGGGCGGTGTCGACGCGCATTCACCGGCGCTTTTGGGCCTGTATCGGGGCGATCCTGCGGCAGGTGGCGTGCTGTTGCGCGAAATGCGTCTAGATACGTTACGACCAAAACTATTCCAAGAGATAGATTTTGGACAAATCCCACTTACGGGAACAGGACAGCTGTACGCCGTCGTTGATCAACGCAACAAGGCGCGCGAATGTCGCGAGCAAAATAATCAGCGCGTGATTCCATTCTCCGTAACGAACGGCCTTGGCGCGTTACAGCTTGCCACCGATAAGTCCAGCTACCGCCCCGGTGAAATCGTCAATATCAGCGCAACAGTTAATAACCAAGGCGCAGCGCCTGCGGCATTCACCGTTAGCCTGTTGATTCGGGATGCGCAGAATCGTGTTACCGCAACCTTGCCGGTGGAAAGCTTCGCAAGCATTGCTGGCGGCGCATCGCGCACGCAAATACAGCCCTGGAATAGCAACGGCACCTTGGCTGGAACCTATGTGATCGCAGCGCAACTGAAGAATGCCGCAGGGGATTTGATTGCGACTGAAACCGCCACGTTCGCCATAAGTTCAACTAGCACGGGTGCGGCCGCTGGCGTATCGATTCGATCAAGCAAAGCTACTTATCTTAATAACGAGCAGCCGCAGCTATTCTTTCGAGCGCAGAACCTCTCTGCTAGTGATATTTTGCGTGTGCCGGAAGCGACGGTCACCGTCACTGGGCCGAACAATTTCAGTTTGGAGCGCACGTTTCCGTTTAGCGATTTATTCCCCGCAGCAATCACCCAAGGTGACCTTGTGGTTCCCGGGCCGCTGCAAAATGGCACTTACACCGCTGTCATCCAATTACGTTCACGTCTAAATGCCGCCGTAATATTAGCAACTGACACGATTACATTTGGCGTCGCAACACCCGGCACGATTGCAATTAATGGCAATGTTAGCGTGGCACTGGCGAGTTTGACTATTGGCCAGCAGCAGACTTGCTTGTTCAGCGTTCGCAACCAAGGCAGCTCGGCGGCAAATAATTTAGCCCTGCGTCGGCGCGTGGTGGAAATTGATTCTGGAATCGAGCGATTTAACACGCCGTTTAATTTGACGTTGGCTGCAGGTGCGGATAGTTTGCTGAGTCAACCGTTCAGCACCTCAGGCTTTAACGCGCTTGATCACGCGTGCGTATTGGAGCTGAGCGAAGGAACAAGCTGGCGCATATTGGATGCCAAGCCCTTTAGCCTAACAAGCACAACGGGCAGCGCGGGTATCACCGTCAACCCGACGCAAGGGCTTGTCACAAGCGAAAATGGCCAAACTGCCAGCTTTAGCGTGCGATTAACTTCCGTGCCAACGGCCAATGTCACCATTGCATTGACTAATCCCGATACCACGGAATTTGCGCTCTCCACCGCGCAACTGGTGTTCACGCCCGCCACTTGGAACGACCCGCGAACGGTGGTGATCACGGGCGTAAACGACGATATTGCCGATGGCGATCAAGCTGCATCGATTCGCTTGGAAGCCGCTGTCAGTGCGGATCCAAACTATAGCGGCCGCGACGGCGATGATGTGGGCGTTACCAATTTAGACGACGATATCATTGGTATTCGTGTTAGCCCAACCGCCGTTGATGTGACTGAGGCCGGTACCACGGCCACCTTTAATATCAGCGCTAATACCGAACCGACCAGTCCGGTGGTGATTGCCCTGCGCAGCTCAGACAGCACTGAGTTCAGCGTCAATGTAGCCAGCGTTTTGATTACGCCTGCCAATTGGCAAACACCGCAGGCAGTACTCGTTACCGGAATAGACGATACCCTCTTAGATGGCTTGCAGATTGGCAGCATCATTACCGATGCCGCACAGTCCACGGATACACGCTTCAATGGTATCAATGCGGCGGATGTAATCGCCCGCAATGCTGATAATGAAGTGCCGAGTATTATTGTGGAACCGGTTACCGTCACGACCAGCGAACGCGGTCCTGCGCAACAATTTGTAGTGCGTTTAAACGCTGCACCTACCGCCAGTGTTCAGGTTCCACTGGGGCCTATTGATGCGAGCGAATGGCAGGTGCTGGATCTAGAAGTAGTGCTGGATGCCAGCAATTGGCAGCAGGGCCGTAGCGTGATGGTTACGCCGGTGGATGACGCAGATGTGGATGGCGATCAGAACGCGGTTCTTGCGTTGCAACCGGCGATCAGTAAGGATCTGCGCTTTAGGGGCATCGACGCTAGCGACGTAGCGCTCACCAACTTGGATGATGATGGCGCACAAATATTAGTGGAGCCAATCAATGGTTTGGTGGTCAATGAATCAGGTACGACTGCAACCTTTACGGTGCGTTTGACCTTGGCACCGAGCGCCATCGTCAATATTCCGCTGCAAAGCGGTGATAGCACTGAATTTAGTGTTGCACCCGCGCAGCTCAGCTTTGCTGCGGGTGCCACAGCGGCGCAAACGGTCACGATTACGGGCGTAGATGATACTGATCTGGATGGCAACATCATTGGTCAGATCATTACGCAAGTCGCCATCAGTGTGGACAAGCGCTACAACGGCATCAATCCGCCGAACGTGATCGTGACCAACATCGATAATGAGAGCGCTCAGGTGTTTGTAACGCCATTGGGAAGCGTTAACACCAGTGAAGACGGAACATCTGCGAATATCGGCGTGCGTTTGAGTACGGCGGCGAATGCTGAGGTACGCATCCCCGTGCGCAACAACGATGCCAGCGAGTGGAGCCTCAATCGCACCGAGCTCGTGTTCCCAACGGGCAGTACCGCTGAGCAAATTGTTACGGTGACCGGCGTGAATGATTTTATTATCGACGGCGATATTTTGGGTGTCATTGAGCTGGGCAGCTTGGTCACGACGGATGCGCGCTTCAATGGCATCAATCCAGCAGATGTGCCCGCGATCAATCGCGACAATGATTCACCGCCCGCTTTTATCATCAGCCCAAACACGCGCTTAACCACAACCGAAGCGGGTGGCAGCGCGTTTTTTGAGGTACGCCTTAGCACCGAACCTAGTGCAACAGTCGCGGTGTCACTGAGCAACACCGACACGACCGAGTTTTTATTGGATCGCAAACAAATTAGTTTTGATCCGGTGAACTGGCGCAGTCCGCAACGGGTTGTTGTTAGCGGTGTCGATGACACACTCCTGGATGGTGACATTGAGGGCATGATTGGCTTGCTGCCCGCACAAAGTGCCGACAGTCGCTATCAAGGTATCGATCCGCCCGATGTGCCGGTGATCAACATCAATGATGACTTCACGGCACCCGGCGAGTTACGCGTCAATGCAATTGATCTCAGTACCTCAGAAAGTGGTGAAACCGGGCGCATTGAAATTTCGCTCAATCGTGCGCCAGTCGGTACTTTGCCGGTGTTGATTGGTATTAGCAGCAGCAATGGCGCTGAGATATTGCCATTGCCGGTGCAACTTACGATTGCACCCGGCACAACTAACTTGACGCAAACCGTCACGCTACAGGGTGTGGACGATTTCATTGATGATGGCGATCAGTCGGTTACCCTGACGGTTCGTATTTTGCCCGGCAGTGATCCCGATTTCTTGAGCTTGCCGCCGCAATCGGTCAAAGCGATCAATATCGACAATGATACGGTTGGCGTCAGTTTCCTGATAACCGGGCCGACGCAAATCAACGAAGGGCAAACCACCGGATTTAGCCTGCGCTTGGGCTCGCAACCGACCGCAACGGTGCAACTCGATTTGGAGGCCGTCGTTCGCGCACCGGGTGCCGCGAATTCAGTGAGCTACACATTCGCACCGTTGAGCGTCACGTTCGAGCCGAATCAATGGAATCAACCGCGCGCCTTCACGCTCACCACACGGGACAATCAACGTGTGGACGGTGATCAAATTATTGATGTACGCGTGCTTCGTATTGTATCGGCCGATCCACTCTATCCACCGATTCTGGTGGCACCGATCCCCGTGCGCGTGCGCGATGTGGGTGTTTTCCTCCAAGTGCCGCTGAATCATTCAATCGGCGTACTCGCACTGCTGCTGTTGATGATAGGCGCCTTCTACACCTCGCGAATGGAGGTGCGGCGGTGAATGATTCTTTTAATCAATCGACTTGCAATGACGGGCTCACAGAGCAAAATCTCATTGGCTCAAACAAAAATTCCCGCTCGCTCGCCAGATCAACAAAGCGCCCACTTATGAAAATATCCTTTGCCGATATCGCTAGAAAGCTGGCGTTACCTGTTGTATTTCTAACGATTGTTGTCACCAATATGTTGGACAACTCCATCGCCGCTAATTTTGATCGCCAGTTTGATAAA
>Ga0105048_10016552_pt1 | contig 11394 bp, 6 predicted proteins | sample MAT05_FD_78382 | JGI IMG/M metagenome (GOLD analysis project Ga0105048, IMG submission 78382) | Freshwater microbial communities from Lake Fryxell liftoff mats and glacier meltwater in Antarctica - MAT-05 | ecosystem: Environmental > Aquatic > Freshwater > Ice > Liftoff microbial mat | place...
CCACCTCGCGCGGGCGTTCGAACGTGGGAACGGCGGCCACGAAGGTGCCCGACTTCTTGCTCGCTTCCTTCTCCACGCCGGAGGCAGGAAGGACCACGCAGAACGTCGCTCCCTTTCCGAGGCCGGGACTGTGCGCCTCGACGGTGCCGCCGTGGAGCTCGGCGAGGTGCTTCACGATGGCGAGACCGAGACCGAGACCGCCCTTGGCCCGCGTCATCGTGCCGTCGGCCTGCTTGAACCGCTCGAAGACGTAGGGGAGGAACTCGGGAGCGATGCCCTGGCCCGAGTCCTCGACGGAGATGACGACGCCACGCTCGTCGCGGCGGACGCCGAGCACCACGCGCCCGCCCTTGGGCGTGAACTTGATGGCGTTGGAGAGGAGGTTCCAGATGATCTGCTGGATGCGGTCCGCGTCTCCCGTCAGCAGGCCGTTATCGCCGTCGATTGTGGCTTCCAGCGTGACGCCCTTGGACAGCGCGGCGAGGCGGACGCCTTCGAAGGCCGTCTCGGCGACGAGCGAGATGTCGACGCTGGTGACCTCGACGCGGAGCTTGCCTGAGATGATCCGGCTGATGTCGAGGAGATCGTCGATCAGCTGCGCCTGCGAGCGTGCGTTGCGCTCGATGGTCTCGAGCGCGCGCTTCACGCGCTCCGGCTCGAGCCCGCCCGCGATCAACATGCTCGTCCAGCCGGTGATGGCGTTGAGCGGCGTGCGCAGCTCGTGGGAGACCATGGCGAGGAACTCGTCCTTGCTGCGGTTGGCGGCTTCGGCCTCGGCGCGGCTGTTGCGCTCCCGCTCGAGGAGCACGGCGCGGTCCTCGTCGACGCGGGCGCGGGCGATGCCGAGGGCGAGGAGATCGGCGACCGTCTCGAGGACCGACATCCCGTCGGAGGCGAGGGGCTGCGAGGTGCAGAACGCGAGGACGCCGAGCGTCTCCTCGCGCACCACCAGGGGCAGCGCCGCAAAGCCTGTGGCGCGCGGGCAGCACCGGAGCTCGGGCGTGCGCGTGAAGTCCTCGCTGAAGAGGGTCTTCTGCTGCTCGCCGGCGTCGTGCACCGCCCGCTCCGGAACCTTGCCATCGCCGTAGGTGCGCTGCGACAGCAGCACGAGCCCGCCGTCACGCTTGGTCCAGACCTCGACCGCGAGCGCGTCCAAATGCGTGGCGAGGGCTTCGATGCATCGGTCGGCGATCTGCGCGAGGTTCTTCTCCGTGGTCAGCGCCGCGCCGATGTCGGCGGAGAGCGAGAGCTGTTTCGCCCGGCGTAGTTGCGCTCGCTGAAGCCGGCTGGTCCGCACGAGCGTGGAGACACGCGCGATGACCTCGGCCATGTCGTAGGGCTTGTGGACGTAGTCGTTGGCGCCCGCCGCGAGCGCCTCGACGACGGCGTCTTTGTGCCCCTGCGAAGTGAGCATCAGGATGGGCAGCGCCATCGCGTCGTGCGACGCGCGAAGAAAACGGCAGACCTCGACGCCGCTGATCCCCGGGAGCTGCCAGTCGAGCACGATGACGTCCGGCAGCGTGCCGCTCGCGGCGCGCTCCAGCAGCACCGAACCGTCCGTGAACATCTCCACGTCCTGGGTCGCGGAGAGGGCGCGGCGCGCCATCTCCGCTTCGAGCGCGCTGTCTTCCAGCAGCCAAACTCGTCCGCGCTCGGCCGGTGCACTCGTCATTCCGCCCTGCAAGCAATACTCGCATGAAGCGACCAGGCCAATGGGCCCGCCGCAGCGGCCTGAAATCGCAGCGCCGCTCTGGCGGAGCCGCAGAGAGAGCGAAGGATGAGAGCGTAGAAGTGGCCTCTTGCGAGTGGCGCCCGGGGTGCGAGACGAATAGGGTGACGAGGTCTGGAGCCACGCTTGTCCGAAGTCCTGGTCGTCGATGACAGCAAGGTGATGCGGGAAATGATTGGGGCATGCCTGCGCCCGGATCCCAGCCTCGCGGTGACGCAGGCCGCCAGCGGTCTCGAGGCCATCGAGCGGCTCTCGCTCCAGGCGTTCGACCTGGTCGTGCTCGATCTCAACATGCCGGACATCGGCGGCCTCGAGGTCGTCGAGTTCATCCGTGGGCAAGACAAGCTGCGCACGCTGCCCATCCTGGTCGTCACCACGCGTGGTGAAGACGCCTCCCGCGCCTCGGTGCTCGCGGCCGGCGCGTCGCGCTACCTGACGAAGCCCTTCACGCCCGAAGCGATTCTCACCGAGGTGCAGTCGCTGCTCGGCGGACCGACCTGACCGTGCAAGTCGACCTGCGCGAGTTCCGCGCGGCCTATCTCGCCGAGGTCGACGAGCACCTGGGCGCCATCAACGCCGGACTCCTCGCGGTCGAGGTCGCGAACCGTGCAGGCCGCGCTTCGCCGCGCGAGCTGCGCGAGCTGATGCGGTTGCTGCACACCATCAAGGGTCTCAGCGCGATGGTGGGCATCGAGCCGATCGTCGGCATCGCCCATCGGATGGAGACCGTCCTTCGCGCCGCCGATGAGGCCGGGGGCGTCCTCGGCGACCACGCCCTCGAGGCAATGATCCAGGGAACGCGAGCCATCGAAGCAGGCGTGCGGGCGATCGCTCACGACGAGCCCGCCCCCGAAGCCAGCGCTGCGCTCATCGCGCAGCTCGACGCGGCAGAGGCAGCGCCCGCCAGCGAACAGAGCCTGCCCCCGCCCATCGGTGACGCGCAGCGGCCGGAGATCGAGCCCGAGATCGCCGAGAAGCTCACGGCCTCGGAGCGCGAGGAGGTCGCTCAGGGAATCGCAGCCGGTCGCCACCTGCTGCGGATCGACTTCGCGCCGACCCCTGCCAAGGCCGAACGAGGCCTCACCATCACCACGCTACGCGAGCGGATCTTGCCGCTCGGCGAGCTGGTGCGCGTGATCCCGCTCTCGAGGGCCGCGACCGAGAGCGCGCCGGGCGGCCTCGTCTTCGCGCTGCTCCTCCTCACCGAAGCATCGGCCGAGATCATCGCAGAAGCTGGCGGCGTGCCGGGCAGCGACGTCCGCGAGATCCTCGCGGCGCGCCCCCTGCCTCGCGCCGTCGAGGTCAATCGGGTCGAAGATCTGCCCGAGGTGGTCGAGGCGCAGCGGCCTGGGGTCTTGCGCGTCGACGTCGGCCGCATCGACGACACCATCGAGAAGCTGTCGGGGCTCATCGTGACCCGTTCGCGGCTCGCGCGAGCGGTGGGAAGGCTCCGCGAGGGCGGGGCCGACACGCGTGAGCTCGAAGCGATCATGATCGACAACGCGCGCCAGCTGCGTGACCTCCGCGCGGCCATCCTCCGCGTGCGCATGATCCCCATCGCGACCGTGCTAGACCGCCTGCCGCTCGTCATCCGCGGCCTCGGGCGGAGCACGGGCAAACATGTGCGCCTCGTGCTGGACGGCGCCGGCGCCGAGCTCGACAAGACCGTTGCCGAGCGCATCTTCCCTGCCCTCGTGCATCTCCTCAGGAACGCGGTCGATCACGGCATCGAGTCGCCGGAAGAACGAGCACGCGCCGGCAAGCCCGAGCACGCCACCGTCACGGTGACCTCGTCGTCGCGGAACAACCGGCAGATCGAGATCCGCATCGAAGACGACGGGCGTGGCGTCGATCGCGCACGCGTGGCGGAGAAGGCCGGCCGGGACGTGCCGACCGACAACCACGACCTGCTGGAGCTTCTCTGCCGGCCCGGGCTCTCCACGCGCGACGCGGTGAACACGACGAGCGGGCGTGGCGTGGGGATGGATATCGTCAGAAAGATCGTGGTCGAAGGGCTGGGAGGCGAGCTGGCCCTCGACACCACCGCGGGTCGGGGAACCATCTTCCTGATCCGCGTTCCATTGACCATCGCGATCGTCGATTCGTTCACGCTCCGCTGCGCAGGCGAGCGCTTCGTCGTACCCGTGCCCGTGGTCGAGGAGATCGTCGAGCTCGATCCCGAAAAGATCATGCGGGGCCCCCGGGCCGGCGGCCGGCAGGCACGCTTCTTCGAGCGCCGAGGCGAGACCGTGCCGCTCGTCGATCTCGGCTACGCCCTCGGGCTGGGCGCCGAGTCCGACGGATTCACCGGAAAACAGGCGCTCGTCGTACGTCGTGGACACGAAGACCCAGTGGCCTTCGCCATCGATCGCGTGCTCGGTCAGCAAGAGACGGTGGTGCGCCCGCTCGTCGATCCGCTGGTGGTGGTGGCGGGGGTCTCCGGGTCCACCGACCTGGGAGACGGCAGGGCCACGCTCGTGCTCGATCTGCTGGGCCTGAGCGCCAAGCTCGGCCGGATGCGGAAGGATGCAGCATGAGCGAGTCAGCGATGGTACCTGCGCCGGCAGCGCAGCCGAATGACGCCCCGGTCCTCCATGTGCTCTTCAAGGTCGACGACGCGATCTACGCGTTGCCGTCGGACGTCGTGCTCCAGATGGAGTCGTTCACCGGCGCCACCTTCGTCCCGGGCGCGCCGCGCTTCGTGGCAGGCATCATCCAGCTACGCGGGCGCGTGGTGCCCGTCATCGATCTCCGCACGCGCTTCGGGCTGCCGCCGCGCGCGCCCACGCTCGAGACCCGCGTGGTGGTCGGAGAGCAGCACGACCGCACGGTGGCCCTCGTCGCCGACAGCGCACGCGAGGTGGTCCGCATGACCCGCGCGCAGCTCAAACCGCCCCCGCGCCTTCTCGACGAAGGCGCAACAGGATTCGTGAAGGCCGTCGCGCAGCTCGGAGACCGGACCGTCATGGTCCTCGACTTCGCAAAGATCATTGGAGAGGAGCTCATGGATGTCTGACACGAATGGCGGGCCGCGGAGCGCACGTGAGGTGCGAGCCAAGCAGCGCGAAACAGGCATTCGACGACAGGTGAAGCTTGCCGGCACCCTCGAGGGGAGCGCCGATCGGCTCGCCGTCCTCGCCGAAGGCCAGGCTCGTTCGACCGAGGAGGTCCGCGCGACCGTCGAGTCGATGGCCGTGGCGATCGATCAGACCGCTGCTTCCGCGCAGACCCTGGCGCGCTCGCAGCGCGAGGTCAGCGACGGCACCACGAGCCTCGTCCGATCCATGGAGGCGAACGCCACCTCGCTCCTGGCGGTTGCCACCTCCTTCGAGGAGTCCCGGCGCCTTGGCGCACAGCTCGCAGACGCCAGCGACGGCACCGCAGCCACGCTCGAGGAGATGGCGCGATCCATCAAGAGCGTGAGCCTCAATGCCGAGGATCTCGCAGCCTCGAGCGAAGAGCTCCTGGCGACGGCGTCCGAGATGAACGCGTCGGTCACCGACATGACGGCGCGCGGACAGTCGAACGCGGCGTCGATCGAGGAGGTCGCGGCGACGGTCGAGGAGATGGCCAAGGGCATCGCGCGCCTCGCCTCCGACGCGCAGGACGTCGGCACGCGAATCGCGAGCCTCGCCTCGAGCGTCCTCAGCACCGACAAGTCCATGGGGCAGCTCGCCGCGAGCGCGGCCGACCTGGCCACGAGCGTCGAAGAGACGGCGGCCACCGTCGAGGAGCTGGCGCGTTCCAACCGTGTCGTCGCCGACCAGGCGCGCCAGCTCGAAGCGACCATGCGCGAGAGCGTGGACAACGTGAACAGCGTCGCCGCCGCCATCGAGCAGGTCGCGGCTGCCGCCGAGAAGAACGCCGTGACCATCGAGTCCGCGGCCACGTCGATCGAGGAGATCGCCCGCTCCGCCGCTTCGATCTCGAAGAGCGCCGAGCACATCACGCAGCTCGCCATCACGAGCTCCACCGCCGCCACCGAGCTCGACGCCTCGACGAAGAAGGTGGCGCAGCTCACCGACGACGCACGTGGCCAGGCCGATCGCGTGACCGCTGCCGCGCGAGAGGGCGGCGCCACCGTCGCGAAGTCCATCGCGGGTTTCGGGAAAATCCGCGAGTCGATCTCGGACTCTTCGCAGGTGATGAAGGAGATGGGACGACGCGCCGAGGAGATCGGCGACATCGTCGCGACCATCAATCTCATCGCCGACCGAACCAACCTTCTCTCGCTCAACGCCAGCATCGAGGCCGCTCGCGCGGGCGAGCACGGTCGCGGGTTCGCGGTCGTCGCCGAGGAGATTCGCGCGCTGTCCGATCGCGCCGGCGCCGCCAGCACCGAGATCGCCAAGATCGTGCGAGGCCTCCAGACCACCGTCCGCGACGCGGTCACCTCCACCAGCGAGGGCGCGAAGATGGCCGACGAAGGCGCCGAGCTGGCCACCGCCGCAGAGCGCGCGCTCGCCAGCATCCTCGACGGCGTGGAGAGCCTCGGCGGCACGGTGCGCGAGGTATCGCAATCGATGCGAGGTCAGGTCACCGCGACGCAGACCCTTGCCCAGAGCATTGCCCAGGTCTCCGACCAGAGCCGCACCGTGGTGGTCGCGGCTGCCGAGCAGACCAACGCGGCCCAGGTCCTCGCACAGGGCGCCGCGCAGCTACGCACGGCAGCGAAGCAGACCACCCAGGCCACGGTCGATCAGGCGCGAGCGATGCGTGACATCGTGAAGTCCAACGCACATGCCGCGGCAGGTGTGGAGCAGGTCGCTCGCGCATCGCAGGAGCAGGCCGCTGCGGCTGCCCAGCTCGCCAAGGCCGTCGTGCAATCCCGAAGTGCCATCCAGCAGACGAGCTCGTCGCTGTCGGAGCAGGTGAAGACCACTGCCGCGATGGGCGCGCTGGGAATCGAGGTGCAGGACGCAACCAAGCGCACCATCGGCGGGCTCTCCGAGCAGGCCAAGGGCGCAGCCGAAGTAGCGCGCGCGGTCGACGACGTACGCAAACAGACCTCACTCACCGCGAAGGCGCTCGCCGAGCAGAGCAAGGGCACGAGGCAGCTCGAGATCGCCGCTCGACAGATCGCAAAGTCGGCCGCGGAGCTCACCAACGCCACGCAGGAGCAGGCCAAGGCGACGACGAACCTCGTCCAGCGGAGCGACGAAGGCCGCCGCAATGCACGGCAGACCGCGCGCGCGCTCGACGAACAAGGTCAAGCCGTGACCGGCGTCGCGACCAGCACCACCAAGCAGCTCGAGACCACCGCGCAGTTCGCGCGCGCCAGCGGCGAGCAGGTGGTCTCCACCGAGGAGATTGCGCGCTCGGCAGACGACCTCCGCCAGCGCACGCGGCAAATCGCCTCCGCCACGGGTCAGCACGCGCGTGGCGCGTCGCAGATCGCCGGCGAGCTACGGCAGCTCGTCGAGACCGCGGCGCAGATCCGAGATTTCATCTCCACCGACGCCACGGATGACACCGACGAGGAGGAGGAGGAGGTCGCTCCGTGAGCGCGCCCCCGGCGATCCGCCTGAACCTTTCGATGGAAGATCGCGCGCGCGTGGAGCGCGTCGAAGCCCACGCTCGCTCCGGAGCGCCCGGCGTCGCGCCGTTGCTGGAGCTCCTGGTCGATCCGAGCTGGGCCGTCCGTCGCGCCGTCGTTGCCGCGCTCGCCAGCGCCGGCGAGCCCGCGGTAGCTGGTCTCGTTCAGGTCCTGCTCGAACGACGAGATCACGAGGCTCGGCTCGCCGCCGCGGTCGATGCGCTGGTCGCGTCGCAGGCCGACGTCGACGCCAGGATGATGGAGCTCGCGGCCGGCTCTGCTGTGGAAGCGGTCATCTGCGACGCCGTTCAGGTGCTCGGTCGCCGGCGTGCACGGCAGGCGGTTCCCTTGCTCGCCAAGCTCTCGACCCACACAGACGACAACGTCTCCGTGGGCTCGATCGAGGCGCTGGGCCGGATCGGCGGCGTCGACACGGTCGATGCGTTGATCGCGGCCGTCGAGGCGCGACACTTCTTCCGCACCTTCCCGGCCATCGATGCGCTCGGACGAACCGGGGATATGCGCGCGGTGCAATCGCTCACCGCGCTGCTCGCCGACCCGCTCTACGCCCCCGAGGCGACCCGCGCCCTGGGACGCACCGGACACGAGGCTGCGGTCGCGCCGCTCGCCACGCTACTCAGGAGCCCGCTCGCCTCGCTGGTTCGCACCGCTGCCGTTGCGCTCGCGGAGCTGCGCGAACGCTACGAAGCCCGCCTCGGCGACGACGAGCTGATCCGCCACGCGCTTCCGCACGCCGTGGACGGCGCCGCCGTGAGCATTCGCATCATCGAGTCTCTCCCGGGCCTTGCGCCGTCGGAGCTCGCCGCGATCGCACGCGTGCTCGGCTGGCTCGGCGATGACGTCGCCATCGTGCACCTCATCGAGCTGGTCATGCACGATACACCGGTCGGGATCGCTGCCGCAGACGCGCTGCGCCGTCTCGGTCCCCGCACCACTCCGCACCTCCTCGCCGCCATTCGCGACGGCGAGAGCGCCCTCCGGCTCCGCTTGCTCCCCATCTTCGGCTACACGGCGTCCAGCATCGACGACCTCCTGCGCTGCCTCGACGACGCGGATCCGGACGTTCGCGTGCGCGCCTGCGAGGCGTTCGCACGGCTCGGGAATCCCGCGGCCGTCAGCTCGCTGTTCCGGTTGATCGGCGACCGCGATGGTCGCGTCTCGCAGGCCGCCGCCGCCGCCATCCAGTCGCTCGGAAGCCTGGAGACGAAACGTCTCGCGCTCGACCAAGCGCTCTCCACCGATCCCCGAACGAGGCGCGCGGCGCTGCGGATCATCTCGTATTTCGGCTATCCCGAAGGGCTGGACGTCCTCATCGAAGCGATGCGCGACGAGGACGAGAAGATCCGCGAGGCGGCCATCTACGGATTGCCCTTGGTCGACGACCCGCGGGGCACCGCGGCGCTGCTCGCCGCGGTCGCCCACGATGCACCTCGGACTCGCTCCGCGATCATGCGCGCGCTCGGCCTCACGTCGAAGAGCGAGCCCGTCGTCCTCGCGCTGCGTGCCGGTCTTGCCGATCCCGACGCCTGGGTTCGTTACTACGCGTGTCAGTCGCTGGGCCGTCTCAAGGTCGAAGAGACGTGCGAGGCCATCGTCACACGGATGGCCGATCCGAGCGGACAGGTCCGCGTCGCGGCCGTGGAGGCGCTCGCTCACCTGGCCGATCCGTCCGCGGCGAAGGCCCTCGCCGACGCGGCACGCTCCGACGATCCGGACATGCGGCGCGCCGCGCTGCTCGGCCTCGGCATCGCGCGGCGCCCGGAGTCCATGGGCATCCTCCGTGAGGCGGCCTCCGCTCCGGACTCTGCGACGAGGCTCGTCGCGATCGGCGCGCTCTCCGAGCTGCAAGGGCCGGACGTCGTGCCGACGCTCTCCCATGCCGCCTCCGATCCCGACGAGGCGGTGCGCAGCGCAGCCATCAGCTACCTCTCGACACGTCCCGGTAGCGACGCGACCTCCGCGTTGATCGAGCACCTCTCGAACCCGCAGATCCGGGATCGCGTGCTCCAGGCGCTCACGGTGGCAGCCGAGCAGCGCATCGATGGAGTCCTTGCTGCGCTGGAGTCGTCCGACGCGGACCGCTCTCCTCTCCTCGTTGCGGCCCTCACCCGCATGAGACGCCCGAGCAGCCAGGCGGCCATCGCCTCCGCGCTCGCCTTCGACAACGTCCATGCACGGCGCGCCGCCGCGTCGGCCCTGGCCACCATCGGCACCCCCGAGGCACGCGAGGCCCTCCTCCGCGCGGGCTCCGCGGATCCCGATCTCGACGTCCGTCGCATCTGCGCGGCCGTGGCACGGCCCTGAAGTGAAGCTGTCGCCGCAGCTGTTCGCCATCCTGAGTGCTCTCGTCGAGGAGCGCCTGGGGCTCCATCACGGGCCTGGTGAGGCTGAGCTGTTCGGCGACAAGATCGCGACCCGCGCGGCGGAGGCCGGCTTCGAGAGTCTCCTCGATTACTACTATTTCCTCCGCTACGACGCCTCCGCGGCCGGCGAGCTCGACGCCCTCGCGGATGCGCTCGTGGTCGGCGAGACCTACTTCTTCCGCGAGCTGGACGCGCTGCGCGCCGGTGTCGAGCAGGTCGTAGTGCCCGCCGTTACGAAGCGCGGCAAGGCGCGGATCTGGTCCGTGGCGTGCGCCACAGGAGAAGAGCCGCTCTCGATCGCCATGCTGCTCGCGGAAGCGGGCATCGCAAGGCGCTGCGAGATCATCGCCACCGATGTCAGCGCCCGCGCCCTCGCGAAGGCTCGTGAGGGTGTCTACGGAACGCGATCGCTCCGTGCGCTCTCACCCAATCCGCCACCGCGAGGCTTCACCGAGCAGACCGCCGCCATCGCGAGCGCCGCCATCGTGCGCGACGGAAGCAAGGCCCGCGTGGTCAAGCCCCTCATCGACACCATCAACTACCGGCAGCTCAACCTGCTCGACGATGCTGCCATCGCCGCCATGGGCTCGTTCGATCTGGTCCTCTGTCGCAACGTCCTCATCTACTTCGCGGACGAGACGGTAAAGCGCGTGGTTGCCTCGCTCACCCGCGTTCTCGCCGAAGACGGAAGGCTGATTGTTGGGGCGTCCGAGTCACTGCTACGCTTCGGCACAGTGCTGCGATGTGAAGAGCGAGGCGGCGCGTTCCTCTACGCGAAGGAGACCCGATGAACCGCCGCGTGCGCGTTCTCGTGGTGGACGACTCGGCCTTCGCTCGCAAGGTCATGCGCGAAGTGCTCGCCGCCGATCCGCGCATCGAGGTCATTGCCATCGCACGCGACGGTCTCGACGCCCTCGAGACGATCGTGGAGCTCGCCCCGGACGTCGTGACGCTCGACCTGGTCATGCCGCAGCTCGACGGTATCGGCGTGCTCGACGCCATCCGCGAGCGTCCCAACGCGCCGCGCGTGGTGGTGGTCACGATGTCCGACGCCGAGAGCGCGATGGGCGTTGCCGCGCTGCAAGCCGGCGCCTTCGACGTGGTCCACAAGCCGACCGCCCTTGCCACGGATCGGCTCTACGAGCTCGGGAAGGAGCTGGTCCAGAAGGTATTGCTTGCGGCCGAGGCCCCCGCGGGTCCCGTCGGAGGCATCGGGCGCACGAGCCCCGTTCCGAAAGTGGTCGATTCCATGCGCGCGACGCGCACCACGTTGCTCGTGGTGGGCGCCTCCACCGGCGGTCCCCGCGCCATCACCCAGCTCCTGCGCGCGCTGCCGGCGGACTTCCCCCTACCCGTGGCGGTCGTCGTTCACATGCCGCCCGGCTACACCGATGCGTTTGCGAACCGACTCGATCGGGAATGTGCGCTCGAAGTGCTCGAGGCCAGAGAGGGGCTGCCCTTCATCCCAGGCCGAGTCGTGATCGCGCGCGCGGGCGTTCACCTGAAGTTGCGCACCGGCCCCGAGGGGTGGACGGCCATGCTCGACGTTCAACCCATGGACGCCCTCCACCGACCCTCGGTCGACGCGCTGTTCACGAGCGCAGCGGAAGCGGCCGGCGCCGGCACGCTGGGCGTCGTTCTCACCGGCATGGGATCCGACGGAATGGAAGGCGCGCGCGCCATCAAGACCGCTGGCGGGCGGACCCTCGTGGAGCACGAGTCGACGTGTGTGGTCTACGGCATGC
>Ga0105048_10016554_pt1 | contig 11394 bp, 10 predicted proteins | sample MAT05_FD_78382 | JGI IMG/M metagenome (GOLD analysis project Ga0105048, IMG submission 78382) | Freshwater microbial communities from Lake Fryxell liftoff mats and glacier meltwater in Antarctica - MAT-05 | ecosystem: Environmental > Aquatic > Freshwater > Ice > Liftoff microbial mat | place...
CCAGGCCTGAAGTCATTGACGGATCGCCACCCGGAATTGCTCAAAGCGTTTGGCAAGTTCTCCAAGTGGACAAACCAGCTGGGCACGCTCGGTGGTGGAAACCATTTCATTGAGGTCTGCCTGGATGAGACCAACCAGGTGTGGGTGATGTTGCACTCGGGTAGCCGTGGCATTGGTAACGCGATTGCCAGCTACTTCATTGCCTTGGCACGCAAGGACATGGAGCGTTGGATGATCCAGTTGCCTGACCGCGACCTGGCCTATTTTCCTGAAGGCTCTGAACACTTTGCCGACTACGTCGAAGCGGTTCACTGGGCGCAGGACTATGCTATGCAAAACCGCACCTCGATGTTGGAATTGGTGTTGGCAGCATTGCAGCGTCATTTGCCGCCATTTACTGTCACGACCGAGGCGGTCAACTGCCACCACAATTACGTGGCGCAGGAGCACCACTACGGTGAAAACGTCTGGGTTACCCGCAAGGGGGCCATTCGTGCTCGCGCCGGTGACCTGGGCATTGTTCCTGGCAGCATGGGTGCGCGCAGTTTCATTGTGCGCGGCCTTGGTAACCCCGAGAGCTTTTGTTCCAGCGCCCATGGTGCCGGACGCAAGATGAGTCGCACCGCCGCCGAGAAGCAATTCACAGTGGCCGACATGGTCGCGCAAACCCAGGGCGTGATCTGCCGCAAGGACAAGGATGTGATTGACGAGATTCCGGGTGCCTACAAGGACATCGATCAGGTCATGGCCAATCAGGCTGACTTGACTGAGATTTTGCACACGCTCAAGCAAGTGGTCTGTGTCAAGGGATAAAAGTGATAGCCGAGGATCTCCATTTGAGCATCCTGCACCTGTTTCAGCCGAAGCGGGGTCTCTTAGGTCAGATCAGCGCTAGCAATCGACGAACCGAAGTACAAAAATGAAATTCAAATTCACCAACAAGACGGAGGTTGCCATGACGTAGTTATCAATAATTGGAGCAATTGTCATGTCACGTACGTTTCGACGTAAGCGTGAGCACCACGAGTATTACTGGGTGCTTCACGATTGGGAGTCTAAGTCTGCCTACGGCCAATGGGTGCAAATCGATCCGCGATCCAGAGTTGGACGCAAAGCGATGGCACGATTTCATTCTGATAAATCTGTGACCATGGGAGGTTCGGCACCACGCTGGTACCGCAAGGTGTCTGATCACCAGATTCGGACAGGCAATGACCGCATGTTGCGGCGCTGGTTTGCCGATCCAGAATTTGATCCGGTGTTTCGGATTTGGCACAATCACGACGCAAATTGGAGTTGGTGGTGATCGCTGGGTTCATGCTGATAAATCACTTCACGGGTTTCTTCATACGACCGGCCGGGCCTATTTCGGGTGCCGGCCGTAATCAGGAGAATCCGTATGAAGGACATGAAACGCGCTTTGCGCCGACACCACGCTGCCCGACTGAAAAAGGCACGTTGTTTTCACTGGGGACGCGATATTCGGCAAGATGCCATATCGCTTGGAAAAGTCGTGAACACCCCCACCCCTTGCAGTTGCTGGATGTGCGGTAACCCGCGTCGTTATTTCAACGAATCGACTCAACAGGAGCGACGCGCTATCGATCAGGAGAAGTCGTTTCGATGACGGCTTCAAATTGCCTGAACAATTCCGGCTTTGGTTTGGTGTGCAGTGCCTTGGTCTTGTTACCCAGCAGCGTGGCAAGGTGCCGACAGGGAAGATGCCCTCCATGTTTGCATCGGCTAAGCGGGACTACATGGACTACACTGATGATTGGGGTTTAACACCCCTCGTGCTTTACCTCCCTGAGCGCGGAGCCTGCAAAGGCTTTTCAAACCCAGCCTTCAAATCGCTGGGTTTTCTTTTGTCTAGCATTTCCCAACGATGTGAAAATATGGCATCAAAATAGGGAGAAAAAATGGCACGGAAAAAAGATGGTGGTGCGCTGGGACTAGTGTTCGAGGTGGCAGCGCTGTTGCCTTGGTGGGCAGGGACAGGCTTGGCGGTCATCGCGTATGTTGTGCTGCACAGGTATGCGACCGCCGAGGTTGCGGCTACAGCCGTACCTGGCCAGATTGGACAAATGGTCGTCGGTCAAGTCGCCAAAACACTCGCGTCAATCGGTCAATACATCGTTCCCTTCCTGTTTTTGGCGGGTGCTATTGCCTCTTATTTGGGCAAACGCAAGCGCGCTGGGTTGATTGACGATGTTGCCACCGGCAAGCCTGGTGAAGCCTTGCGCAGCATGTCGTGGCGTGACTTTGAACTTTTGGTTGGGGAAGCGTTTCGCCTGGAAGGCTATTCGGTCACCGAAACGGGCGGGGGTGGTGCCGACGGCGGTATCGATTTGAAGCTCAAAAAAGGCAGTGAAGTCTTTTTGGTGCAGTGCAAGCAATGGCGGGCCTATAAAGTTTCCGTCAATGTGGTGCGGGAGCTGTTCGGTGTCATGTCGGCAGAGGGTGCAACAGGTGGCTTCGTGGTCACTTCTGGCATTTTTACGGCCGATGCAAAAGCATTCGCCGAAGGGCGCAATATTGACCTGATTGATGGACAGGCGCTGGCGACAATGGTTGAGCGAGCGCGTGCGGCAAGGCCATCAGGTCAAAGCGACAAGATAAGTACCTCGGTACCGCTATCAACTATCGCCACAAGCAAGGAACCCCTTTGCCCACGCTGTGGTGGCACCATGGTGAAGCGAATTGCAAAACAGGGCTCCAATGCTGGCGGGGCCTTTTGGGGCTGCACCGCTTTTCCAAAATGCCGTGGTGTTGTCGCTATCGACGAAGGCGTTCGGGTAGCCACCTGAGCCTGTTAAACGCATCCCAAACGATGACGCAATTTACTTCTGAAGTTTGCTGCGAAGAATGCGAAGAATTAATTTCCCTTTCAATTCAACAGCTTGCATCTGAATAATTCTTCGCAGCTGCTGCGAAGAATGCGAAGTATTTCGCGTGCAGGTGATCGTAAGTGTCTATCTTTCGATTGCGGAAATTGGCCGGACGACCGACAAAGCGTAAATGTTGGTTTGACGACCACGCGCACCTCGAGTTCGTGGTTCGGGCTGAACCGTGATTTGAGGAGGTGATGCCAGCAGCAGCCGTTCGATGGCCGCATCAATGGTGGACTTGGATGCATGCCCCTGAAAACATTCGCTGGTGATCTGCCATCGTGTCGATGGTCCCTTGACGCGCAGGAAATCCACAATTTTCTTGACCGCCGCATTGGTTTGAACCGAGTCTGCCGCGTCCGTGGCTTTGACGAACACGAATTTGGCGGACTCGACACCATGGCGAATCCATCCCATGGCAGCTTGGATGTGTTGCACGTCGATCTGCGTTTGCAGATCGCACAGGGCAAAAATCATGGCCAAGCGCAGCAGCATTGGCGCACGACGCTCCAGCAACGCTGTGACACGCTCGCCAGCACTATCGTCAATCAGCTCACCGCGATACAACTGCGCATAGATGTTCTGAGCCTGTGCAGTCAGCCCTACGGGCAGATGATCTCGTTCGGTGACACGCTCGGCTTGGACAAAATCCAGAATGCCGAGCATTTTGGTCGCCAATGCGTCTACCGCTTCCTGGGGCGTTGCCTTCGGAAACGGAACGATCTTTTCACGTTCCGCCCATATCATCAAGAACCGGTTGGCAAAGCCATTGGTCAGTTCACGGGAACGCATCAGGGCCAGTAATTCACTGGGCGAAATGGCCCCACTCAAACATAGGTGGGGATGGCTTGCATACAGGCGGTTTGATTTGGTGGCCGGTTTCAGGCAAACGCCGTCCCAGCAATCGCGCAGTGCCGCCGACAAGGTGTTGCCTTCACGCCGTCCCTGGTGCAGAACATTGGCAAATTCCGACTCGACCACCCACAATCGCTTGTCCAGAATGGCTGGAACTTCCAGCTTGCCATGTTTGTAGCCGTCATGAAACAATGAGACCAACCCCTCCCGGCTGGACAGGCCACCCCGGTGGATGGGCGGTGCCGCCGCTGTCCTTAATTGGCGCAGCGCGGTATCCAGGCGATTAACCAGTGAGACCGCGTCCCCTTTGCGGCCACGGCCAGACCGGCCAATGTGCAGGACATAAAGGCGGGCATGGTGCCACGTGTTGCCAATTGGCAGGTAAGGGCCACGTCCGATGGCGCAGGACAAATACGCCATGAAATTGGCCGCTATCGCATAGGGGTTGGCTTCCGTGCCTTCACTGCCAGCCCTGGCCACGTCCCCAACCAGGCCGTACAGACAGACGGGATCCGGCTGCGGTGCGTTTCGATGGGTATCGGGCGAGTCGTCTTCGTCATGATCATCAGCAGCAATTGACTGGGCATTTTTGCCGCCGTACAAACCATGATTGGTCGGCGAATGCAAGAATTGGTGGCTTGGCATTCATCTATGCGTCAAGTGACTCGGATTCAACGATGGATTTGAGTTCGGTCAGAATCTCGGGGTGGTGTTGCTGCAAGTACCGATCTACCTCGACGTTTTTCAGCAATTTTGACAAGTAGGTGCTGGCAAGACACAAATTGAGAACATCCTGGCTGAAGTTTTGTTCCACGAGTTTGTATTGCTCCTGCAGGCTTCCCATCTCGCGTTCCATGTTGGCCATCTGCGTCGGGCTCACACCAGAAATCTTTTTGGCCGCAACTGAATCAACGAGTTGGTTTGCTGGTGTCGCCGCATAAAGCGCATTGGCATAGGCCAAGGTGATACTGTTGGCATCCACCATCAGCTCAACGCATTCCACCTGGCGCATTGGTTTCATTTTTTTCAAAATGGTGCCAAGGTCGGCCGCAAACTGTTGGTCTTTCAGCAGCGACGCGGCCTCGGCGCAAATGCCATCTAGCAAATTGAGCTTGCGCGTGATGGTGGATATGTCCAGATTCAACGCGTCAGCCAGACGCTGCGCTGTTACGCCTTTTTCGACGGCCCGGCAAAGCATTACATGTTCTTGAATGGACGACAGTCGGTTGATTCGGGTGTTATAGGTGTAGCTTTCGTCATCTGTGGATTCCAGACATTGCGCTTCGGTGTGCTCAAGCATTCGGAGCGCAAGTAGCCGCAGATGACCGTCGAGCAGAATGCGGTGACCGGTTTTTTTCTCAGCAGGTCCGACCGTCAGTGGCTCGATCAGGCCTACTGCTTTGATGGAGGCTTGAATTTGAAGGAACTTTCTGGTGGTCAATATTCCGACGTGTGCCTTGCGTGACGGCAGAATCATGTCCAGGGGAATGGACAGTGGATTAGGAAGAAATGCGAGTGACAGTTTGGTCATTTCAATTTCCCTTCGGCCAAACGCGCTCGGCCAGGTACGTCGGCAAGGTGTCCAGGCCCTCCGCCCGGAGCAGGTTGGTGAAGTTTTCATTCACCAGGAGCTGTCCCAATGCACCGATCACAAATAGGAGGCGTTGCTGAGCTGCGCCTGCCTTTTTGACCATCAGTTTTTGTCGTTCAACTTCCTTTTGATAGGTTCTGACCAGGCTAGATGCCGTGATGTCCACAGCCACGCGTGGCGTGCCCCTGCCCAAAGCTCTGCCAAAGGTCTGGCGTCTCTCGATGACCCGTCTGGCTTGAATCAGTTGCTTTCCGCGCAGCTGACCAGATTCATAGGCTTCCTGCAGCGCGGCTTGCACCGCCTCGTTGCTGTTTCCGGCACCAACAATGGCCAATGCCGCATTCAGCGGTATGCGACCACTCTCTACCGCCACCATCAGGCGTTCTTCTCCATTTTTGAGGAGAAGCATGATTCCCTGCACGTATTCAACGCTCAGGCCAGTTTTCTTGGCGATTGTTTTCTTGTCGTAACCCTTGGCCACCAGTTGCTGTATGCCCGCCAGCAGTTCGAGGGGGCTGGATTTTCGGCGAGCGATGTTTTCCACCATGCTCATGATGAAGGCATCTTCGTCACTGACATCAACCACCAGGGCCGCAATGGTGGTTTCACCCAGGGCCATGAAAGCCTTGAGTCTGCCCTCGCCACAAACGAGCGCGTATTTTTCTTCGCCGTCATCACCAGGGCGTAGGGTCACAGTGATCGGCTTTTTGAGTCCAACGGATTTGATGTTTTCAACAATTTGCTCGAAAACTTGCTTGTTGCGTTCACGCGGATTGAGTACCTCGATACGGTCGATGGGGATCATGCGCAAATCGCCCAATGGTTGTTTTTGGGTCATGCTGCCCTCCGAATGCGTGTGCGCTGGGCCATGCCATAGAAGTAATCCAGCGTGTCAAAGCGGTAGCTCTCAATTTCGATGGCGTTGTGATCGGCCAGACTTATGCGCGCAAGTCCAAAATTCAAGCGAGGCAAGAGGTAGTAATCCAGTGGCGCATCATTGGAATGGTTGAGCCGCACCGCGACCGTGATGTCGGGGGCCAAACCGGTGTCGAACCGGACTTTCCATCGGTTGCGCCCGTTGTCATGGGTTTGGCAGCGCGCCAGCACCAGCGATACCGTGAACTCCTTGTTAACGTGAAGCAAGTCAGTGGCGGGATCACGCTCAATGCTGCCGCCCAGGTCGCCAATGGCTTTTTCTGTCTGTGCAATGATTTGTGGGTGCAGTCGGCGGAGAAATTGGTTGGCTTCCAAATAGCGGTAGTCCCGGTCGGGCGTGAATCCGACCGTTTGATAGGCTCGAATCAAGCTTCCGAATCGGTGGATGTAGGCCGAGGTAGAGGGCATACCCTCGGTTTCATCAATGATCAGTCCGGACAGAAAACCACGGTTTTGGTACAACGACCGCAAGCGCTCAATCAGTTCTACATTGGAAAACCGGTACGCCCTGGCGCGCACGATGCCCTGGGCGGTATAAAACAGTTCGGGGGTGACGACTGATTCAAACGCACCTTCTTTTTTGATCCACATGTCGGGCGTGTTTTCCACCCTGAGCTTTTTCAGCTTGAATGAGCGGCGGTTGTAGACGTTGTTGCCGATATACTTTTCGTTGGTCAGCACCTCGCGCACGGTGGCTCGGGTCCAGTCGCGATCAAGGTCGGTGTGGACACCTTTTTCGTTGAGTCGAGCCGCAATTTCTGACTCGGTCAGGCCGTCATCCGTGAACCAGCGATAGATCTGGATCACCATTTCCACCTCGGCGTCGGGCCCAGGCATCAGGATGACACGGTCAGTTTGCAGGCTTTTGTGCTCACCGCGCGCCAGTTCCGCCTTCACGGATCCGGTCTGGTCCAGCAGCACGCGACGCAGTCCGTACCCGGCCGGGCCACCCTGGCGATAGCCAAGTTCGATCAGCCGACACTGACCGGCGAACACCTTGGCCGAGAGCTCCCGGCTGTACTCACCAGCCATGGCGCGCTTGACCCCTTTGACGATGGTGGCCACTGGCGATCCGTCGTTTTCGAACTGCTCCGCAACATAAGCGACGTGAATGTTTTTGCGCTTGCAGATGTATTCGTAATAGGCCGACTCGTCGGCATCCTGGAAACGCCCCCAGCGGCTGACGTCATAGACCAAAATGATGGAGAAGTCCGCCGATCCCGACTCGACATCCTTGATCAACTGCTGCAGTGCCTGCCGACCGTCGATGCGCAGGCCGCTTTTTCCTGCATCGGCATAGGTGTGCACAATGTCGATATTGCGGTGAGCGGCGTACTCCCGGATTTTGTCGGCCTGGTTTTCTGTCGAGTATTGCTGGTGCTCCGTCGACATGCGAACATATTCGACGGCGCGAAACCGTTTTGGCTGATCCGGCGGATCTTCTGTTACCTCGTTTGCTTGCATAGAACCCGATCACTCATGTTTGAAGGGCATGGGCTCTCGGGGCTACCTTCAGATTACGGGCTTATCGTGGCCAACGACGGTCAGGATGTACGTTCATAACAGATGATCGAGAGCTCATTTGGGTAGCACGTTACCGCCAGTGTTGCCAAATTGCCATCACGTCCTGTCTTGACAGTCGTCGTCTTGACAGGGGCAAGTGATGCACACCGGGGTGATTTGTACTACCCAGCTGCCACCATTTACAGAGCTGCTCTCAGAAGAGACCGGCCTGATTCGGTAGAGGCCCGCAGGGATGTTTTTGAGCCAAACCAAGTCGTCCATCTTGACAGGTGCTGGTGCAATTGGCGCAGTTTGACTTGAACTTGGGACGGTTTTTTCAACCGGTACCGAATTTGATTTGCGATACTTGCGCCAGTAATCTGGATTACGTTCCGTCCACGTTTGCTGAGCCCGGCCTTTGTTATCCCGATAGTCAGGATCACTTTTTCGCTTCTTTCGATCCCAGCTTTGTCGTCGCTCTTTTTGGCATTCGGGTGACGAGCAATAGGTCTGGTTTGGGACTTTGTGATGGGGCTGAAAGGTTTCGCCACAGCACGGACAGATTTTGGTTGCCATGAAAATTCTCCATACGAAAGCGCGTATGGGAACTGGTCAAGGATGGACGCGAGCAACTCTACATAAACGGGGCTGGTCCCAATCAGTGCTGCCGCGTGGATCGTCGTGAGGGACACGAAAGTAAAAAGCCCGCACAAGGCGGGCTCCGGAGGGAAGAGGCAGTACCGAACTCTGTTACTTGCCCTTGGACTTGCTGGCGCTGACCTTTTGGGTCAACGCTGACGCTGCCACCGATCTGACGACAGCAGGCGTTCGCGGGTTGCTCAACAGCTTCGCGGCGGTTGATGCTACGCGTGCAGAGGTTTGTTCATTTACAGGTTTTTTTGTGGACATGATTTTTTCCTTTTACAGTTCGCGGAAAGTGGAAAGACGGGAAACAGGTCCTGCTGATTCCCGACGGGGATGGATCAGGCAAAAAGCTGCATCTGATCCGGATGTGAGCGCCAATGCTGGCATACAGATTCCCGGCGTCCGAATCGGAACCGGCTGTATGCGCGCACGAAGACGCTTCTCCAACGGTTGTAGGCCATGGCCAACTCCTCATGAAGATTGAGGGGGTTTGGGCTTGCCAGCACACCGCGAACTGGTAAAATTCGCTGTCCGTTCAAGACATGATGTGCATGGGTGGTTTGGTAGCCCCCTATTCACCTCACCAAAGGCCCCGGAGTTTTAGTCGCACTTCAGGGCCTTTTTCTTTGGTCTTCGCCGGTTCAGCGCTCAAGCCCGGTTCACTGCGAAAACCTTCACTTTTCACCAACTCGGTCACTGTCCCTGTGCTACAGCACGGGGTTCGATTCCGTCTTGGTAGGCTGATTCTACATCTATCCCAAAAGAGGAACAAGGCATATAGCCTATTTCCCACTAAAGTTTTGAAAGAGATTTATACGGCGAACGTCTGGCTGACCTGGCCTGTCTTGCCGATAAGGTGCGAGAGCAGGCGGAAGTTCTTCTCTTCATGTCGAAGGCGACCAGCCACGATGGCCGGATGTACTCCGATCTCATCGGCATACGCCATGACATCCTCGGATGCGAGTGTTTGTCGGACTTTGGCTGCGCTCCAGCTCTTGTTGGGAATTAAGGCCTCCTGTGCCATCGCGTCTGCCTCACCTTCAACGGTTTGCAGGTTGGTGCGATCCAGATCGTCGATGAAAACGGGAGTTTCAGGCTTCAGGTGCTTTGCAACGTGAGCCAACTCATGCAGCAGCGCAAACCAGAAGTTGTCTACTCGGTCGTGCCGCAGGGTCAGTGCAACGATCGGACGATCGTTGTCAAGCATCGCGGCGCCATCTAGGAACGTACGCTTGAAATGCTTTTCAATAACGAGAGTGATACCGTGACGGGCAAGGTGTTCTTTCGCAAGCTTTGGGCCCTCGTCGAAAGCGGACAGCTTAGCTAGTTCGCGCAACCACTCCGGAGTGATTGTTCCCTGCTTGTATTCCCGGGTTGAAATTACTTCTCTGGCTTTGCGCAAAACACACATGCGCCAAGCCAAGATGGCCATTTCATCGGCTTGGCGATCACCGCGCTGATGTAGGGGGGCACGCAGAAAAGCAGGCTCCATGCGTTTGGGCAGAAGATCTTGCATGAACTTTCTGACCAAATCCTCTGCGTAGTCCTTGAGTCTTTGGACGTTCCCTTCAAAGTCGCCGAAGCATCCCCGCTCAAGCATTTCTTTGAGTGGGAAGCGGGTGAAATCCATCTCTGGCTCTTGATCGACCAATGAGCTGTCGGTTTCGACATCTTCGATCAGAATGTCCGCAGGGATACCCAGGCCTTGGTTCAGTCTACGGATCATGGGCAGGGACAGAGGCCGTTTGCGCGATAACACCTCAGAGACCTTAGAAATTGAACCGATGAAGGGAATCAGTTCCTTACGGGTGAGCTGCATCTGGTCCATGCGGAAAAGGATCGACTCGATAGGGTCGGCCTTTACAGGAGGAACTGTTTGACGCTCGAAGTCCTGGATGACCAACGCCAGCAGTTCGAGTTCGTTTTCTTCCTTGGAGTTGGGCTTTGGATCAAGCGACATGAGTACAGACAAGCGCGCCATGTTTGCCTCGTAGTCTTTCGCACTTTTAATGATCTTTACATTCATTGCCATCTCCATTTATTGCTCGCACACATCACTCAGATCTACCTAAAACTTCTTTTTGCTGTACTCGGCGTGTGTCCCAACCCATTCAACCACCACCAGTCCGTTTTGATATCTGACCTTGACAACCAGCCGATATGAATTGCCCTTTATGTCAAAGATGACTCGGTTGTCGGCCAGGAAATCTGCACTTCTGTACCGTCGCTTGATGTCATGTGGCGTTTGCCAGGTTTCGCGTTCGACATCTGTTTGCCACGCATCGAGCTGGCCTCGCGAGGCCGCATGATCTTTTTTGAACGCCTCGAGGATGGGTAAACCCAGAATTCGCATGAAGGAACAGTGTGTGCATAGTCAGCCTTGTATTATATTTCCCAAAAAGGGAAAAATCAAGGCAAGCAAGAAAAATATATGGGAATCAGTCTTAGCCATGACCAGAAACCTGCGTACATCGGGTCTGAATGACTAACTGACCTTCCTTGTGGAAGGCGGGTGTTTTGTCATGTGAAACGGACAATCTCCAAAAGCGGGGACAAATGGCCTAAACTTGCCTCATGGCTTTGGAGATCGGATTTGAACCCGCGTCCGCGTTCCACCACCATATATGGAAATCCCAACTCTTATCGGTTGGGATTTTTTTTGCCTATTCCCCCAGTGAAACTGCGTATTTCGTCGCGAGCGTCCACCACCCCGTGTACCTGGTTTTGGGGGTATTCCCGGCCATTTTCCCTCTCTGTTCTCTGTTTGCCTCGCGAGCGTTCGCGACCCACTATTCAGCATTCATGCGGGTTTGCGCCCGATGGGTTCGAATAGTAGATTGGTTAGGCAAAGGCGACAGAGAACGGAGAATAGGGCCTGGAGTGCATCGGGACGGTCAGTGACTGTTCATGGCAGCAAGCCGACGCTGGCCAGACTGACTCCACCGTGACAGAAGTGCCCGAAGGAGTCGGTGGCTA
>Ga0105048_10016556_pt1 | contig 11394 bp, 4 predicted proteins | sample MAT05_FD_78382 | JGI IMG/M metagenome (GOLD analysis project Ga0105048, IMG submission 78382) | Freshwater microbial communities from Lake Fryxell liftoff mats and glacier meltwater in Antarctica - MAT-05 | ecosystem: Environmental > Aquatic > Freshwater > Ice > Liftoff microbial mat | place...
AAATCATGTTTGCGGCTGTCATGGTCTTCTTGCTGTGCGTCACTACGATGAACTTCGTTGTGTCCAAGAACTCTCGAAGTACGGTGACGAATCGACCGATGTTCGCCTCGTCAAAGGGCGCATCAACCTCGTCCAAAATACAGAACGGGCTCGGACGATACTGAAAGAAAGCCATAATCAAAGCGACGGCCGTCAAGGCTTTTTCACCACCGCTCAACAGTGAGTTGCTAAGCGTTGTTTTGCCTGGCGGAGTCGCAATGATTTCGATTCCGCTATCCGGATCGCGTTCATCCTCCAGTATGATGTCGGCAAAGCCTCCACCGAAGGAACGGCGATACAGTTCTTGAAAATTCTTGCGAATCGTCGTAAGAGTCTCCATGAACAAGTCGCGTGAGTCTTCGTCGATCTTGGTCATGGTCTTAACAAGACTCGTCTTGGCCTCACTCAAGTCACGGTGATGATTCGACAATCGGTCGAATCGCGATTGCAAATCGTCAAGCTCGGTAAGGGCTTCCATATTGACGCTTCCGGCCGAAGCGATCTCTTGTCTTAGGTGGACGACATCTGCTTCCAGGGAGGTTCGATCGAGTTGGGCAGCGTCTTTGCGGGGCTCCTGCTCCCCAAGAAGTTCGACAAGCCACTGATTGTCGGCATCGATTGGAGCAGCCCTTTCGGCCAAGAAACTTTCCGAAAGCTTTGCCAATTGATCCAAATCGAGTTGGTACTCCTTTGAGTAGAGATCGTGCAATTGCTCCCATTGTTGAGATACTTGCGATTGCTGCTGCTCCAACGCTTGGATTCGGTCTTGTCCCTTTTCCAAACTACGCCGTGCGCTATCGCTCTGTCGGATGGCTTGCTGCCGTGTGGTGTTCTGGTTTGCGATCAATATGGCTGAATCAGCTCGGCGAGTTTCCACCGTAGAAACGACCTCCCGAGCAACGTCGGATCGCAACCGAAAGTCAGCGGCCGCGGTCTGCGTTGCTGCGATCTTGTTTGCGATCTCAATCAAACTGGCTTGAGATTGTGCTACGTTCTTGCTGCGTTCTTCGAAATCCAATTGCATTTGCTCCATGGTGATACGGAGTCCGACGAGTCGCTGCTCGAGACGAGCTTGTTCAACACGACGTTCCGTTACAATCGCTTGCTCGCGTTGCATGGAACGTTCGCAAACCGAGTAAGCAGCCGCAATGGCATCTTGGCGCTCGCTGGCTTCCTTTGCGGCATGGTTGAACTGCTCGATGGCCGCCTCTGCTTTCGCGATCAGCTCATTCACCTCCGCCAGCCGGTTCTTCGCGTTTTTCACTTGAATTTGATTCGCTTCCAGCGCATTCGCTTGTTTGTCTCGGCGATGCTGAACGGACTCGACGCGTAGATCGCAGGAAATCAACTCTCGACTGGCTGCGTGCGATTCCGCATCTTGAGCCCGTACACGAACCTCCGCTCCGAGAATCCTTTCTTGCGCCGCAGCTACGGCGGCTACGGCATCGACTAGGATGGACTCTACATGTCGAATTTCTTCGCGAGCCGATTGCATCTCGCTGCGACGTGAAACCAACCCGAGACCGGTTTGCAGTGAGCCCAGGGTAATGCTGCCATCGCTATCCACCAGCTGGCACTCGGCGGTCACAAAACGAAGTCCAGCGCCTCGAAAATGGCTCAGTTCCAATGCGGTGGAGAGTGTATCCACAAACCACGTCGTCCCCAGCAGCGATCGTATCAACGGCTCGTATGCATCGTCAAAACGAGTCATGCGATCCGCCCGTCCCAATACACCACGCAAGCCGTCGAGCTGAATCTTTTCTCCCGAACGCCGACTGCTCAATCGATCCATCCGAAGCAGAGTGACTCGTCCATCGACCGATAGACTCCCGTCGTTGATCCAATCGACCAGCTGCCCGTTGCTTAAAACAATTGCATCCGAATGCGATCCAAGCGCCACGTCGATCAACGGAGCCAAGTGCATTTCGGTCTGGAGCAAATCAGCCACCAGTCCCAAAACGGTTCCCCACACGTTGGTGACGACTGCTCCAGAAGGATGGCTAAGATTCGGCTCGACATTCTGATTGCCGCGAGCTAGCCGTAGCAATTGCTGACCACCTCGACCCGCCCCCGTAAACTGGTCCTCTAGCTGCTCCAAAACATGCAATCGCTCGCGAACTCCATGCAGTTTTCCTTGCATGAGAACATGGTGATCCTGAGTTGTGTTGAGGGCGCTGCGAAACTCCCGCAATCGTTCCTCGGCTGCGTGCTTGGCAATCGTCGCAAGTTCGGCGGCTTGCGCCGATGCCTGACGTTGCTGAATCGCGGATTGCAGATCGAGTTGAACTTGCGCCATCTCCTCGAGCGTTTGAGTCAGCGCTCGCTGTTGTTGATCGATCGATTCTTGGATTTGCTCGATGTGCAGTCGGTAAGCAGCCAGATGCGAGCGGTTGTCCGAGGAAGCTTCACGTACCGATACTTGTTCTGCTTTCGCCGACTCCCAATTCAGTTTTAGTTCGCTGAGCTGAGACTGCAGAGTGTTCCAACTCGCTTCGCTGACTACCAACTGATCCATCGAAGCGATTCGGAGTTGCTCAATATCGGCGAGTTCGTGGCGTTTCTGTTCAATCTCGTGGGTCGAAAGCGACGCTCGCTGTTGCAGTAGCGAGATCCGTTCGCCGAGGATGATCTCTTCGCCGGACAATTCTGTGCTGCGCGCGTTGCATGAAACGAAACCGTTGTCGGCCGCAATCAGTTCGCGTTGAGCATCCAGGTAGGCCGATTGGATCGCAGACTGGTCCGCCTGCAGCTTCTGCAGCGCAGACTGGTCCCGTTCCACATCAGCAAGAAGAATGGCCAGATTTTCAGCCATTTCCCTTTCCGCGATCTTCGCTTCTGACATCTGCTGCTGTCGCTGCTCTCGATCTCGCTGCAAAAAGAGGCGATCCAACCAACCCAGTTGCATCCTTTTGGTCCGGAGCGTGAGAGTCATTTCTCGATAGCGATGCGCTTTGGTCGCCTGGGCCTTGAGCGTCGATAATCGTTTGCCCACTTCATCGACGATATCGTGGAGTCGAACCATGTTCTGGTCGACGCGTTGCAGACGCCTTTCGGCTTCTACTTTCTTTGCTTTGAACCGGGAGATGCCGGCTGCCTCTTCGAAGATACCGCGGCGTTCCTTGGCAGAAGCTTGCAGCAGTCGGTCCACTTTCCCCTGTTCGATGAGGCTATACGCATCGACACCAACGCCGGTTCCACGGAATAGATCCTTCACATCCTTGAGCCTACACGGTTGCCCGTTGATCCCATACTCCCCTTCGCCGCTCCGAAAAACGCGACGACTCACATGCACTTCATCGGCATCGTGGCCGAAGATGCGAGTCGTATTGTCAAGGATCAACACGACCTCTGCGCTATTGGAAGGTTTCCGCGCCCCCTCAGCCGAGCCCTTGAAGATAACGTCGGCCATGTCGGCACCCCGCAACGCTTTGGCGCTCTGGGCTCCCAGTACCCATTTTACTGCGTCCACCACATTGGATTTTCCGGAACCGTTGGGGCCAACTACAACGGTAATTCCATCCGGAAAATCGAAACGTGTCCGATCCGCGAAACTCTTGAAGCCAACTAGTTCGAGGGCTTTGAGCATGAAGGATTACCGAAGTGTTTTAGGGGCTTGGAGACTACTGTACTACACACAATGCTGTGCTACACACAATGCGAACGGACCATCCGCACTCACCGATGCTATCGATTCAACATCGAAGCGATTTCGTCTTCCGTCGTCTCGCCGCTCGATTGCAACTCCTGATCGGAAGGAATGGCATCGTCAGCCGACTGGCCCCTGTTGACCGAGGATTTTGATTTCCGGCTCCAAAGGCCCTTCGTCCACCATTTTGGCTTGGGGGCATCGGATTGCTCGACGCTGGTATGGTCAGCATCGACGACCTTTTCGCTTCCGTAAGCATTTAACTCCTTGCTAGCCTCTGCCAGTCTCTGCGAATCCGAGAATGTAGGGTGCATCGCGACCGGTGATGACATAGCTCGGTTCGATGCCAGTTGGTCGATGGTGTGGATTACATCATTGTAGCTTGCCTGTATGGTTGTAAATCCCCGAAGCAGGGAGACGATATCGCTCGCAACAACGGCTCGAAAAACCTCGCCGCTAGCCTGCCGTTTGGTCATCTTGATCTGATCGCCCAGAACAGGAGTGAGGGTCAAACGCGGTGTCGGCGAGATCGGAGCGGCCAGTGAGACAGTGGTGCTGCTACCGAATAGGATGACTTCCTTCTTGTCTTGGAGCGAAACGGCCATCAAAGGAGTGGCACTTGGGATGTGCACGAATTGGAAGCTGTTGCCGATGTTCTCGCCTTCCACGGTGAAATCGGAAGCGTTTCTTTTTCGGATGGCTTGAAAAGCACCGAACCGCAGAGCCGGATCGGATTCTTGAAGCAATTGCTCCAGACCTTCGCGAGCCGATGCATCTTCGTTTACGATTAAGCCCACCAAACAAAGCGAGCGTGCCGCCGGAGTGGTCCTGGCCATGTCCACTAAGACCGTAACGGATTCCTTGCAATCCAGATAGGCTAACGAGTAGGCCGAGTAGAATCGAACTTCTTCGTGCGGCGAAGCAAGTCCACTGATCAACGCCGCCTTTGCATCGTCTGTGCCGATGGCTTCCAGTTCAGCGGCCGCGCGACGGGTCGAGCTTCGATCGGACAAGAGCTTGCGACATCCCAGCAATCTCTCTTGCTGTTCTTCCAACGACTCGGCAAAGCCTGTTGTTTGTATTACTGACATAAAGTGGGTCGGATCGTGCTTGTACTTGGGGACTGTGCTGATCGCAAGATAATAATCGTTTTTCCCTTCGGCCACCATTTGTTGTTTGTTCGAGCCCCGGAAAAAGTAGCGTGTGTTGATAGCCTTCTCGATTGCTTTGGTCACCATCACGTGCCGGAACTCTGACTCGATCCGCAATCCTAAGCCTTGCTCCTCGATGAGACGTGCACCTCCGATGATCACCCCTTGTAGCGGAGTCATCGGCTTGCCGGTGTAGCTCGTTGGAAGAATCACCACCTCCCCCGATGCCATCGCCTTTTCTTCGCTTGTCCTCATCCTGCCTCCGAGAACGGCCATCTCGCAAAGCCTGGCTTCCAGGATGTAGCCTTCATTTAAATCCGTCGCCGTGCATTCCGTCGATTTTGCGACCTCAACATCGAGAATGTCTCCCTTGGCATTGCAGGGCTTCGTGACTGTTCGCAATTTGACCAGGGCCGTGGACGGAGAATCGAGAAACGCTTCTGGACGCTCTGCATCCCGTGTACGCATTTCCGCCAAAATCATATCGCGTTGCATGCCGGGTCGAACGATACCGCCGGTGCTAGGTAGACTGGATGCAATTCCGAAAGCGTCAAAGTGCTTAGATGACATACCCATCGGGGATGCCACCTCGCCAATCAATCGAGGTCGGTCTGGATCCGCCATCAGTTCCTTGATGCGACGCGAGTCCTTGATGAAGTGATTGTCCTTTTCGCGATCCTTGGTAATCCACGACTGACAGCCGGATAACAAAAGCACAGCAAGACTGCTGGCAAGAATCCGCACATAGAATCGACTGGCTCGGTCCATGGACGTTCGGCTTCCTGAGTTTTCAAGTTTTTGTGAGACTTCATGAACCGTTGGGAAGGTCCCCTAGCGTTTTGCGGCTCTCGTTCATCAAATTGAGGAGATAGCGACATTCATCCCGTTAGGTCAATATCGCTCAGTCAAAAACCCCAGAATTGCTTTTCGTAGCATCCTCCATTATTATGCTGGTAAGGATTCCCCGCCCGCACGCCATGCCCGCCGCCCCCCACACTGCCCATCCCTCTCCAAAGCCTGCTCCGCCATGCGCCAGGGTCGATGCTATCAATGACTTCCTTCCCTGTTTCGTTTGTCAAAGCTGGTTGGCTTGCCATCGCCCTGCTAGCAATGCATGCAAACAGTCTGCGGGGAACCGAGCCAGCCGACAGCGGCCCGCCCAACTCGCCACTTCCGAACACAGCACTCAAGTTTGAATTGGATATCCAGCCCATTTTGACCGCTCGCGGTTGCAACTCTGGCCCATGCCACGGCAAGGCCCGCGGGCAAAATGGTTTTGCTCTATCGCTCCTAGGGTTTGATGCGGACATGGACTACGACGCGATAGTCAAGCAAACCCGAGGACGCAGACTCAGCTTAGCATCACCCGAGAGCAGTTTGCTGCTGGAGAAAGCCATGGGTTTACAACCTCACGGTGGAGGGCTTCGATTCCATTCATCGGATGAAGACTATCGTTTGCTCGTCCGATGGATCGGAGAGGGTGTTGCTAGAACCTCGGATTCCGATCCGAAACTCATTAGCATAGACGTGACCCCTGAACCCCATTCACTGCTTGCCAACCAAATCGAGACACTGACTGTAACAGCAAAATACGACAATGGCTCTACGCGGGATGTGACCCGGATGTGCGCATACCTTTCCAACGAACCAGGCATCGTTTCAGTCGCTCCGGACGGACGACTCAGCGCAGGAGCCTTGCCCGGCGAAGCCACCATCATGGCTCGTTACATGGGAAAGATCGCTACTTGGAGTACGGCTGTTCCCCGGCCCGTCTCAATCCCTCAAGAACACTACGAAGCCTTGCCTCGCAACAACTTTATCGATGATCTTGTCTACCAAAAACTAGCGACCCTTAACATCCTACCGAGCAATCCATGCAGCGAGCCCCAGTTCCTGCGACGGCTGTACTTGGACACGATCGGTCGACTACCAAGCTCTGACGAACTGACTGCCTATCTCAATGACACCGAACCGAACAAACGTGCTCGATGGATTGCAACAATACTGGAACGACCTGAGTACGCTGATTTTTGGGCAAACAAATGGGCAGACCTCTTACGACCCAATCCGTACCGGGTCGGCATCAAGGCCACGTACAGCTTGGACGCTTGGATTCGAGACGCGTTTCGTAAGAACATCCCGTACGATCAGTTTGTTCGACAACTCGTCACTGCCAAAGGTAGCACGTGGCGAAATGGTGCGGTTACTATTTTTCGCGACCGACGCGAGCCCGAAGAGATCACCACACTAGTCAGCCAATTGTTTTTGGGAGTTCGATTGGAGTGCGCTAAATGCCACCAACATCCGTTCGAGGTCTATAGCCAAGCTGATTTCTATGGTATGGCAGCCTACTTCGGCCGCGTTGGCTACAAGGGAACAGGACTCTCGCCGCCCATCTCCGGCGGCGAAGAAATCATATTCGCGAAACTCAAAGGGGAAGTGCGACATCCACTCACCCAACGTGTGCTACCTCCCAAAGCTCTCACTGGTTCGACCCCCGAGTTGCTCGCGGAACAGGACCCACGCGAAGGACTCGCCAACTGGATGGTCTCCACGGACAATCCTTTTTTTGCTCGCGTCGCAGCCAATCGCATTTGGGCCGAATTGTTTGGAACCGGAATCGTCGACCCAGTGGACGATCTCCGCGCAACCAATCCACCCAGCAATCAAGCGTTGTTGACCGCTCTAGCCAAAAATTTTCGCGATGTGGGATTCGATCCAAAGAAATTCCTGAGCACCATTCTTTCCAGCCATGTCTACTCGCTCTCGTCGATTCCCAATGAAACCAACGTATCCGACACTCGCAATTTTTCACGTCATTACCGAAAGCGAATGAAAGCCGAGGTTCTGTCGGACGCTATTTCCGATATAACGCTCCACCCCGAAGAGTTTGATGGTATGCCCAGCGGTACCAAAGCGATCCAGCTTTGGACCCATCGCACCCAATCCGAACTGCTCGATGCCTTCGCTCGCCCCGACCCAAACCAAGATCCGCCGTGCGAACGAGCGGTTGGGACGACCATGACCCAAACGCTGCACCTGATGAACGCAGGCCACATCCAAAAACGAATCGAAGCCGACCAGGGACGCTGTGAGCAACTCGCTCTGTCCGGATGGCCAGCAGATAAAATCCTACGCGAACTTTACGGTACGATCTTCAACCGCCCGCCAACCGAAATCGAATTGGAAACCCTTTCGCTCGAGTTTCGAAAACCTAACACACAAATTCGCCGACTTATCGAAGATATCATGTGGTCGATGCTCAATTCACCCGAGTTCTTGTACTTGGATTAACAAAATGCTGCACCAAAAAAGCCGAAGAGAATGCCTTCAATTGGGACTAGCCGGGCTCGCTGGCGGCTCATTTCTCGACCTGCTTGCGCTAAGAAATGCTTCGGCCGCGGATAGCAGCACCCCAGACAAGCCGAAGAGTAATTGCATCCTCATTTGGATGGATGGCGGTCCGACCCATTTTGAAACATTCGATCCCAAACCGGAAGCGCCCGTCGAAATCCGAGGTGAGTTTCGACCTATCGAAACCAATGTTCCTGGGATGCGCATTTGCGAGCATCTTCCCAAACTTTCGAAAATGGCTGACAAGTATTCGATCATCCGATCGGTCTGCCACAATCAAGCCAATCACGGGGCTGGTAACCATTACATGATGACGGGCGCACCACCTCGCATTCCGGTCGGCTGTGGCGCCTTCGTCAGTTTTCACCCTAGCCTCGGATCGGTCGCTGCTCTGGAACGACCAGCTCCCTATGGAATGCCAAGCTACTTTAGCATGCCAAGCATGTCGCGTTCAGGTGGCCCTAATTTCTTAGGCGCCAGATACGCACCCTTTGTAGTTGCGAACGATCCGAATAATGAAAATTTCCGAGTTCGCGATATAGAGCCACCCAAGAGTCTACCTGACGATCGGTTCGCCAACAGGCTCGAACTGCGCAAACTCATCGATCGTATGCCGCGATTCGCTGATCCACGAGTCGCCGATCCCGTCAGCGATTATGACCAGAACTACCAACAAGGCTACGATCTGGTGAAGACGCCCCAAGCTCAAAAGGCCTTCGATATCCACAGTGAACCCATAGCACTCCGCGAGGCATACGGACGAAATGGTTTTGGACAACGGGCTCTTTTAGCTAGACGGTTGGTGGAGGCAGGCGTCCCCTTTGTAACCATCTACGACGGCGGTTGGGACCATCACTCGGATTTGTTCGGAGCTTTGGCTAAGCGACTGCCAACCTGGGATCAAACCGTTTCGACATTGATTAGCGACTTAGACCAACGTGGCTTGCTAGAAACAACGATGGTCATCGCCTTAGGTGAGTTCGGTCGCACTCCTAAGATCAGTACTTTGGCAGGACAAACCAAACCGGGTCGCGATCATTGGGCCAATGCCATGTCCATCCTGTTTGCGGGCGGTGGCGCCCGCGGTGGTCAGGTTATCGGAGCCACTGACCGTCAAGGTCATTCGCCGATCGAACGGGTTCTTTCACCTGAGAACTATGTTTCCACCGTCTATCGGAAACTTGGGATCGATCCGGGGAAGATTTACTACACTCCTGCCGGTCGACCAACCCATTTGGTGAGCGATCACACACCGATCCAGGAGCTTATGTAGTGCCTCTGCGCTCAAGTGCCAATGGGTTCCCGTACGTGCTCGGGCTTTGTCTCGCGATTTTTCTCCATCCACTTTTTGCGGCAGAAAGACCCGAGCTAACGCGGTTGCTCCCATCGGGTGGTCAAGCTGGTACGGATGTTCAGATCGAAGCGACTGGGAAGTTCCCCGTTTGGCCCCTGCAAACTTGGTCGAGTACCGACGCCATCCGATGGACCTGCGGCGAGAAGACGGGCAATTTGCAAGCACACATAGCAAGCGATGCGACACCCGGGTTGCACTGGCTCCGCCTCTATCATGAAACAGGTGCAACCGCTGTCCGTCCATTTTTGGTTGGCACCGTGCCCGAGCAACTAGAATCCGAACCCAACAATCGCGTTCAAGAAGCGAATGAGATCGTTTCCGTTCCAACCAATGTTCATGCCGTGCTTGCGAAAAGCCGCGATGTAGACTTTTATTCCGTCTCCATGATTGCCGGGCAGTGTATTGTCGCAACGGTCGACGCTTCGAACGGCTTAAAGTCCCCAATCGACGCATCGTTGCAGTGGATTGATCCCAGCGGCTTCGTCGTTGCCGAAAATCTCGATCACTTCGGCTTGGATCCTTCCCTCCGAGTCATCGCGAAACAGGATGGTAAGGCGATTTTGAAGGTTTTTGGATTCCCCGCAGCGCCAGATAGTACCATCGCATTTGGCGGTGGCGCGGATTGGGTTTACCGACTTCGCATCGAGAACCGGACGGACACTCCAACAGCCGCTCTACAACAACTTCCCGGTCTAACTAACGCAGTCACCCTAGAGTTAAAACCAGATATCGCACTGGACCGAGATTCAGCCATATCTGTCGAGCTTCCAGCCTCGATCCGCGGAGCCATCGAAAAGACTAAGCAATCTCGCTATCTAAAATTCATGGCGAAAAAAGATAAAGACTATCGCGTTCTTTTGTCCGCGCGCGAACATGGTTCGGAGTTGGATGGAGTTCTAACGATCGTGGATGCAGGTGGAAAACAACTATTTCAAAAGGATGTCGATAGCGACCATCGAGATCCCGACTTGAAGTGGAAAGCGCCCGCGGACGGTGAGTACTTTCTGGAGATCCATGATTTCCACCGAGCGGGTGGAGCCGACTACCCTTTTCAGCTTTCGATCTGGGAGACGTTCCCGAACTATAACTTGACCGTGATGAGCGATCTTGTACGGGCGATCGTTGGTAAAGAGACCGAAATCGAAATCAATGTAACTCGAGAGCTGGGCTTTTCTGGTGAGATCGACGTTTCCGTTGCTGGGTTGCCAGACGGTGCTATTTGCCCCCCCTTAAAATCTGTGAACGGCAGTGAAACAGAAAAGAAACTTTCCATAAGATTGAAGTGCGACACGAAAACTCAGTGCCCAATCAGCATTGTGGCAAAATCGAGTAATCAAGCGGGTGAAATCGTCCGGGCTGCAACCACCGAAGGCAGCAAACCCCTCTGGTTGAGTGTTGAAGCGGAGATGCAATAACACTTTTGAGGTTCTACCCGACCGGCAAAAAGCAGTTTGCTGCAGACCGCTGGCCTGCCGCGAAACGACGGCCTCGATTCTTGGCCGACTCTTTCATGCTCGAGGGCGATCCCGCTGTACTCCCTCGACCAAAGGTCTTCTAGTTGTCTCCAACTGCGGAAAACTAGTTGTCGCTAGAGAGTTCCATCGCGCAACTTTCGGTGAGGTTGGCCATTTTTCAATCTTTTCCTGTTTCTGATGTAATCTGGGGAAAAACCGCGTGTGTTCTATCCTAGATACTTGATCCGTAGCGGAAGCCACGGCGGCTTTCGGTAGCACCACCCGCGAATTCTATTCGATCCTCCCAAAGTGAACGTTGAACAGAACGAAACCCGAAACAGCCTCTTGCTTAGGCTCTCGAACAAGCTCGATATTGAGGCTTGGGATCAGTTCGTT
>Ga0105048_10016557_pt1 | contig 11394 bp, 11 predicted proteins | sample MAT05_FD_78382 | JGI IMG/M metagenome (GOLD analysis project Ga0105048, IMG submission 78382) | Freshwater microbial communities from Lake Fryxell liftoff mats and glacier meltwater in Antarctica - MAT-05 | ecosystem: Environmental > Aquatic > Freshwater > Ice > Liftoff microbial mat | place...
CCGCTCGAGCCCGTGTACCTCCCGCGGGGCGGTGAGTTCCGTCCCCCGACCAGTGAATATACCCGTCGAATGCCCCGCGGCGAGAGACGGCCGCCGCCGGCCGTGGGATGGAGGCTCCTCCCGCACCGCCGCGGTGGGCAAAGTCCCCGCCTCGGCGGCCACCGGAACGAATCGCGTCCGGCGACGCTTGGCTTCCTCGGCTGAATTCCCTGATCCACCACACCGAGTACGGCGTGGCTCACTTCCATCGGATACCATGCGATTCTTCCTCAGCCTCACCCGGCCTGTCCCGCTTCCGCACTGGTCAGCCGACCTGCTCGTTCTGGTACCCCGTGTGGTGTGCGGGTATCTGCTCACGACCCAGTTCGGCGCTCCGAAGTTCGGCCTGCCATGGTCCCCCACGGACAGCAACCTCCGGCTGTTCGAGGTGGCCTACTGGTTCCCGGGTGATGTCCGTGCATTCGGTGGACCGTTCGCGCTCGCTCCGGAGACCTTCGCCTGGCTCGGCGCATTCAGCGAGGGGGTTGGCGGCATTTTCTTCCTTCTCGGCCTGCAGATCCGGATCACCGCCTTTCTCGTGGCCTGTACGATGCTCGTCGCGATGTTCGGTCAGCAGTGGGGCAACGGCATGTGGCAGATGCTCCCCGCCGCGGGGTTTTTGTGGCTGAGCCTGCTTCTGATGGCCATCGGCAGCGGCCGGTTCGGCCTCGACGCGCTGCTCGCCGCGCGGCGGACCGCATGACCCGCCGCCTTGCCGCAGCGGCGGCCCTCTTCCTCGGCGCCTGTGTGCAGCCCGCCTACGATCGCACGGTGGTCTACGAGCTGGAGGCACCGGGCGCAGCAGCGTCGCAGGTGGCCGGCGTGCGCGGTGACGACACCCCGCTGAGTTGGCAAAAAGATCTGCCCTTGGTCCGCGCGCCTGGCGACTCCGTCTTTCGAGGAGTCGTCACGTACCACACGGGCTCCCTGAAAACCGAGATGAAGTTCACGGTGAACGGGGCCTTCGAGTTCGAGGACGCGGCCAATCGCCGGGTCGTGTTCACCGGCGACACGACCGTCTACCGGGCACGCTTCAACCGGCGGACGCAATGATCGTCAACTGATCGTGCCTGTGATGGCGTGCGCGAGTGGCCTGACGCCGGTCTACCCGCGAGCGCCGTCCCGTACACCACCATCCCGTGCCCACGCCAGTGTCGCCCGCATCGCCCGCTGCCAGCCGGCGTATGCAGCCCGGGCATCCGCCGCGCCCGCGGAGGGCGTGATGACCGAGATCCGCTGCGCCGTGCGGAACTCGTGCACATCGCCCCACACCCCCGTGTGCAGACCGGCCAGGCCGGCCGCACCGAGCGCGGTGGTCTCGACCATCGCCGGTCGCTCCACCGGCACACCGAGCACGTCGGCCTGGAACTGCATCATCCACCCGTTGGCCGCTGCGCCGCCGTCCACGCGTAGCGCGTCGAGCGTCACGCCACTGCGCTGCTGCATCGATTGCATCACGTCGGCGGTGCCGAACGCCATCGCCTCGAGCGCCGCCCGGACGATGTGGGCGCGTGTCGTGCCCCGGGTCAGCCCGACCAGCGTGCCCCGCGCCTCCGACTCCCAGTGCGGCGCACCGAGCCCGGTCAGCGCCGGCACGAAGTAGACGCCGTCGTTCGACACCAGTCCCGACGCCAGCGCCTCGGTCTCGGCCGCGGTCGCGATCAGGCCGAGGCCGTCACGGATCCACTGCACCGCGGCACCGGCGATGAAGATCGCGGCCTCCAGTGCGTAGCACGGCGCGCCGGCGGCGTCGCAGGCAATCGTGGTGAGGAGTCCATCGCCGAGGCTGGGGCGAGTGCTGCCGGTGTTCATCAGCATGAACGCGCCGGTGCCGTACGTGTTCTTCGCTTCGCCTGGCGCCACACACCCCTGCCCGAACAGCGCGGCCTGCTGGTCCCCGGCCACGCCGGTGATGGGGAGTGCCACACCGAGGTGCCGCGCGGCCGCGACACCGAAATCGCCGCGAGAGCTGCGCACCTCGGGCAGCATCGCGCGAGGCACACCGAACAGTGCACAGAGCTCGTCGCTCCACGCATGCGCGTCGATGTCGTAGAGCATCGTGCGACTGGCGTTCGTCGGATCGGTGGCGTGCACCGTTCCATCGGTGAGCTGCCAGATCAGCCAGGTGTCGACAGTACCCGCCAGCAGGTCGCCCTGCAGCGCACGCCGGAGCAGCCCGCCGTCGCTGCGCAGGATCCACTCGATCTTCGTGGCGCTGAAGTACGCATCGAGCACCAGCCCGGTGCGACTGGCGATGAACTCCTTCTGTCCCGCCAACGCCACACAGCGATCGGCGGTACGCCGGTCCTGCCAGACGATGGCGCGATGCACCGGCACGCCGGTGGCCTTGTCCCAGACGACCACCGTCTCCCGCTGGTTGGTGATGCCGATGCACTCCGGCACGACGGCGGCGGCGGCCAGCGCCTCACGCGCCGCGTCGAGGGTGGCGCGCAGCAGGTCGGCGGGATCGTGCTCCACCCAGCCCGGCTGCGGGAAGTGCTGCGCGAACTCGCGATAGCCGCGGCCGAGCACGCGGCCGTCGGCGGCGATGACCAGTGCCGTGGACCCGGTGGTCCCTTGATCCAGTGCGAGAACGGAGCGCATCAGGCGGTGAAGTGGTAGGGTGGGTGGAAGACGCTGCGGTCGGTGACGATCGCCGTGACCAGCGCGGCGGGCGTGACGTCGAAGGCGGGGTTGTGCACCGGCACGTCAGCGGGTGCCGTGAGCACACCACCGAGCGTGCGCACCTCGTCCGCATCGCGCACCTCGATGTGCATCGCGGCACCATCGGGCGTCTGCGGATCGAGCGTCGACGTGGGGGCGAGCACGTAGAACGGAATGCCGTGATGCCGCGCCAGCACCGCCACGCCGTAGGTGCCGATCTTGTTCGCGACGTCGCCGTTGGCGGCAATCCGATCAGCGCCGACCAGCACGGCATCGATGCGGCCGTCACGCATCACACTCGCCGCCATGCCGTCGGTGAGCAGCGTCACGGGCACGCCGGCGCGCTGCAGTTCCCACGCGGTCAGCCGCGCGCCCTGCAGCAGCGGGCGGGTCTCGTCGGCGAACACGCGCACGGTCTCGCCGCGCGCCTGCAGGGTGTACACCGGCGCCAGCGCCGTGCCGATCCCCGCGGTCGCGAGTGCGCCGGCGTTGCAGTGCGTGAGCACGGTCATCCCGCCGCGCAACAACGTCGCACCGTGGATCCCGATGCGTTCGCACATCGCGATGTCGTCGTCGAGAATGGCGGTGGCCGCGTCCACCATCGCCTCCGCGCGCACCTGTGGCGGCGCGCCACCCACCTGGCCCGAGGTCAGCACGCGATCGACCGCCCAGGCAAGGTTCACCGCCGTCGGGCGCGCCGCGCGGAGCTGCTCCGCCGCCGCACCGACCACGGCATCGAAGGTGGCCGGGTGCTCGGCGGCAGCCCGCACGGCAAGCACAGCCAACCCGATCGCAGCGGCCACGCCGATCGCCGGCGCGCCCCGCACGCGCAGCGACCGGATCGCCTCCACCATCGCCGGCAGCTCGGTCAGCGACAGCTCGACCAGCGCACCAGGCAGGCACGTCTGGTCGATGATGATCAGCGCCGCGTCGTTCGGGGCCATCGTGACGGCGCGCAGTGGCAGCGCCATGCGCGGACCGTCACCCATCAGCGGAAGCACTGCGGGTACGCAGGATCGGCCCCCGCGATCGCCGGTCGGTCGCGGCGCGTCGCAATCGCCATCATCACGTCATGCACGAACCGACCCACGCGCGCCGCATGCTCGTACTCGATGTACTGCGGCTCGTCGGTGAGCTGGTGGTAGTCCTGTGCGTAGCCAAGCGAGAAATACGTCACCGGAACATCCTTGCGCACGTAATTCACCTGGTCGCTGCGGCAGAAGCGATTGAGCGGGTTCGCGGTCACGTCCCACGACTTGTCGATCGCCATCACCTCGGCACGTGTCGCGTTCACCGAGTCGATGATGTCGCCGAACTCGCGCGAGAGCCGGCGCGAGCCGAGTGACTGCACCGACGCCGGCCCGCCATACTTCACCTGATCGACGCGGCCCTTGCCGACCATGTCCATGTTGTGCGCGGCGACGATCTGCGGCAGCGGCACGGTCGGATGATCCACGAACCAGGCCGAGCCGAGCAGCCCGCCTTCCTCGCCCTGGTGCGACACGAAGATGATCGAGCGCTTCGGCTTCTCGGCTGCGAACTGCTCGGCGATCTCCAGCAGCACCACCGTCCCCGAGCCGTCATCGTCGGCGCCGTTGAAGATCGAGTCGCGCCGTGGCGGCCGCACGCGGCGGGCGGCGGCGATCAGCGAGTCGATCCGCTGCTGCTGCGCCGCGGTCGGGATGCACGCCCCATCGTTGGCGCCCTGCGGACGCGTGACCGTGTTCACGGCGCGCAGCGAGTCGTGGTCCAGCGCCACCGCACTGCGACCGATGTGGTCGTTGTGCGCGCCGACCAGCACATACTCCGATGCCAGTGCCGGATCGGAGCCGGGGAGCACCGCGATCACGTTGCGCGCGGGCGCCGCCGACGGCGTCCAGTCGTACGACCATGCCGCCGACACCGGCGCGCCCACGGCGCCCACCTGCAGCTGGTCCACGCCAGCGCCGAAAAGCTGCGTTGCCACGGCGGCAGTGACCGTCGCGACGCCGACGCCGGCCGGCACCGGTGCGGGCCGGAGACCGGCGCGCAGCGCGAAGGCGGCCGACACGGTTGCCGACGTCAGTCGGTCGGGGGCGATGATCAACACCGCCGCCGCGCCGGCCGCCTGCGCGCGTGTGTCGCGCACCGGACCCGACCCCACCGCGCGACGCGACGGCGCACGACCCGACGCCTCGGCGGCGATCACGGCCGCCGCACCAAACATGTCGGGACGCGCATCACAGCTCAGGAAGGACGCCGGCGCGCCGGACCCGACGCCGATCGCCTGCGCCGATGACGGGGCGCGGAACACCGCCACCTTGCCCCGGACGGCGGCCACATCGAGCGCGACAGTCGTGTCGCCCCACGTTCCAGTGAACACCGTCGGAATGTCGTCGACTTTGCTTCGGCCCGACACGCGCAACGGTGCGGACGGTGCCATCGGCACGAAGTCGTGGCTGGCGCGCAGCGCGGTGTTGCGGATGCTGAGCCGAACGGCCGTACTGTCGAAGGCGACCGCGCCGAACGGCAGCGTCTGGAAATACGTGCCGCTGTCACCGGCGGGCGTCAGGCCCATCCGCCGGAACTCGCGCGCGATGTAGTCGGTGCCTTTCGTGTTGCCCGGCTCGCCGATGCGCCGGCCCTGCATCGAGTCGTGCGCGAACTGATAGAGCCGCGTGCGCAGATCGGTGGCGGTGATCGCCGACACGGTGGGGCGCGGCGCCCAGGTGGCTGGCCCCTCGTCAGGCCAGACGACGGCAGTCGCACGCGGTGTCGTGGCCGGCCGGCGCGGGACCTGGGCGGCGACGCTGGTGGGAAGCCCGGCCGCCATGGAGGTGACGGCGACGAACGTGACGGACGCACGGACTGATCGAGGGGACACGTGGCACGGTGGCAGGGGGGCGGCTCCTGGGCAGGCACCGGTGGGCGCATGCGAGGGCAGTCGCGCAAAAACTACGGCCCGGAACGCCGGATCGTGGCACCATCCGCCAGGCCGGCTCACGCCGCTCGCCGGGTACGCCTCGGGCCGCGCGGGCATCGGTAGCTTTCCCACAGCCTCTTCCCGAGAAGGAAGCCCGCCCCCCGCCGCCGACCCTCGCATGTCCTACGAATTGCTGCTGTACTCCGTCGCCGACCGCATCGCGACGATCACCGTCAATCGGCCCGACAAGCTCAACGCGCTCAGCGCCGCCCTCATCGGCGAACTGGGCTCGGCAATCGACGCGGCCATCGCCGATCCTGCCGTCGGTGGCGTGATCCTGACCGGTGCCGGCCGCGCCTTCATCGCCGGTGCCGACATCAGCGAACTCGCCGGCCAGACGCCGATGAGCGCCGTCGCCCGCGCCCGCCGCGGTCAGTTGATCTTCGAGCGGTTCGAGCGGAGCCCCAAGCCCACCATCGCCGCCGTCAACGGCTTCGCCCTCGGCGGCGGGTGCGAACTGGCCATGTGCTGCCACGTCCGCATCGCCAGCGAGTTCGCGAAGTTCGGCCAGCCGGAAGTGAAGCTCGGCATTGTGCCCGGCTACGGCGGCACGCAACGCCTGCCGCGCCTGGTCGGCACCGGGCGCGCCCTGCAACTGCTGATGACCGCCGAGGTGATCGATGCCACCGAGGCGCATCGCATCGGGCTCGTCAACACGGTCGTGCCGGCGGCGGAGCTGATCCCCGCCGCCACCGCGATGCTGCAGCAGATGCTCGCCAACGGTCCGCTGGCGGTGCGCGCCTGCATCGACGCCGTGCTGCGCGGTCAGGACATGTCGCTCGCCGACGGACTCGCCTACGAGGCGGCGCACTTCGGCACGCTCTCGTCCACCGCCGACATGCGCGAGGGGATGACCGCCTTCCTCGAGAAGCGCCCACCTGCCTTCACCGGCGCGTGACCGACGTCGTGATGCACGAGGACTCCGCCGCGCCTCCGCCATCCGACCCGGCGGTGCGCGTGCAAAGCCTCACGCTCACCAGTTTCCGCAACTACCAGCGCGCCACGCTCGATCTGCCCGCCGACGGCGTGGCGCTGCTCGGCGACAACGGGCACGGCAAGACCAACCTGCTCGAGGCGCTCTACTATCTCGCGCTGTTCCGCAGCGCCCGCGGCGCGCGCGACAAGGATCTGGTGCGCTTCGGCGACACCGGCTTCCACGTGTCGGCCACGGTCGACGGCTCGCCACGCGGTGCGCTGTCGATCGCGGCCGGCTTCGAGGCCGCGACGCAGAAGAAGAAGGTCGCGATCGACGGCGTCGAAGTGACGCGCCTGAGCGATGCGATCGGGGCCGCGCCGGCGGTGCTCTTTTCGCCAGCCGACGTCGCGCTGGTGCGCGGCGCTCCAGCCGAGCGGCGCCGCTTCCTCGACGTCATGCTCGCCCTCGCCGACCGTCGCTACCTGCTGGCGCTGCAGCGCTACCGCCATGCGCTGGCGCAACGCAACGCCGCGCTGCGCGCACTGGGCGGCCAGCCCCGTGATGCCCAAGCGATGGATGCCGTCGCGGCGTTCGAGCCGGCGCTGGCCCATGCCGGATCGCAGATGCTCGTCCGACGGCACGCCTGGGCCATCGATGCGGCACCAGCGTACGCGGCGATGCTCGACGCGATCGGTGAGCGCACGCCGGTGTCGCTCACACTGAAGCGCGGCGGCGGAGGCCGCACCGACGCGTCCGAGCTCGCCGCATGGCTGGCCGACACGCTCGCGACGCAGCGCGTGCATGACGTGCGTCGCGGTACCACGCACACCGGTCCGCACCGCGATGAACTGCAACTGCTGCTCGACGGGCGCGACCTGCGCAGCTTCGGCAGCAACGGGCAGCAACGCAGCGCCGCCATCGCATTGCGGATGCTCGAGGCGCGCACGCTGCAGGCCTCTCTCGGCACCGCGCCGCTGCTGCTGCTCGACGATCCGTTTGCCGAACTGGACGCCGAGCGCAGCGCGCGCATCCTGCACCTGCTCGGCACCCGCGGGCTGGGGCAGGTGGTGCTGGCGGTGCCGCGCAGCGAAGACATTCCGCGCGCCCTCACCGGGTTGCCGACCGTGCGCGTCCGGCATGGCACACTGGCCGTCGACACATGAGCAACCCGCCGAAGAAGAATCAGCCCGTGAGCATCGCCGACGTCATGGCGAAGCTGCTGCAGCAGAAGGGGATGACCGAGCGCGTGGCGCAGGTCGGCGCCATGGACGACTGGGCCGAGGCCGTGGGAGCGCAGATCGCTGCCGTCACCGAGCCGCTCTCCGTCACTGCCGACGGGGTGCTCTGGGTGCGCGTCACCACCGCGGCATGGATGAACGAGCTGAGCCTGCTCGCCCCGACGCTGCTGGGCAGGCTCAATGCCGCGCCGGGACGCGCGCCGGTGAAACAGCTCCGGTTCCGGCTGGGGCGCAGCGGAGGCTGAGGCGCGCAGCGTCAGGAGAAACGGACGATCGGTATGCCTGCGGCTCAATGGATGTCAGGCCTCACGTTCTGGAGTCTGGCGGCCCTGCGGATCACGAGCGTTCAGGACGGCCGCCGCTGGGCCGACACTTGACGAGTGCGCGCCGCCCGACGCCCGCGCCTGCTCTCACGACCTCAAGGCTCCCGTGTCACCATGAACAAGCCAGTGACCCCGCGTCGACCCATGCGCATTCGCCGTCGGCGCCGCGCCTTCACCCTCGTCGAGTTGCTGGCGGTCATGGTGGTGATTGGCATTCTGAGCACCTTCGGCGTCGTGAAGTACCAAGATCGGCAGGAGAAGATGCGCGAGGCACGCGCAATCATGGACCTGCAGGGAATCCTGCTGCAGCTCAGCCTTCGCGAGGACGACCTGCCGGCCAGCCTTGCCGAGATCGGTCGCGGCGGCCTGCTCGACCCGTGGGGCCATCCGTACATGTATTTCCGCTTCGACCCGTCGGACAAGGGCAATCCGAAAGGGGCGCGGAAAGACAAGTCGCTGCACCCCATCAACAGCCATTTCGACCTGTACTCGATGGGGCCCGATGGCAGCACCAACCTGCCGCTCACCGCCAAGGCGTCACGCGACGACCTCGTGGTCGCCAACGATGGCAGATACGTGGGCCGCGCGTCGGGGTACTGAGCCGTGATGGCCGGCTTCCTTCGCACCCAGGTGGGCCGGCGATTTCTCGCGGTCAATCTCCTCACGGCGTTCGTCCCTGTCGCCATCGTTGCGACGGTGGCATTCCGGAGTGTCGCCGCGCAGCTTCGCGCGCAGGCTGCCGTGAACGTGACGCGGCTCGACCGGACCATCGGCAACGGCACCATCGCAAGCCTGAGTGCACGCGTGGCACAGCTTCCCGGTGCCGGCGACACTGTGTCATCGTCCGCACTGTTCGACGCGTCGCTGCTGGCGGATGCCGGCGCCCCTCCGCCCCCGCTGCTGGGTGCTGGCCTGCCGTCACTCACCGCCGCCGAGCTCACCCACCTGCAGGCGGGGCACCCGCTGCTGCGGATCGTGCCATTCGCCGCCGAACGGGCGATCGTGATCGCCCGCGCCGAACTGCCATGGACGGCCGCGGCCCGCCCGGTGCGGTGGTCGCGGTTGCGCACGACGTCACTCTTCACCGACATCGACGAATCGGCGGCCGGTGAAGATTCGCAGTTCTGTCTCTTCGAAGCCGGGACGCTGCATCTGATCCACTGCTCCGAGGCACTCGACAGCAATACAGCGGGTGTCATCGCCCGCATCGCGGCGCAGCCAGCCGACCGGGCGACCGGCAGCGAGGCAGACGGACTCTTCGCGTCGTCGCGCGAGGTGTACCTGCACTACGCATTCGCGGCGAACAACTGGCGCACCGTGGTGGTGCAGTCGCGGCAGGCCGCCTTCGCCAGTGTCGAGCGGCTGCGCATCACCATGCTGCTGCTCACCGCGGCGATGCTGCTGCTGATCTTCGCCGTCAGTCACGCGCAGATCCGCCGGACCACCGAGCCGCTCGCCCGCCTCCGCGAAGGAACCCGACGCCTCGAGGCGGGCGACTTCCTCACCCCCGTGGCGGTGCAGGGTGACGACGAGTACGCGCAGGTCGCCACATCGTTCAACGGCATGGCGGCCGTGCTGCACCGGCAGATCACGCTCATGCGCACGCTCGATGCCGTCGACCAGACTGCACTCGGCACCCACGACACCGCGGCCGTCGCCGTCGAGGCGCTGCCGGCCATTGCCAGGGCCGTGGCCAGTGCGCAGGTCTCGATCGCAATCCGCCGCGCCACCGACGCCAGCGCGCTCGACGCCGTCACGCTCGATCACGCGAGCGGTACCTATGCTCGCGCCACGGTCACGCTGTCCCCGAGCGACCGGCGCGACCTGCTGGCGTCACCGCGAAAACTGCTGTTGCACGGCGCGGCGCAGGCCCGCAGCTTCGTGACCACGGCCCTACCTGCTGGTGCCGCCGTCGCGGTGCTGCCGATGGTCAACGATGGTGAACTGCTTGGCCTCGTGACGATCGCGCTCCTCGGTACCGAGGTGCCGCACGACGAACTCGCCGAAGCGCGACGCATCACCGACCGCATTGCACTCGCGCTCGGCACCGTGCACCTCGTCGCACGCCTCGATGCCCTTTCGGCCGGCACCATGCTGGCGTTCGCCCGCGCCATCGACGCGAACTCGCCATGGACCGCCGGTCACTCCGAGCGCGTGACCCGTATCACGCTCACACTCGGACGGCAGCTGTCGCTCAGCGCACAGGAACTCGACACGCTGCAGCGCGGCAGCCTGCTGCACGACATCGGCAAGATCGCCGTGCCACCCGCCATCCTCGACAAGGCGCAGCGGCTCAGCGATGACGAGTGGCAGGTGATGCGGCGGCATCCGGTCGTCGGGTGTGAGATCCTCTCACCGATCCCCGCCTTCGGCGACGCGCTGCCGCTGGTGCGCTCGCACCACGAGCGGATGGACGGCACCGGATATCCCGACCGCCTTGGTGGCGAGGAGATCCCGTACCTGGCGCGAATCCTTGCCGTCGCCGATGTCTTCGATGCCCTCGCCAGCGATCGGCCCTACCGCAACGCCATGACCACCGCCGAGGCATCGACGATCATCCAGAATGGCTCGGGAACGCACTTCGACCCGCGCGTCGTGCATGCGCTGCTGGACGCCGTCGCCGCGGGCCACGTCGCGGCGGCGGCACCAGCGGCCGCGACGGTGTCGCTGGCGGCGGAAGTGAATCGCGCCCGCGCGATGCTGACGCAGCCAGCCTGAGTCGAGGCCTCGCCAGGCTGGGCACCCTGTCAGTGTCAGCCCGAGATCGAATCGAAGACCCGCACCCGTTCCCAGAACGTGTGGCACTCGGCACGGAACTGATCGTGTACCGGATCCACCTGGTACGCCGCCTCCTCTGCCGCCGACCGGAACACGAGCACCAGTGCATGCGTGTACGCCCGGTCGATCACTGCCCTGTCGGTGTCGGCCGGCACGCCAGTGTAACCGGCATGCACGCTGCCGATCGCGACCAACTGCGGCTGCCAGGCCTCGAACAGCGCACGATCCGCTGCCGGCAAGTCGGGTCGCAGGGAGAAGTAGACGGCGTGAACCAGCATCTGGAGGCCTCGAAGACGCGATGCGGCGCCCGCCGCGGAGGTGGGCCGGCGCGATGCAGGCAAGGTAGCCGAGATCGGCAGTGGTATCTTCCGCCGTGCGCAGGCCGGTGGGAGCGCATGGCCACGCCCACCCGGCGCTCGCTGGCGTGCACGGCCTGACATGAGTATGCTCTAATGCAGTGCGTCGGGCCGTCCG
>Ga0105048_10016558_pt1 | contig 11393 bp, 8 predicted proteins | sample MAT05_FD_78382 | JGI IMG/M metagenome (GOLD analysis project Ga0105048, IMG submission 78382) | Freshwater microbial communities from Lake Fryxell liftoff mats and glacier meltwater in Antarctica - MAT-05 | ecosystem: Environmental > Aquatic > Freshwater > Ice > Liftoff microbial mat | place...
AGAAATTACAATACCTTAAATAGTGCGGGAGACTTTATTAAACTATTATGGGAATGCAGTATCGTACGCAGTGGCGGTTTTTATTTCTATTATAACGACAGCGAAAACAAAGGACTTCCAGATACCTTATTTGCAGGCAATGGAATGGCTAATATCACATTGGTTGTTACTTACGATAATTTAATTAGCAATCCATTTGTAAACGGTGTGGTTATAGGGGATGTTATTGATACCTCAAACACATCTGTATTTGTACAATCGCCTGACGATGCTCCAGCCGCACAACAATATACGACACGCATTGCTACATTATTACCAGGCAATGTAGGTTACGAAGTGTCACGTAAAAACCCAGGCGATTACGCTCCAACACAACCAGTACCTACACCAGCCGAAAATCAAGTATATTTAGAAACACAGTTCAACTTAATTGGCTTATCAGTTCCTGCTATACCTGCTTATATAAGTCTTACACCCGCAGGTCCGGTTGACTCGATGGATGACGAAGCTATTGCGAATACAAAAAATGGAATTGCTACTGAAACCAATGATATAGACGAATGGAACTACAATGCAGTAGTGCCTTACTATAAATATGTACAACCAGTAGGCACCGACCCTAAATATCCAAACCCTTATGCAGGTATAGGAACCAACGTACAAATGGTGCTTAACTGGCAAGATATGTTTGGAAATATTCCACCTTCAGGAACAACACCGCTAAACGCGTCCATGCAGTTATTATATGCTGATGCCATTATAGCCTTAAGCCAATGGCCATCCGTATCGGCATCGCATTTATTTAATTCCGTTGCAAACAAACCCAACATTCATTTAAACTTCAATTTTAATACCATCCGTTATCAAGGCGATGGCGCACAAAACAATGCGCAAATTGATGTGATTACCTATATAAATCTCTATTATCAGTTAAGCAATAATGATATGGTTATTCATTATACAACAACGGTAGAAGATGCAGTCGTTGGAAACATGACCACACCAACCGAACATACTATTGCCAATAGCGATTTGTTAACTAATTTTATCAATCCTATTATCAATTACCTTAAGGCTATTATTGCAGGAACCATACCAGCAGCCATAACAACCTATACTATAAGTGCAGAAGTAACAACCGCCAATCTCACCACCTTGCCCGAAATTTCATTGGTTTCAACCAGTTTAACCATGAAACGCATTGCAAATTTAGATCCTAATTTTGTAAACGTAGCTGGAGTAGCACAAGCCAATACCGTTATACAACCATTGTCTGAGAACAGCTTAAACAGTATGCTTGCGCTTACCTATTTTGCACAACAATTTGAAACCGCATTTATAGATCAACCAAGCGCAGGTATTGTATTAAAAGTAGCAACGGGAGCCAACCTAACCAAAGGAAACAGCGATACCACGGCAACAGCTCCGTTATGGATGGTTCGCTTTGACAGCAATGGAACCAATGGTATTAAGTTTGGATTTGATAACAAGCAAATGTATTACTTTGCTCCTATTCCATTAGCCACTAGCTTACAATCGTTCTCTGCAAAAATAAATGCATATCAGCAAGGCAAAGCATATCCAACAAATAGCGATACCCTTAAAAACTTTACGAGTATAGATATGGATAGTTGGGGGCTACAATTTTTGCAAGCCGTTGATAAATTTTTAAGCCCGACGTATGCTGTTCCTGCCTTTTTATTAACTGCGGAAGATGTTTTTGCAGAAGACCCCAATTACTTGCAACTCATACTAGATGCCAAACAAAAATTAGCAGAAGCGATTGAAGGAACCATTGATTTTATCATTGATCCTTGCAATGGACAAACATCACCTCCATGCACAGCAAAATCACCTGCAAATATTGGCAATGCGCAAGACAAATGGAAGCAACAAATGCTCATAGAACTCGCTAATGCGTATCGTTACGTAGCATCTGTTCAAACAACAGCAACAATTAACTCCGCATACACGGGCTCAAATAACGAACCACCTGAATATCCATACGTACCTTCATTATATGGAAAAATGTTAGGTGTAGATCCTTCTGTAGTAGGTTCAGAGATTGTTCCAAAATCAACCGAGTACTCTTTGTCTACAGCCAAAGTGCCGACGGGCAATGGTAACTCATGGCTGACATATATGTTCGAAGCCAAAGACGCAGCCGAAGGTCGCAGTTTTTCATTTGGCGATATGCAGTACAAAGTAAGTCACTTAGAATTTGATATTGAGCAAATCCCCGATTTAGCTGATTACCTTGCTTCGTCATGGTTAACATTTATTGTTCCCTTGGATGGTTTCATCAATGATAAACCAAGCCCACTTGCCACTATGAGCGATGTTGGTCAAACCAATATACCAATACCTTTGCGTGCGTATCCTACACCACCATCTATATCTGCACAAAACTTTGATTATCCAGTAAATGATTCCACACCATCTCAATCAATAACTATTGAAGAGGCTCGTTTATGGGAATATTATTATACCTATCAAAACACGTCGGCAGCACAAGATACCATCGTAACGGAAATACAATTTAATGTTACAACAGAAAATCAAAACGCTTATATCAATTCAAACGCAAAAAATTTAACTTTATACCAAGCGCTTGCTCAATTTATAAGCAACTATTCACTCATCAGTACCGATTTTGATAATTGTCTTGCTTTGTTAACACCTGCTACTTTAAATGCGACTTCACCTTTAGCTATTAATGCGCGTTATGCGATGCTTGCCTTTATTGATATTGTAAATCAAGTAGCAGAGCAATGGCAACAAACCAATCAGGTAAATCCTAGAAAATCGTTATTAAAATCGGCAGAAACAATAGTTCCACCTTTTACATTGGCTTATACCATTATCGAAAGTGCGCAAGACGTAACGGAATACCTTGTAATAAGCATTTACCCTAATGACGAACAATCAGGTACTGCCGATATGAAAGTAACAATAGAAGGTTATACAAACGAAGTATTAGCAGGAACAACACATGCTTATCGTTATTACCAACTCGATAACTCCGGTAATAAAATGTACTTATTATATGAAAATCGTAACGCCGTTCCTTCGAGAACAGTATTAATAAATGGCCTTGATATTTTAAGTGTACAAAATGCATGGAGTAGTGTGGCAGTCATACGGAACGAAGAGTTATTGCAAAATTCGGATGGGACTTGGCAAACAACCAATCCATTGTTTATATATCAAACACCTCAGGTAATGTTTTATAATAAACTCATCCCCCTATTAAATACCAATAATGCAATTGATATTGCAAGCATTGGAACGCCTACTTATCCTGTTGAACCACAACGAACACTAAATGTACAAATGCTGGCCTTATTTGATGCATTAACGGAGAATATCAATAGCAGTATTATAGAATATACGATTAAAATGCAATGCGACTATACATACGTCATTCTAGGAACAACATTCCCTATAGATGTACCTGTATTAATGGTTACGCCTACAGAACTTCTAATATCAGACCATGGCAAAAGTATAGCAGATCTGTTAACTGATGGAATAAACAGTTGGATGCAAAACAATAACCCGCAAAACAATGCAGGAGCATTTACTTTCAAGCTGACCGCTTACTCAGTAGCAGACAGTTATGTGCCAGTATTGCAAATTGGGTTTATATTACCATTAACGGCTATTTCAAGTTAACGTACATTGCGCGTATATTGATGAATCATCTTATACTTGCAGAGAAAAGTTTTTTTAGTTCTGGTTTTGTACTTAATAATAGCGCAACCAAATGAAAACAGTAAAGACATTGATTTTGATAAAAACATAAATTTAGAAACTCAAAAAAGGGCTAAAACATTATTACTTATTTTAGGTTTTAGTGTCATTTTTATTGGTGCTGTATTCTATTTTATTAAAACATCAAACGAACTTTTGCCAACTTTTATATTTACAATACTCGTTATAGTTGGTTTAACAGCATCAGTGTTATTGTTAATTCACGAAGTTGATAAATCAAAGGCCTTCGTTAAAAATATTTGTGAAAGGGGGGGGCTAAAACAAATTGTGATGCAGTTTTAGGGAGTGATGCCAGCAAAATTTTTAATGTGTCTTGGAGTGAATTAGGCTTTTTCTATTATGCGTCATTAACATTATTTATCTTGTCGCCATTTCTTTCTTATAATGAAAAAAACCATTTTTGACTTGGCTAGCTACTATTCCCTTTAGTATTTATTACCAGTACAAACTATACGCTTTATTCATCGTACTCCATTTTATAGCTATCACTGGCAAATAATAAATAAAATTAAGATACTAGTTTTAACGTTTGCCCTAGTTGAAGTTTTGGATTTTTCTTTAATGAATTTATCTCGATGAGTTTATCTATGCTAATGCCATATTTTTTAGAAATACCGTATAAGGTTTCTCCTCTTTGTACTTTATGAATTTTTAATTCTGAATCTGTACTAGAGTTGTCTGCTATTTTTGTTGCGGTAGGAACAACCTCTGCGCTAGCCACATTGGTTTGCTGTTCTTTTGGCGCATCTACTTTTACAGTAGTGTTTTTAATAGGAACATTTTGTTTCACATAAACAACTAGTTTTTTACCTGCTCTCACGCCTTTTTTACCAATATAATTCCAAGATTTTAAATCGGCAATCGTCACGCCATACTTCTTCGCAATAGTCCCCAATTTTTCGCCAGAACGCACAGTATGTGTTTTTTGTACTTCTTTAATTGCAAGCGAATTTTCTGAACTGATACTTTTTTGTGATTTTATTGCCGCATAAATTTCTGTTTCATTGGTCAGGAAAATTCCAATTTTTGCTTTTGGTAAAGTAAGACTATTTCCTCCTGCTGGAATTAGTCCTTTTCTATATTGGGGGTTAAAATAGGTAATCTCCTCAACTGGTACATCCAATGCAAATGAAATTTGTTCGAAGGTCATTGGTTCTTTTATAACGGCTGTGTCTACTTCAAAATAGTTTTTACGTGGTGTTGAAGCGTAAATATTATGTTCGGTAGAATAATTCATTACATAATTTGCTGCAATAAAGGCAGGCACATAGGCTTGTGTTTCAAGAGGTAAGAACGGTCTAATTTCCCAATATGTTTTTTTGCCCCCACTTCTTCTGATAGCTTTGCTAATCGTTCCAGGCCCAGCATTATAAGCGGCTAAAACCATTTGCCAATCGCCAAACATGCCATATAAAGATTTTAAATATTCGGCGGCGGCTTCGGTGGCTTTGTACACATTGGAGCGCTCATCAATATAAGACGTTACATTTAAACCATACATTTTTCCTGTAGGATACATAAATTGCCACAAGCCAGTTGCGCCACATCTAGATCGGGCTATGGGATTTAAAGCGGATTCAATAACTGCCAAATGTTTTAACTCTAAAGGAATATTATGTTTATCAAATACTTCTTCAAACATGGGATAGTATAACTGAGACAATCCCATCATGCGACTCACTAATTGTCGTTTGCGAACAGCATATAATTCTATAAATCCTTTAACGTGTGGATTATAAACTAAATCAAAGGGAGAATTAGCATCTAATTTGGCAATGCGACTTTCATACACAAAATCCTCAAAGCGAGGAACGCTGTCTTCAGCATATTTATATTTATTTGTTTTTGGGTATACTGGCTTTATTAATGCTTTCTCTAGAACTTTCTGATTAGCGAGGCTATCCAACATGGCAGCCACAGGATTATCTGCCACTACAAGCGAGTTTTGGGCAAACACGCCACTCGTAGCAATAATAAATAAAACTAATGTGTTTTTGAAAAATCGTTTCAGTATAGTGAACATGGCGTTTGTTTTCTAGTATAACGTAATAAAACACAAAACGTTACAATAATTTATATCCTAATATATACAAGTATAAAAAAAATATCTAATAAACAAATGTTAAAGTACTTTAATTTTTAACTTTACCGTGTGAAAAACAAGGAAGAAGAACCCAAAGAGTATTTTGAACGCAATGTTCTGTTTGTAATAATTATAGTCGTTTCTGGACTTTTTTTAGATTGGCTTAGTCTTTATTTATTAATTGATGTAAATCCTTGGGGAACTGCAACGGCGATTCCTGGTTTAATTTTAACTTTGCAAGGCATTTGGTTAATTGTTAATCCATACGCCATCGTATTCAATAATCGATTTGAAATTAAACAGTCATATTTGTATAATAAAGAGTTTTATTATTTAGATGCAAAATCTATTGTTGCAACTAAATCAAATTCCATTGGTTTAGTTTACAATGATGATGATGTAGAATCTGTTACTTTAAGAGGTATGCGTTCATCACATAAAGCAAGATTTAAAACCGAAATAACAAATCGTATTACAGAAAGCATTAAGAACAGAGATTTTTAAATAACACGCCACATCTCAATGAAAAACAAAAAACTTCTTTTTTTTATCATCTTATTATTTCCAGCATTATTTAAACTTGTACTGGAATTTACAACCGTTAATTCTAAAAAGCTATCCCACTATGGTCCAAAAATTGTACAAAACGGAGATACTATTTTTTATAAAGTGAATTCCACTTTTAAGACGCTTGATTCGAAAAACAAAGAATTCGATGGCTTACAAACTTTTACATTTGATACAATTAAATTTCCATTGTTTGCGGTGTGTTTTATTAAACATAGTTATATTAAAGATAATTATAGATTAGCGGGATTAAGTGAATATGCTCAATATAAAAAAGATAAAATAAAGTTAATACCAATGATCATCGTCACTCCTTGCGAGGGCGTCAGCGACTCATCTTGCTTACGAGATTTAGAAAAACTAAGTATTGGTAATAAAAATATTTTCGCAACGTACTGGAACTCTTCTTCTTTCGATAGCTTAAGCGTTTCTTATTTTAAAGGAAAGCCAAGCCATGTAGATTATAGTTTTTTTGTTTTAATAGATAAAAAAAGAAATATCAGAGGCTATTATGATGGGCGATATATATCTGAAATAAAAAGACTGACGGAAGAGTATCAACACTTAAGAATAAAAGAAGAAAAACAAAATATAATGATTACAAATAAAATAGAAAGCAAATGAAACATATTTTTATAATCGTTTTATGTATTTGCGCTTGGGGATGTTCCCAAAAAAAAGCAGATACAATACAATTACCTTTTATTGGCGAAAAAAAACTTGGTGGCGCTGGAGGATCAGATACCATATATCATACCATACAGCCTTTTTCTTTTATCAATCAATTTAAAGATACTGTTTCTGAAAAAACGATAGAGAACAAAATTTTTGTTGCAGACTTTTTTTTCGCAACCTGTCAAAGTATTTGTCCTAAAATGAGTTCACAATTAGTTCATGTGCAAAATGCTTTTAAAAATGATTCTACTGTTTTAATTTTATCACACACAGTAAATCCGCTGCACGACACGGTAGAAGTTTTAAATGGCTATGGTCAAAGTTATGGCGCCATAAAAAATAAATGGCATTTTTTAACTGGAAACAAAAAAGCGATTTATAATATGGCGAGATTTAGTTATTTAGTAAATGCTTTAGAAGAAGATGGAACACCCGAAGGATTTTTACATAGTGAATTGCTTATATTAGTAGACGCAAATAAGCGTATTCGCGGCATGTATGACGGAACCGATAGTTTAGCAGTAGTTAAATTAATAACAGAAATTAAAAGTTTAAAAACGCAGTAATGAAATTTAATTTATTGATCATTTGTTTTTTAATGACAGCTACTGTGTTTGCTGAAAAACAAGTGGTAATGATATATTATGCAGATAGTGAAGCATCTATTATTACGTCCGAAAACATCATTGTTGATCATAAAAGACCTAATATACTATTTCAATTATTTCGTAAAAAACAAAAACTTAATAAACGTATAACAGCCTCCGTCTTAGCATTTCCATTTCCTTTTGGTATTGTGGGATTGCACCGTATTTATTTAGGAACAAAACCGCAAGTTCCAGTAGTTTATATTGGTAGTTTGGGAGGTGTTTTTGGAGTGTTACCTTTAATAGATTTTTTCGTTCTTACTTGTGGAAAAGACTTCGATTACTATAAAGGAAATGGCAAAATTTTTATGTGGATAAAAGAATAAATTACTCTTCTTCAAATTTATAAGAATACTTTCTCCATTTTTCAATCACTTGCTGCATATCATCTGGCAAATCACTTTCAAAAAATATTGGCTTTTTAGTAATAGGGTGCGTAATGCCTAGTGTTTTGGCATGCAGTGCTTGCCTCGGTAATATCTCAAAACAATTTTCAATAAACTGTTTGTATTTATTACTGGTTAATCCTTTTAAAATTCTGTCGCCGCCATATTCGTTATCATTAAACAATGGATGTCCAATGTGTTTCATGTGAATTCTAATTTGGTGCGTTCGTCCTGTTTCTAACTTACATTCTACAACCGTTACATATCCAAAACGTTCCAACACTTTATAATGTGTAATAGCATGTTTGCCGTGCTCACTGTCCGGAAAACAAGCCATTACTTTCCTGTTTTTTAAATCTCGAGCCACATTGCATGTAATCGTTCCCTCATCTTCTTTCACATCTCCCCACACAATGGCAATATATTTTCTATCCAAATTTCTATCAAAAAAATCTTTGGCTAAGCGTGTCATCGCTAATTCGGTTTTAGCAACGATAATAATACCTGATGTGTTTTTATCAATGCGATGCACTAATCCCGGTCTATCAATAGACAAGTTTTCGGTTAATTGTGTTTTGGAAGTTGGCAAATTTTTAAATCGATAAGCCAAGGCATTTACTAATGTGCCAGAATAATGTCCAAAGGCTGGATGAACGACCATTCCTGGTTCTTTATTAACGACGCATACATAATCATCCTCATATACTACATTAATAGGAATGTCTTCTGCTAATACTTCAACGTCTCTTGGTGGATTAGACATTAAAACAGAAATTTCGTCAAAGGGCTTAATGCGGTAATTAGATTTTATGGGTTTACCATTCACCAAAATACAATCATTTTCACAAGCCTTTTGTAATTTTGTGCGAGTAGCATTTTGAATACGAATCATTAAAAATTTATCGATTCGCATCATCACTTGACCTTTTTCGACCTTTATATTATGATGCTCGTAAAGCTCTTTTTCTTCCTCATTGGATTCAACTTCTTCATAATCTTCTGTCATACTATCTGGATATTATTAGCTTTTGAGGGCTAACAGTGAGGTTCTTGTTTTTTAGATATATAAAATATAAGCCATTAGATAAAACACTAATATCTATTAATTCGTTGCCGCTAATTGATTTTTCATAAACCTTTTCACCCATAGCTGAAATAATTTCAAAATCGCTACTTCCAAATTGATTAACATCATAGATAATAAATAAATTATTTTGTGCAGGGTTTGGAAAGAATTTTAAAAGATTCTCGTTCTTGTTTTCGTAAACACTATTTGTCGTTGATGTTCTAACGGAACAGCCCATCACTGGATTTATCATAATTGATCCCGGAATGGCCGACTGTACCCAAGTTCCATTGTTGTTGTAAAACAATGCGTCTTTGTGATTTGTATTGCGATCAAAACCAATATTTAATGGTTGATTGGTTGTTTGTTGAATTCCTATAAAGTAAGTCCCTGCGGGTAAAGGCAAACAAGACGATAACTCATACGTCGGTTGTAAATTATAACTTCCAGATAAATATTTTGGATACATGATGATACTGTCTTTATAAATAAAGCCACCAGGAGAGCTCGGTGTTGCTCCCCAAACATATATTCTAAAACTTGATTTAGTAATTAGCTCACCTTGTGTTGTCGGACTAAAATAAATGCGAACTGAATTTAAAGTGTCATCTACATTAAGTTTGAAACGAACCGCCGTTTTAGCACCGTATTGGTTTAAGTAATAAGCTTGTTCGGCCGTTCCATCATCATAGGCAAAGTAGTTTGTAAATTGTTGTATATGTAGTAGTGAATCTGTATTGGTTGAATTTTGAATAAAATGAGTAATCGAAAATGTACTCGCACTTGTTAATGTAGTCGGAAAAGGTTTTATGGTGATATTCGGATTAGCGGCAAATCCTTTAAAATATCCAGAATTTAAAAACGGACTAATTCCCGGGTTAGGAATTGGAACAATTGGATCCGTAGGAATCAATTGATTTGAAGCATCTCTCACGGTGTAGCGATAAGTTCCCTCCACTGCATAATTAAAATTGTTACGAATAAAATTTCTAAAGCTAGTTCCCATTTCCAAAGCTTCAGTATAATGCTTATAAGGCATCACAGAATAATTTTTTAAAAATGATGTTGGCATCTGCGCAAATACCACACCTAAGGGAATTGTATCATCATAAAAATAATCTTTTTTTATTTGAACAAAATCTACATGCCAATGATCCAAACTGCCACTGGTCGTGGCTTTATTTCTAAATCGAAACTGAAATAAACTATCAAAATAAGCTAAATTTGTAATCGGGATTCTTACTCTATAAAAACCCGTATCTTTAGCACTTGGATTATAGCCTTTTATGCCCCAAACCTTTTCCCATTTTTTTAAACTAGGCTTATAAAAATCAACGAGTAAAGAATCTTTTGTTTCAGGTGCATCGCCATTCCCTTGAGCTTGATAGTAAAAATTTAAAAAAATACTATCCGCAGGACTATAAATATAATTGGCCTTGCTTTTTAAATTGATTGCTTGAGAAGTTAAAGTGTCTGCTGGTCCGGAATATGTATCAGGAGCCTTTATATCATATGGATAGCCTTTTTTGTTGAGGCCGTCAAAAGTGGCTACTCCCAATGATATTGGCGCAATAGGGAATCCAGTATTTACATAAACACTAGAGTCTGTCCAATTTTTAGCAGAGGGATAAGGAGATTGATTAGCATACGAAAAATCATCGAAAAACGGAAGGTCAAGTGGCACAATAGCCTTTGAAGTCCGCTTTAAATCAGGGTTTGGGGAGGGTATAATGGGTAAGTTAATATTACTTCCTAGTGGGCGCAACTGTTCTTGAGCCATATAATGACCCGTAAAGCCAAATGTTATGCTAATTAAGATACAAGTAAATACTCTAAATGATTTCATTCTTCATTGGTGGATTGAAGCAATAAACGCAGCTTTTGTCCTTTTATTTTAATTCATGGCAAATATACGAGATTTGGGGTTTCGTCACCAAATCTTTTTAAAGACCAATCGGATGAAATTATTTGAAAACAGCTCTATTCATTCGGTTTTTTGTCTTTGATTAAATGAACGTTTTAACAACTTAATCTAATAAATAGCCTTGATGTTTGTTGTATTTTTCAAGCGTACGAATGCCCGATGAGCTTATGTGTTCAAACTCTTTATCACAAAATATATTAACGATTTTAATATCGGGTTTCAATTCTTGAATGTATCGGTATTGATTTTGTTCATATTGAAAATCAGTTGA
>Ga0105048_10016561_pt1 | contig 11391 bp, 6 predicted proteins | sample MAT05_FD_78382 | JGI IMG/M metagenome (GOLD analysis project Ga0105048, IMG submission 78382) | Freshwater microbial communities from Lake Fryxell liftoff mats and glacier meltwater in Antarctica - MAT-05 | ecosystem: Environmental > Aquatic > Freshwater > Ice > Liftoff microbial mat | place...
AGCGCCGCCGAGATTACCGGCCACGTCTCGGAGGCACCGCTGACGTTCGCGCAGCATGCCCAGCGCGTCGTAGCGGCTGGCGGCGGCGAGGTGGGCCGGCCGCCGGATGATCCGGGACGGCTGTCGGCAGTGGAGCGTCTGGCCGGGCGTGGCCCGCAGGATGGTGCCGAACTCGTGCTGGCGGGCGCTGCCGAAGCCTGCACGGTGATGCGCGGTTTCTCGGAGGCGGACCTGGCGCTGCGGGTCCGCAACGCGCGCCTTGGCGAGCCGACCGTTTCTGAGTTTCTGTGGTCCGTCGCCGTCGAGCACCTGCGCGGGCACCTCCGGCAGGCGCAAGAAGCGGCGACAGCCGGCTGACCGAGCGCGCAATGTGACGCGTTGACGCCACATCAACGGCGCGCAAAGGAACCCTCTGCGCGCCGTTGATGTGGTTGCTGTGTCAGTCGGTCTGCTGCGGCCTCAGCTGACGCGGCGCAGCGACGGGGCGGGGCCGTTGGTGCGACGGGATGCCGGGCTGCGTAGGGCCGGTGTGACCGCGCTTTGACTGTCGTCGTCCAGCACGAACTGGGCGACGAGATCCTGAAGGGCTTCGGCGGTCGCCGCGAGCGCCTGCGACTGATCTGCCATCTGCTGAATCTGTGCGCTCATTTCCTCGGCTGCCGCCGACACTTCCTCGGTGGCCGCACTATTCGCGGATGACCCGTCGGTGATAGCCCGGATCGAGCGGCCGACCTCCTCCGATACGCCAGCCATCGCTTCGGCTGCGGCGGTTGTCTCCTCGGCGGTGGCGGTGATGACCATCATCGTCTCGCTGACCTCGCGGCTGCGGGCCGCCATCTCCTGCACAGCCGCCGCGATGTCCTCGACCTGCTGCACAGTGGACTGCACGGCGGCCTGGATCTCTTCGAGCGCGCGTCCAGCCTGGTCGGCCTCGGCGGACCCTTCGTTGACCTTCACGGTGCCCTGGGCCATCGCATCGACGGCCTCGCGGGTGCCGGCCTGCACGTCGCGGATCAGGTCGCTGATCGACTTGGTCTCGCGCTGGGACCGCTCGGCCAACTTGCGGACCTCATCGGCCACCACCGCAAAGCCGCGCCCGTGCTCGCCGGCGCGGGCGGCCTCGATGGCCGCGTTGAGCGCCAGCAGGTTCGTCTGCTCGGCGATGTCGTCGATGGTCTCAACAACCAGCCCGATCTTCTCGCCCAGCCGTCCGAGGTCCTCGACCTTCTGTCCGGCCTGCGACACGACCGCGTTGATCTCGGCCATGCCGGCCACGGTGCGGCGAACGGCCTCCGCGCCCTGCTCGGCTGACACTTTCGTCTGCTGGGAGGTGGCAGCCAGCGTCTGGGCGCTGACGGCGACCTGCCCCACGCCAGACGCCATCTGCTGGGTGGTGGCGGAGACCTCCGAGACGGATCGTGTCTGGTCCATGGCTCCCTGCGACACCTGTCCAATCGAGCGGTTGAGCTGATCGACCGACTGATTGCTGGCGTCGGCTGCGGTAACTTGATCTTGCGCGTTGACCGCAATTTGCTGGATGGCAATGGCGACTTGCTGCACGACTTCCGAGACCTGCCCGGCCACCAGCCCGAGTTGCTGCGAGGTCATTGCGAGACCGTCGGCGGAGGTGCCGACCTGGCCGATTGAACTGCGCAGGTTCGTGGTCATCTCGGCGAATGCCAGCCCCAGTACATCGGCATCGGACTTCGGATTGACATCAACCGTCAAGTCCCCAACTGCCATTGCCTGGGCAGCGGCGGCCATCTCCTGCTGATACCCGATCATCGAACGGAACGCGGTCGCCATCTGGCCGATCTCGTCCCGACGGGCCAGGCTGACACGCTGGTTGACATCACCGACGGCCAGTCGCTGGGCGGCGACAGTCATCTGCCCAAGTGCGGTCGCGAGGTTCTGCGCGAACAGGAGCGCAATCGCGATCCCGATGAGCACAGCAACGCCGAGCGCCGTGATGACGATGAACTGCGTGCGTGCGGCATTCGCAGAGACGGTCGAGCCGATCGCTTCGGCCTGGGCGATCAGGCTCTCCGTGAGACCATCGAGCGAGCTTACGGCATCACGGTCTTTGCCGCTCATCACGGCATCGGCGGCCTTCACGTTTCCGCCGCCCGGTCCGCCATAGGCTGTTTTTGCGTTCGGCCACGCTGTCAAGTACCCAGCCCAACCAGCGTCAAACTTCTTGAGCTGGTCACGCTGTTCGTCTGTCAATTTGAGGTTGAACCCGTCCAATCGCGCTCGCTCTTGTCGTAGTTCGCTGGCGCGGGCGTCGAATTCCGCAGCGTACTTTTCAAACTGCTTCGGATCCTCGCCCCGTAGGAGGGTGTTCTTCAGTGCCTGAACTTGCAAGAGCAGGCCGGCGCGCATCCCCTGGGCCAGCGTCGCTGCGAGAGCCTCATTCTCGATGACGTGACGATACGCAATGTCCTGTTGCCGGAGCTGTAGAGCAGCCCAGCCGCCGGCGCTCCCGATCAGGATCAGCAGCACGCCGAAGCTGACGAGCAATTGCCCACGCAGGCGAAGTGATCCAAACCAGTTCATCGTCCCAGGTTCCTTCATTGGTCCTTCCGAGTTGTGTCCGCTCGCCACGTGGGGACCCGTCGCTCTTGCTTGCAGGTGAATTGGTGACATCGGGTTGTCGGACCAGCGCCGTCGCCGCCTTCGTCTGGTGAACATGTGCTGCCGGCGCTGCTTCGCGCCGCACGAGCCAGCCGGCGATGACGCTCCCCAGTTCGTCGCGTAGCTGCCGTAGCTGCTACAGGCGCGCCGTCGCCCTGCTCGGATGTCTCAGGTTTTCCTAACAGTGACAACGCGAGCGATGCGCATGGCGGGACGGGGAGGGCGCTGTGTCAGTCGGTCTGCTGCGGCCTAAGCCGGCGCGGCGCAGCGACGAGACGGGGCAGCTGTCGTGGCGGGCCTCTGGGCGACGCGGTGCCGGGGCGGCGGTGACCGGGCCGCCGTCTTCCAGGATGAAGTGGGCGACGAGATCCTGCAGGGTTTCGGCCGTCGTCGCCAGCGACTGGTCGGCCATCTGCTCAATCTGCGCGCTCATCTCTTCCGCAGAGGCCGACACTTCTTCGGTAAAGGCGCTGTTGGCAGGGTGACAACCCACAGGCGGCCGAGTCTGGTAGGCTCAAGCGCAGCGTAGTGTCCGCGCGGGCGCAGCCGGCGGGCACGTCTGCGCGTTCTACTTGCGTAGGCCCGTCGGCCACGGTTTGTCAGTCACTGGAGGAAGCCCGGTTGCGAGCGCGAGGGGTGCGGAGGCCCGGTGTATGGTTGCCGCGTGGCCTCTGCCATGTGAAACGGCCAGACCGATGGTAGACCGGTGATCGACGACGACGCTCCCACACCTCGCGCGTTCGCGGCCGACCCGGACCTGTTGGTACGTCGGCCGGAGCCGCCGGGCGGCAGGCCGGATCGGCCATCGCCGCCCCCCGACTCGTCACGCCCCGGCCCAGAGAGCCAGGAACCGCCGCGCCCGGAGCGCCCGCCGGCCCACGATGGTGGGCAGGACGCGGCCGCCATCCACGCCATAGAGGGTGTGCTTGGGGCGCGGCTGGCCGACCGCCGACGCGCCGGTGCCCGCCCCGGCCCGGACGACCAGGACGCCCACGCGGCTGACCAGCAGCCGGCCGCAGCCCGCGCAGCCGGGCCGTCGCGCCCGACTGGGCCACCCGCAGCCGGCTCGTCAGCCATCCGGCCCGGTGCGTCCCAGCCGTGGGCGCATGTCGCTGGCCCGGCCGACCGCACCAGCTTCTTCGCAGAGCAGGCCCGCCACCGCCGCGCGACGTGGCGGCTGTCCCTCGCGACGGCCGCAGCGGTGATCCTGGCGGGCTTGCCGCTGTCACTGGTGGTGACGCCGCTGGTCTACCTCGCCATCATCCTGTTCACCAAAGCGATGAGCGTCGTCGTGCCGCTGTCGCCGGCCGTGCCGCAACTGTTCCGGGCGGTCGCGCGGTCCATTGGTTCGCTGATGGACGTGGTTGAGGCGAGCGACAAGGGACCGATCCCGCTGGCGATGGTCGGGCCGGCGGCGGTCGGGGTGGTCATGCTGTTGCTGCCGGGCGTGCTCATCATGCTGGCGGTGTGGCTGCTGCTGCGCCGCCTCTTCTCCGGCGCGGGCGTCGGTGGCCTGGTGATCGGCCTGGGCGCACGCGCGCCGCAGCCGGACGACCTGGAAGAGCGCCAGTTGCTCAACGTGGTTGAGGAGATGGCGATTGCCGCCGGTCTGCCGCCGCCCCGCGTGATGTTGCTGGACGGGCAGATTGCCAACGCCGCCGTCGTCGGCTCCTGCCCCGAAGACGCCGTGGTGGTGGTGTCGCGCCGCCTGCTGGACGAGATGAACCGCGACGAGACGCAGGGCATCCTGGCGCATCAGATCGCGTCCATTGGCAACGGGGATCTGGGCATTGCGCTGTCGATGGTGACGGTGTTCCGTACCTGGGGGCTGGTGAACACCCTGCTGGACGCGCCGATCAGCTCCTCTGCCCGCGCGACGCTCTGGCGGCTGCTGGGTGTGCTGCGCGGCCGGACCACCGACGACGCGGCCCTGCGCGCCGCCGAAGCCGCCCGCCTGCTCGGCTCGCGTGTTTCGACGGTGGAGTGGGAAGACGTGAACATGGTCCTGGGCACCGACGAGGAGAAGGCTCGTGCGCCCGGTGGCATTGTGGGCCTGCTGCTCAAGATTCGCGTGTTCGCGCTGTTTCCGATCTGGGCGGCGTCTGGCCTGGCGAAGACGGCGCTGCTGGTGCTGGTGATGGCGCTGCTCAGCCCGATGCTGGCCTGGACGTGGCGCACCCGGCGCTACCTTGCGGACGCGACGGCGGTGCAGTTGACGCGCAACCCGGACGGCATCGCGCATGGCCTGATGAGCCTGCTGGCGCGCGGCGGCGGCATCCGGGGCGGTGCCTGGGCAGACCACCTGTTCGTGGTGGGCGGCGGCGTGACGGACCGCGCCCGCGCGCAGAAGGAAGACCTGGAGGCGCTCCAGGCTGAGCTCGAGCAGGAGAGCGCCGGGAAGTCTGGCGCCGAGAAGGTGGCGGCGCGACTGCGGGCCGGCAACCGCTATCGACAGCGGCTCCAGGCCGAAGCCGACAACACGGACGGCGGCGACCAGGACCAGTCAGAGATCGGGCAGATGGGCTGGCTGTCGGTGCACCCAACGTTGCAGAGTCGGCTGAAGCGGCTCCAGGCGATGGGGGCGCACGTCAGTGCGGAGGCGCTCGACGACGGCGGCGCCGGCAAGAAGATGTGGTTGAGCCTGTTGATCTTTAGCCCGTTCTTGGCGCTGGTCGTGTTCCTGATGGGCGTCGTCGTGGTGCTGGCTACCGGCCTCGTCATCGTGTTCATGATGATCCCGATGGCCCTGGTGTATGCCGTGTTTGAGTGGCTGTTCTGACCGCCCAGTCGGGCGAAACCGGGCTGACTGGGCCGGCGCGGCCCTGCATGCGTTGAGATTGGAGGAGTGCCGATGCTAGGTGCGCTCGTCGGGCTGGTGGGTATCGTGTTGGTGGTGGCGGTCGTGCTGGTGGCTGTCGCCGTGATGATCTACAACGGGCTGGTCGGCCAGCGGAACCAGGTGCAGAACGCCTGGGCGCAGATCGATGTACAGCTCAAGCGGCGGCACGACCTGATTCCCAACCTCGTGAATGCAGTCAAGGGGTTCATGACGCAGGAGCGCGAGATTCTGGAGCGCGTGACGCAGGCGCGAGCCAGCGCCATCTCGGCGGGCAACAACGTGGAAGCCCGCGCCGACGCCGAGAACGCCCTGACTGGCGCGGTGCGGTCGCTGTTCGCGGTGGCCGAGGCCTATCCCACGCTGCGCTCCAATGAGAACATGCTGGCGCTGCAAGAGGAACTGTCGTCAACTGAGAACCGCATTGCCTTCGCGCGGCAGTTCTATAACGACGCGGTGATGGCGTACAACACCGGCCAGCAGCAGTTCCCGGCCGTGCTGTTCGCGGCGAACCTGGGGTTTCGCCAGGCCACGCTCTTCGAGTTGACCGACCCGACCGAGCGCGCCGTGCCGACCGTCTCGTTCTAACACCGGCGCGCGCAGCACGGGCGTGCGGCGCTAGTTGGGGCCGCGCATGGTACCGTCGGCGTACATCGCTTCGAGCTGGCGGTAGTACTGCAACCGGTCTTGCAGCTTCAGCACCTCAATGGACAGCCGCAGGATCTCGTCGCGGTTTTCCAGCGCCGCCGCCTCGACCTCTGCCGCGCGCCGGGCGATCTCTTCGCCCTCGGCGTCGCCTTGCGGCAACTCCATATTGATGTAGGCGTGGTCGGGAATCAGCACCAGCCGGCGGCGCTCATGGTCGAGATGCTGCATCTGGCGCTGGGTTTCCCCCACTTTGCGGGCATAGTATTGGCCGAGCGTCCCAGACTCCACCGAACCCCTCCCCTGGCTGCATCATCATGGTGCAGCGTACCACCCTGCCAGATGTGGCGTGAGGAACGCGGCGGGGGCAAGCGGGTGGACAATACGGTCGGCAGCGCCCAGAACGCCCAGAATGTGCACTGACGGGCGACCGCCGGGCCACCTATGATGTGCACACAGACTTGATGTGCAGACAGGCTGCTACCCTGGGGGGTGGCGGTGAGGCAAAGGGTTGTTCTGGAAGAAAAAGCCGCAGATTGATGGCGAGGCGTCGGCGAGCGCGCCGATGAGTACGGAGCGAGATCCGTCCCTGACGGGCCCGGCACAGTACGCTGAGGCGTCCCTTGATACCGTGGTGGGCATCATGCGGGCGCTCGGTCGGTACGCCTTCGACATTTCAGGCATGGACGCGGCGGTCTTCCGTCGGGTCTGCGAAGCATGGGCCGAGCACCTTGCCGTGGGTGCCCCGCACCCGGACGGCCCGCCCGCCGAGGGCACCAAGCGGGAGACCGGACGCGACTGGTCTGGTGCCCGCCACTTTGTGCTGAAGCGCCGCCAAGACGAAGTGGCATACATCGCGCGGAGCATTGGCGACTTGCGCGAAGTCGTGGCCGACCTGACTCAGCGCCTTGCCACGACCCTCGTTGAAGACCAGGACACGGACAAGAGCGTGGGCGAGCAAGTGGAGCGGTTGCGCTCGGCCACGCAGGTTGATTCGCTGGATCTGCTGAAGCGAGAGGTGCTGACCGTGGCGGACCTGTTGGCGCGCCTGGTGGAGCACCGAGGGCTGCGCGTCCGTGACCAGTTGATGGAGCTTGACCTGAAGGTGGCCGCGCTCTCCGAAGAGCTGCACGAGGTCCGCCACGAAAGCAGCCTTGACGGCCTGACCCGCGTGTTCAACCGCGGCGCGTTTGATCGGACCTACGTCCGGCTGCACCGCATCGGCGTTCTCTCGGCGCAGCCATCGTGCCTGATGATGACGGACCTGGACGACCTGAAACGCATCAACGACCAGTATGGCCACCGCTCCGGCGACGAAGCCCTCCGTATGTTCGCCGACTTTCTGGTCCGCAGCTTCCCGCGCCGGGGCGACTTCATCGCGCGGTACGGCGGCGACGAGTTCGTCGCCATCCTGCCGCAGACGCGCCTCAGCCAGACCGAGCGGCTGGCGACGCGCTTTCTGGATGGTATCCGGCGCATGGACGTCTCCCGCGACCAGCATCAGTTTACGTTGACGGCGTCGATCGGCCTGGCCGAACTGAAGCGCGGTGAAAGCGCTGATTCGTGGCTGGAACGGGCAGACCGGGCACTGTATGAAGCAAAGACACAGGGCCGGAACCGACTCGTCGTCGCGCCGTAACGGACGGTGCTGTCGCGTTGGCGCTATTCGGACACGCCTGTGCGCCCATCCCCAGGCTGAGACACGCGTCGTTCAGGTCAATGAGAGTCTTGCCGACGCGTTGGCCCGTCGGATGGCGGAGGGGCCGTGGTCTTGCTAGGACGGCTGGGTGGGGTGCTCGACCGACTGTCGACGGCATCGGGCATCCTCACGATGTTTGTCGTGGTCAACGTCGTGTCGTTGGCGATCTCGCTGGCGCAAGTCCGGGCGAGCGTCGTCGCCACCGAAGCACAAACGGTGGACGCGACGGCGATGACCGCGCACCGGGGGGCGACCGAACTGGATGAACGCCTCCGGCAGGCGATGGCCCTCGCCCGCTCCTTTGAGCGGATACCGGCCTTCTGGGATGGCACTGACGCGGACCGCGACCACTTGCTGCGCGCGCTGGCCATCCCCGATCAGCGGGTAAATGCGCTGGTGTACGCGACGCTGGACCTTGAACAGCATGGCGCGTCGAACTTCGCCGGACAGCGCCGTCCAAGCTTGAGCGCGCGGGCGTACGCGCGCGAGGCCGCAGAGTCCGGTACGGTGGGTGTCACTTCGGAGCCGCTCCAGGCACTGCTAACGGGAGAATCCGTCTTGCCCATCGCCGTGCCCATCCGCGACGAGCGCGCGCCTGACCATGCGGGTCTGGTCGTCGTGGGCCTCAAGAGCGAACGGCTCGTCCAGGCACTTGCGGGCTTGCCGCTGCCGGCTGGCGGGTCCGGCCAACTGGTCGATCTACGTTCTGGGCGCGTGCTCCTTGACGGCGCGAGTGCCGACCCGTTCCCGCAGGCAGTCGTCGCGCCCGAATGGCTCGGGCGACTTGCGGCGTCCGGCGCGGAGAGCGGCACCATGCTGGTGGACACGCCGCTCCAGTTGGTAGCGTGGCAGCGGCTGGACGGGGTACCCTGGGCCGTCCTGGTGATGGTCCCGTTCGCCGCCGTGCTGGACCCGATCTATGTCGGAGCGAGCTACGTCGCCATCGCACACTTGCTGCTGGCGCTGCTGCTTGGCCTGCTGGTCGCGATCCTGTGGCGGCGCACGGCATCACGGGTACATCGCCTGTCTGAGGCGGCCAGCCGCTGGGCATCTGGGGAACTGACGCATCGGTCGCGGCTCGCGGGGGCCGACGACCTGGGCCGGCTCGGCGTTGCGCTCGATCAGATGGCCGCAACCCAGGAGCACACCGCTGACGAACTTCGTGAGCAGTCCGACCGACAGGGGCGGGAACTGCAACGGCGCGAGGCCATCCTGCGGTCAGCGCGCCGCGTGGCCGCCGAGGGCGAACGTGCAGATCTGCTGCGGGCGTTGCTGAGCGAGGCCGTCTCGACGGTCGGTGCCGACGACGGCGGCATCACGCGGTGGGACGAGCGGCGCGGCCGGCTCGTTGCGGCGCGGCGCTACCTGGCGTCATCGGACGACGGGACGCTGCTGCCCATCGAGAGCACGAGCCACCGCGCGGCGGTGACGCGCGCGCCGGTCTTCGTCCACGCATACCAGCAGACCTACGGCAGCAGCACCGTGCCGGGCCAGCGGGGGGCGCAGGCGGCGCTTGCTGTGCCGATCCTGCACGATGGCGCGGTGCTGGGGACCATCTTCGTCAGTTCGCGGTCGGACGGCCACCGGTTCACGAGCGAGGACGCGGAGCAACTGGAGATTCTCGCGAGCGCCGTGGCCGGTGCCCTGGTGCGCCTGGAGACGGCAGAGGCCTTGCGCCGGCACGTGGACCGGCTGGACACGTTGACGCAACTGGCGACCCTCATTTCGGGGTCGCTGGACACGAATGAGGCGTTTCAGGCTATCGCGAACGCGGCGTCTACGCTGATGGATGTGCCGGTCGTGCAACTCTGGGTGACCGACGACGCGCATCGGTTCGTGCATCTACGTGGGATGTCATCCCATGCGCAGGGCATCCCGTTCCGACTGACCTCACTCGCGTACGGATTGAGCGCGGCCGGCACCGTTGCCGAGTCCGGTGAACCGCTGGTCATCCCAGACCTCCTGAACGATGAGCGGTTTGGGCATGGGAACTGGTGGGCTGAGTTCGGGATGCGCTGCTATTACGGGTTGCCCGTGAAACTCGAAGACCGGGTGGTTGCCGTCCTCGCACTCTTCCAGAGCGAGCCATTCGCCTTTGACGAGCGCGACACGGCGCTGCTGAAGAGCTTTGTGGCCCAGGCAGCCGTCGCGGTTGAGAACGCGCGCCTGTACGCCGCCGCCGCCGAAGCGCGCGACGCGGCAGAGGTAGCCATGCGCGTGAAGTCCGACTTCCTGGCGACGATGAGCCACGAGATTCGGACGCCGCTGAACGGCATCCTCGGCCTGAGCGAGTTGACGCTTGCGACGGATCTGGACGACGAGCAGCGGGGGAACCTCGACATGATCGCGCGGTCCGGCGACGCCCTGCTGCGGATCGTGAATGACATCCTCGACCTGTCGAAGATCGAGGCCGGCAAACTGACGCTTGAATCGACGCCGCTCACCGTCAATGACGCGATCCTCGATGCGCTCGGCCTCCATGCTGTGCAGGCCGAGCAGAAGGGCATCGTGTTGGAGCACACGGTGGCTGCCGACGTGCCTAAACAGATGGTCGGCGATCCGTCGCGCCTCCGGCAGATTCTGTTCAATCTGGTTGGGAACGCCGTGAAGTTCACGGACGAGGGGCGCGTGTCGCTGTGCGTTACGGTTGCCGAGGCGGTTGCCGATGGCCTGCTGCTGCGCGTCGAGGTCCGCGATACGGGCATCGGCATCGGCGAGGAGACGTTGCCGACGCTCTTCCAGCCCTTTACCCAGGCGGATCGTTCGACGACGAGGCGTTTCGGCGGGACCGGGTTGGGCCTGACCATCTGTCGGCGGTTGATCGAGCAGATGGGTGGCGAGATCGGCATTGAGAGCACGCCGGGCCAGGGCAGCCTATTCTGGTTCACGGTGCGGGTCGGGCTGGTGCAGGCCGCCGCTGCTGAGGCTGTGCCGCCGAATGACGACGCGCCCCGGATGGCGGCACGTACGGTCGCGGATCCGGCGCTGGTGGGGCCGGTGCTGGTCGTTGACGATTCGCTTATCAACCGCCTGGTGACGGGGCGGATGCTGGAGCATCTCGGCTATCAGGTCATCAGCGTTGAGTCCGGCGAGGCGGCCCTTGCCGCGCTGGCGGACAGGACATTCTCAATCATCCTGACGGACTGCTTCATGCCGGAGATGGACGGCTTCACGCTGGCCGAGCAGATTCGCGCCCAGGGCCGCAGCATCCCGATCCTGGCGATGACGGCGGACGTGATGGACGAGACGCGCCAACGCTGCCTGCTGTCCGGCATGAACGAGTGTCTGACCAAGCCTGCACGCATCGAGCTGCTGCGGCGCGCGCTCGACCACTGGCTGGCCCAGAGCGCCGCGCACCTCGCCCCAACCGCCTGACGCCGCCCCGACCGCGCCCAGACAGTCAGGCAGCACTTTGCGCGCACCAACGCCCACTGCTCTCGGTCGGTGCTGTCGCTCGGTCGTCACGGGACGACCGCGTACGCCTCTATCTCGATCAGCGCGCCCTCGACGCTCAGCCCGATGAGGCCTGCCCCCCGATGTCGCCCGGCGCAACGAGCTTCCGCGCCCCATTCAGCGG
>Ga0105048_10016562_pt1 | contig 11390 bp, 13 predicted proteins | sample MAT05_FD_78382 | JGI IMG/M metagenome (GOLD analysis project Ga0105048, IMG submission 78382) | Freshwater microbial communities from Lake Fryxell liftoff mats and glacier meltwater in Antarctica - MAT-05 | ecosystem: Environmental > Aquatic > Freshwater > Ice > Liftoff microbial mat | place...
AAACTGTCAAATTGCCTGCTGATCTGCTCCTGACGATCAAAGAATATTTTCATACGTTCCAGTGAGTCGGTTGCCAGTGCGCCACCATTCTGTGCTGTCAGGCTGGTTTCGCGGGCGGTCCTGGCTGTCTCCCTGGCTCGGGTCGCTACCAGTTCTATGGAAATGGCCATTTCGCGAATACTTTTTGAACTTTTCTCTACCATTTCGGCCTGGGTTTCCGCGCCTTGGGAAATCTGCTCAATCGCCTGGGCCACCTCTTCATTTGAGGCATTAATTTCCATGGCATTTGAATTGATTTCGCGGGCTGAATCCGTCAGTTGCGAAGATGTCCTTTTGATATGCCCCACAAGGTCGCGCAGACTCTGAAGAGTCTGGTTCAGGAGGTCTGCCAGCTGATGGGTCTCATCCGGAATACGTGAATGAGCAATTTTAACGTCAGTAGTCAGATCACCACAGCTGATCGCTTCTGCCGCTTCAGTTAGTTTGCCGATATTAGCAGTGAACGTTCTGGAAAATGCCCAACCCAGAATCAAGCCGACGGTCAGGGCAACCGCATAGCTAAGCAGGGAACTGATTCCGGAGGAATAGCCGAGCATGTCGACCAGATTGGGGCAGAAGGCAACTACCGCCACAACGACGATGAATCCGATGATGAATTTATGTCCTATGGGTATATGCATGTCAAACCTCCGAATACTTAGAGCAAGCAGCTATCTGCCTTCTGCAGTGTCCCTGAATAATTAGCAGAGCTTTCGATAAATTCGTTCGATCCTGCAGATCGGTTCGAATCTTTTGCGCAGAGCCCCAACCATGGTTTCAGATTTACCCAGGACAAGTATCCCGCCGACTGACAGAAGATCGGCAATATGGTTTAATATCATTTCCTGAGCTGGTCGAGTAAAATATATTAACGTGTTTCGACATAAAACTAGATCAGCCGCACTCAATTGCAGATTTGCCGTAATGTCCGTCATTAAAAACGAAACCATCTGGCTGATTTCAGGCGCAAGTCTGAATATGGAACCGTTCTGTTTAAAGTATTTGTAACGGAGTTCATCTGAAATATTTTTGAGTTTATCTTCAATGAACTCCCAATTCTGCTGATTGAAGGGTGTGACTATCCACATCTATTGCAACGATGTTTATCTCAAACTTTTGTAAATTGCTGGAAAAATTTTCTTTTAATAAAATTGCCATGCTGTATGGCTCTTCACCACCTGCGCACCCAAGGCTGTAAATTTGTACTGACTTTCTACCACTATTATGGGCCGTTGAAAATACATCCGGAAACACTTCTTCTTTTAATTTTTCGAACATGGATGGATTGCGAAAAAACTGACTGACGTGGATGGTCAGCATTTTCAGTAATAGATCCAGTTCAGGGCCGCTTTGTTGTAGCAGACTGCAATATTCTGTTATATCGGGATTATTTGTAATACGCATTCTCATAGCAATGCGTCTTTTTATACAGTCACTTTTGCGGTTGAATAAATCGATATTACGGAACTTTTTGATTACTAACCCAATTTCAGCCAGTTCTTGATCAGTTATTTCAGTCGGCATAGCACATGTTTTTTTTGACCCGAAAAATAATGTGAAAATATTTGAAAAAACAAAATACTTTGGAAATCTGAATAAAATAAATCTATCATGAAGTTGGTGGTGGTGCAATCGACTTTGAATTAAAGCTGTGGCAGAGCATTTGCAGGTAGTAATCTGTTAGCGGTCAGATAACGGTATTTATATGGTCAAAAGCCGTACTTCTGGTGAATATGAGGATTGGGCGATCATGAGTAATACTGCAAAAAATGCAGAGCTGGATCATAATATGTCACTGTTGCTTCAAAAGGCCCTTATGGCGGGCAAGGAAGAACTTTTTCAGGTTGTGCAGGAACAGGCCGGAGAGGTTTTGATGGCAGCGTTGCGTAATCCTGCGCTGGACGAAAACCATCTGCTGGCCCTTTTAAAGCGCCGTGGTTTGCCGGAAGAACTATTTAAAACTTTTTATGCAGGTAAACGCCTGCTGGAAAGCTATAAGGTTAAAGTAGCCGTAGTCTGTCATCCGGACAATCCTCCACATGTTGCTCAAACCCTTCTTTCCCAGTTATACATCTTCGATCTGGCTAAAATTTCATCCATGTCTGGAACAAGTGCAGATTTGCGATTGGCTGCTGAACGATACATAATCAAGCTCTTGCCTACTCAGCCTTTGGGAAATAAGTTGGCCTTGGCGCGGCGAGGAACATCGGCAGTTGTGGAGGCGCTCCTTCGAGAGGGAATACCATCTGTGGTAGAAGCCTGTCTGGAAAATCCTCATCTCAAAGAAGGGACGGTACACCAATTTATCGCCTCATATCAGTCATCTGCAGAAACCATTTCCATGGTGGCCCGCAGTACCCGCTGGAAAGGGAGACCTAATATACGACTGGTCATCTTGAAAAATCCAAGAACACCGACAATCTGGTTTATAGCATTCCTGCCTGGTCTTTCACCCCAGACGATCAGAGAATTATTGTCAGTGCCGCGACTGACGATGGCTCAAAAGGAAGTACTGCGTCAGGCATTAAATAGCAAGGGGTCACACAGTTGATTTTTTTTAATTTGAGCCTCTTGCAAAACTACTGCGGGCCAGTTCTGCTTCGTTGTCACTCGCTCGGAAGCTCAACGTACGTCAGGGTACGCCTCGCTTCCTGGCTTGCTTGCGCCTTGCATAACCGGCTTCTCATGACATTTTGCAAGAGCCTCAAATTATATCTATTTTTTATGATGATTTGCTTCTGCGCTACGTCATCTTTCGCAGAGTCCTACGCCGTTGCCAAAATCGCAGCGCCTGTGCTTAATTCCCCGGAATTTGGAAAGGTCTTTGGCGGTCGGGACGGCAAGACATTGAAGACCGATAGTTGCGGACAGGTGCGTGAAATGGAATTCATTGCCCTGCCTGGTACGGCTTTCAAGATTGTGGGCAAGTCCGGTAGCGGTCAAAATACTGTCTATCGGGTTGTAACGGCGGATTATCCTGCGGCAACCGGAGTTTCTCTATATGTAGACTCTCGTTTTCTGGAGCTGCGAAATGATTCTCCGCCACCTCGCAAACGGGCACTGCCATCAAAACAGGAGATTGTTAGCCGGATGAAAGCTGCCAGTGGGCTGTCATATGTCTGGGGTGGCAATATTCGTCAAGGTGTCAGCGAACTCTTTAATTTCTACTACCAGGAAAAATTTCAGGGAAAAGACGAAAAACACCTGATACTGGCCGGCCTGGACTGTTCCGGCCTGCTCTATGAGACTACAAACGGCTGGACGCCGCGCAATACCTCGGCATTGATCCGTTTTGGAGACGGCGTGTCTGTCGCCGGAAAAAGTCTCAAGCAGATAACAGAGTTGCTGGAGCCTTTGGATCTGATTGTCTGGAACGGTCATGTGCTGATTGTGCTGGATAAGCAAACAATTATTGAAAGCAGATTGGAATGCGGCAAGCCTGGTAATGGCGGTGTGGTTATTTCATCGCTTCAACAGAGACTGAGCAGTATCATTAAAACGCGTCAGCCGGTCAATGAATGGCCGGTTGGCGGTAAAAAGAAGGACCTGTTTGTTGTCAGAAGGTGGTATCCGACCTGATTATTCAGGCTTATAGGGGCTGATTGCTGTGATATAAACGGTCAGGTCGCCGTTCGGGCGCCGGATCAGCACCTCATCATCCAGTCTTTTACCCAGCAGCGCCTGACCAACTGGGGAATCAATGCTGATTTTGCCGACCTTAACGTTAAACTCATCCGGGCCGACTAGCTGGTAGCAATACTCTCCCCCATTCATGTCCTCATAAGATACCCAGCAGCCAAAACTTATTGCCTTGGGGTTAGCAGGCAGTGAGGCCACTTTAAGGACTTTCAGCCTGCCACCCAGATGCTTCAGTCTGCTGTCGATTTCACGCAGCCGTTTCTTGCCGTAGATATACTCAGCATTCTCCGAACGGTCCCCCTCTTCTGCCGCAGCAGTGACACCCTTGACAATTTTCGGTCGTTCCACCCGCCAGAGATGGTCGAATTCTTCTTCCAGAACTTTTATGCCTGCAGATGTAATCAGGTTGGTTTTCATAGACTTCCTTTGTTTTTATGTAAACAGTTGCTGATTTTAATACACAGTGTCATGGTCGCCCACGTTCACTGGTATTATTTCCTGGTCGCTAATCAGTATCTCTAGAGTAATCCGATAAGAAAGGTTAATGGAAACCGAATGCAGACCGGAAAGTTTTCCTGACAACGAATGCAGGCGCAATGAGGGATGGAACGGGTTGCCCTCAAGTAGTTGCAGGGTTTTCAGGTACTGTTTTTCAAGTTCCGGATGGCGTTTTAAAAAACGCAGTGCACGTTTATCGTACTGTTCTGTAAAAACCAGAGACCAGCTCATCAGGCAGACTTCAGGCGTATCAGATGGGTTTCTGCACTCTCCTTGACAAAACGGCCCTCGGCAATATCGCTACAGGTCTGTGCAAGGGCGGATTCAAGTTCGCACTCTCTCAAATAATGATAGTGCTCCATATCCATAACAACGAATCGCTCCTTGCCGCGAACAGAAATAACCGCTTCCGGTTGCGTTGCAAGCAATGCTTCAATGACAGAAATACCTTTTGTTTTCAACTCGTTTGCGGATATGTGTGGCATGACGAATCTCCTATATTTGCAATAGTATAGTTAATCATACTGTTTAAAGTGTTGTCAAGTGTGTTGTAAAGAGTATTGAAAGGCGGCGAACCAAACTTGTAATGAAAGGAATAGAAAATGGGGAGACTCCTGTTGAGACTCCCCGGTAAATTTGACTATTCAGTATTTCAGGTTATGGATATAGCGCCAGCCCTTCCAGTCCCATTGTTTCCGGAAAACCGCAGACAATATTCATATTCTGGACAGCCTGGCCTGAGGCCCCCTTGACCAGATTATCAATGGCTGAAAAAATAATGATCCGGCCGGTACGCTTGTCCACAACCGGAGCGATGTCGCAAAAGTTGGAGCCGCGCACAAAGGCGGTTGATGGCAAATTGCCCTGCGGCAGTACTCGTACAAACGGCTCGCCTTTATAAAAGTCCTCATACAGTTTATGCAGCTGGGCAGTGGTTACATCTTTCAATGCGGAGGCGTAAACAGTAGAAAGGATGCCACGGTCCATGGGAACAAGATGGGGTGTAAAGGTCACTTTCAGATCCGCTCCTGCCAACAGCGACAGTTCCTGCTCAATCTCCGGTGTATGTCTGTGAACACCACCCACGCCGTAGGCTTTGTAACCCTCATTGACTTCGCAGTAAAGGGAATCGACCTTGGCGGAACGGCCGGCACCGGTAACACCGGAGGCTGAATCGGCAATGATATTCTGTGGGTCAATCAAGCCCTTTTTCAGTAGCGGTGCCAGTGCCAGGATAATGCTGGTCGGGTAGCAGCCTGGATTGGCAACCAGTTTGGCCCCCTTGATTTTGCTTCGACGGATTTCCGGCAGGCCGTAGACCGCTTTCTTCAACAGTGCAGGGTTCATGTGCGGTTCGTACCATTCACCATAAACCGCAGGATCGCTAAGGCGATAGTCAGCTGAAAGATCAATGACCTGCTTGCCCAGCTTGAGAAAAGTTGGAACAACTTCCATGGCAGCCTTGTGCGGCAAAGCGGTAAAAATAATATCAGCCTTTTCTGCAACACGTACCGGTTCAAGATTTTCCAGGACCAGATCGCATCGCCCCCGCAGTGTGGGGAAAACTTCTGAAATGCGTTTTCCGGCACTCTGTTCAGATGTCACACAAGAAACAACAACCTCCGGATGGCAGTGTAACAGTCTGATCAGTTCCAGTCCGGTGTAGCCGCTGGCTCCAACAATGGCGACTTTTAACATATTTTAAACCTCACTTGATAAATATTGTCTTTAAAGACTACGAAAAATGGCTCTGTATGGCAAGTTGTTCAAGTCTGCCTTGTTTTGCCTTTACTGCACATGCTCATGATCATTAATATGTTTCTGGCAGTAGCAGCTCTGCTGTTTGCATTGCGGGCAGTAACGGAAGTCCTCCTGTGGATGGCTCTTGTCGTCAATGCCGCAGACTTTGCAGCGGTGCAGCGCCTCTTCCTTGCTGCGCGGCAGGTTGCTGATCTGACGTTCCATCTTTTTTCTTCCATATTTCAGGTTGGTGATGATGTCGCGGGCAAAAAAGAGCAGAAAGTTGATGATCGATGCCAGTACCATCAGTCTTACCGACATACTGCCGAAGAGAATATTGTAACCGTATCCGAGCCAGGTGATCAGTGCCAGCCACCAGATCCGGACCGGCAGGATGAAGAACAGCATGATTTCAAAGTCCGGGAACAGGAAGGCAAAGGCCAGAAATACCGAACCACCGATATAGCTGTTGCCTATTGGTGAATAGGGGGCGAGAAAAGAAACTGCCACTGTCATCAGATAGGCAATCAGCAGAAAGAGATTGTAGCGGAAGTCACCCCAATGCTGTTCCAGTGCCGAACCCATCAGGTAGAAGAGGTACCAGGCAAACAGAATGAAGAGCGGGCTGGTCATGGGTGGTGAAAACAGGAAAGTCAGTAGTCGCCAATATTCACCGGCCATAACCCGATCGGCAATCAGCATGATATCGCCCGGTCCGGCCTTGCCCGTCAGTTCCATCAGGAAGAAAAAACTTTGCCCTGCAATTAGAATAACGGTCAGGTTGGGCAGGGCTAAAAAACCGAGTTTTTTTTCCAGCTTATCGAGCAGATTCATTCAAAAAGTCTCGCATTCGGAAATTGTCTTTAGTTAAAACGACATTATAACAGGGATTAGCGAAATGGCTGTACAAAAAACTGTTAGTCAAGGTGCAGCACTATAAAAGCTAACTGTCTGATCTCAGGATTTGCTCTCGCAGTTTAAGCGCTTTAACATCATTTGGCCGTTGCTTGATCAGGTAGCCGATAGTTTTCAGGGCTTCTGATTTTTTTCCCTGCTTGTGCAATGCAATGGCCAGTCCCCACCAGATATACGGCAGCTGGTCTTTACGGGCCAGTTTGAATGCTGTGCGGAACTGTGACTCAGCATGTTTTTCAAATCCATCACCAGTATCACCATAGAGAATCCCGAGAGAAATATGTGCCTCAGCAGACTTTGGTGCCAAGGTGGTTGTCCTCAACAGATATGCTTCGGCCCGCTCCCAAGCCCCCGGCATATCGAGGGTGAAGCCCCGACGATAGAGTACACCCAGTCTTCTGCTGACTTGAGGATCTTCCGGGAAATCGCTGCGAAGGGACTCGGCATTGGCAATGGCCTGATTCCAGTCATTTTTCAGTTTTTCAATTTCAACCGGTTCTTTTACCTGTAGTGGGTATTCAGCGGTCCTATCCAGTAAGGCCAACCATTTGTCGGAAGTTTTAAGGTCGTTTTTAGAGGCGGTCTTGACGGCAGCCTGATTATTGATCTCAATAGCCATGCCATATCTGTACCAGGCTGCTTTGCCATGTTTCTTTTCAAGTATTTTGCGGGATTGTTCGGCATGAGCCCTCATAAGAAAGTCAGGCTTGTTGACAACGGCGACAAAGTTTTTCCACCAAGCGATGTCGCCAGGTTTTGGTTGCTCGACCTTGCTGTAAAATGAGCTTTTGGGAATATCTTCGGTCTTGATGTAAATAGCCTTCAGGCCTGATTGATTAAGCACAAACCAGGCGTACATGGCTCCGTCACTGTCTTCCTCTTCGGTAAAAGGAAATGAGATCTGGTTTTTAACCATCGGCAGTTCCAGACGGTTTGCCAGAGGTACTTTGGTTACCTGGTCAACGGAATGAAATCCATCGTAGTCAACCCAATGAAAAGAGGCAGCCATCAGATTGGCCGGAAAAACGAGCAGTATCAGGAAAAGGCGTAATAACAGGTTCATTTAACAGACCTCCTGAAAAACAGGTTGATGGCTTGGTCTCTGAAGTCTTTCATCTGCGAGAGGGTCAAAAATGATACTAGAAGTGTAAGGCCGCCGACAACAGCAAAACCTTCTGCGGCTGATAGTTTGAAAACAGCACTGACCAGAAAGGTGGCAGCAGAAGCCAGTAATATGCCGACCCAGTTGATAAAACTTGAAGCGGCCAGAACTTCACCGCGCATGGTCGGTTTGGCACCGAACTGGATAAAGGTCTGGAACGGCAGGCTGAAGAAACCGGCGCTGATGCCGAACAGCATGATAACTATTATTGTTGCTGTAATATTGGCCGGAGCTGCCAGCAGCAATACTTGAGCAACGACCAGTCCGATGGCTCCAGCCGGAACCAGACCAAGTTCCACTGTATGTCCGGATATGCGTGCCGCAATCAAAGAGCCGATACCGATGCCAAAAGCAGCAGCCAGAAACAGGTAACCACTCTGCTCCTGAGTCAGGCCAAGGCGCTGGATGCCGTAGCTGATCAGGTTCAACTGGGCAAAGGCGCCCACAAACCAGAAATAGGCCAGGCCGATGATTGCCAGCATCAGCGTTCTTTCTTTGCGGATCTGACTCATGGTGCGGAAGAGTTCAGTCGGAAAGAGTGAAATTTTACGTCCAGGATCGGCCTGCTCGGTTGCCGGCATCTGCCAGGCTGCCCAGAGGCCGAGAACTGCAATCAGCAGACAGGCGGTTGAGGCAAGCCATTAACGGTAGGAAGTCAATTGTGGAAGTATCGAAGCCAGTGTGGTGCCGATGATAATAGCCAGAAATGTGAAAGACTCCACCAGTCCATTTGCTCGTGACAGTTGTCCAGGTCTTGATAGCTCTGGGATGACACCGTATTTGGCAGGGGCAAAAAAGGCACTGTGAGCTGCCATTAGAAAAATAATCACATATAGGCTGTTGTTCCAGCCACAGGCAAAGGCTACAATAGCCAGGGCGGTGACCAGAACTTCCATTGCTTTTACAGCGACAATTACCCGTGATTTTTGAAAACGGTCGGCCAGGCAGCCGGCAGGGGCGGAAAAGATCAAAAACGGCAACACAAAAGAGGCACCAACGGCAGCGGTTATTGCGCCGGCTTTCTCGGTGCCATGGCTGCCGATCAGGCTGTAAATTATCAGTAGTTTGAGAATGTTATCATTCATTGCACCCATGAACTGGGTGGCATTGAACCATTTGAAGGCCGGATGTAGTTTTTCGCTGTTATCGGTAGTCATAGATGTCCTTACTGCTGATATGCCGCTGACGAGTTTCTGGACAACAATAACAAATATCTCTATATCAGCAGAACAAAATAATTCACTCAAACCACTTGGCGACAGTGGTAAGATAATGTATTCTGTGCAGCACTTAAAAAATCATACGTAAAAAATTCAAATACAGGCAAAAGGAGCTCGGAATATGGCAAGTCTCAATAAAGTTATGCTGATAGGCAATCTGGGTAAGGATCCGGAAGTTCGCTACACCGCCTCCGGCCAGGCAGTGGCCAGTTTTAACCTGGCAACCAGTGAGAAATTCAAGAATAAAAGCGGTGAGTGGGAAGAACGTACCGAGTGGCACCGCGTAACTCTTTGGGGTAAATTGGCTGAAATCGCCGGTGAGTACCTCTCCAAGGGTAAAACAGTGTATATCGAGGGACGTTTACAGACCCGTAAATGGCAGGACAACACCGGCAACGAACGTTATACAACCGAAATCGTCGGCGATAAAATGCAGATGCTTTCACCAAAAGGTGAACGTAAAGGCGGAGATTCAGGTGGTTCCTCTTCCGGTGCCGGCAGCTATGAAGAACCTCCATTCCAGGATGACGATATACCATTTTAGTCAGGAATGATCTGAAAGGGTAAACTATAGGCCGTAAACCACTGTGTTTACGGCCTATTCACGTTTACAAATCAAAAAACATGTTAGTTGAAAAATCGGTAATAAAACAGGTGCGAAAAAATGTAAACTACGACAGGTGGCAAACCAACGTTGGACATGGGAAATTAGGCTGATAGGCATGGAATTGCCAATACCTATACGTGTGAAGAGATAGAAGTGCCACCCAGTAACCGTTTGCATGCCTTGAAGGATGATCGTGCCGGGCTGCATAACATTTCTATCAACGATCAATGGCATATCTCGATTACCATTAACGAGGTGCTGATATGAGCATACCAAACATGAAAAAACGTACCGTATCGCCCACCCATCCCGGCGAGATGCTGCGTGAGGATTTTATGACGGATTTCGGGCTAAATGTCACAACACTGGCAACTGCTCTGGGGGTGTCCCGCCAGACCGCCAACGAACTGGTTCAGTGCCGCCGCACCGTCACCCCGGTGCGCGAGGAAGAACGCGAATTCTATCTGCACATGGCGGTTAAGGAATAGTGGTCAAGCCGTGAGCTGGAGCGCCAGTTCACGGCAGCTCTCTTTGGACGCACAGTGCTGCACCCGCCAAAAGTGTCAGCAGTGCTGACACAAATTCATTCCGATGCATTGAATGTCTTCAAAGACGCCTATCTTGTTGAATTTCTAGGCTTACCGGATGGCCATGGCGAACAGGAGCTGCATCAGGGGCTGCTTCGCAAACTGAAAAGCTTTCTCGTTGAACTGGGAAGAAACTTCTGTTTTGTCGGTTCGGAATTTCCGGTACAGGTTGGTAACCGTGATTTTGCTCTGGATCTGCTCTTCTTTCATCGCGGCCTGAATTGTCTGGTGGCAATAGAGTTGAAGGTCGGCAGATTTGAGCCGGAATATCTCGGCAAGCTTGGATTTTATCTGGAAGCGCTTGATCGCGATGTGAAAAAATTCCACGAAAATCCGGCTATAGGTGTACTCCTCTGTGCCAGCAAAGATGCCGAGGTAGTTGAGTATGCTCTCAGCCGCACGCTGTCGCCCGCCATGATTGCTGAATATAAGACGCAGTTGCCGGACAAGAAGCTGCTGCAGGCAAAATTGCATGAGTTCTATCTGCAAAATGTGGTTGAGGAAGATGAGGATCGGCTATAGAGATTGGAACATAGTACGGCTGTGCTTCTTGAGCTTGACGGTAACGACGCACAAGGGTTGGTCAGGGCGGATGGGGAGTGATGGTTGGGGAGTGGTCGTGAAGCGGAAGCGATGATGCGTGTGGTTGAGAGGGGACATTCCGAAGGGCTGGCAATTTGTTGGTGGTCACAAGTATGACGTATTGTGACATGGGTTTGTGGTGTGTTGGCTGGCAGGCATAAAACGGCCATAATCGCTTTAATTAAAAGGGTTTCCGGTGGCTATTTGCCTGGTTCTCTGGTATGTGTTTTTCAGATTTCATCTTCAATGTGCGCAAACTTGAGGCCTCAATTTGATAAAACCAGTTACACCCGGCATATACGAAGCGCTCATCGATGAATATCTTCGAGATGCTCTGGCCTTGCGCCCGGAATTACGGACTGTTTTTGGAAAGATCGACCCAGAAGAACAGCCAGCCAAGT
>Ga0105048_10016566_pt1 | contig 11388 bp, 12 predicted proteins | sample MAT05_FD_78382 | JGI IMG/M metagenome (GOLD analysis project Ga0105048, IMG submission 78382) | Freshwater microbial communities from Lake Fryxell liftoff mats and glacier meltwater in Antarctica - MAT-05 | ecosystem: Environmental > Aquatic > Freshwater > Ice > Liftoff microbial mat | place...
AGCGCCGGTTTGCGCCGCTCGCGGCACTCAGTGACGTGTTCCGGAACCCGGATCCGGGACGGAACCCGCACTAAGATGGAGTGATGGCGGCCGACTTCACCCGAGCGTGGCACCCCGAACCGGACCGAAAAAGAGGCACGGCACCCAACGGCCTGCCATACGAGTCGGTCTGGGACTACCCGCGGCCACCGGCAGTCCGCCCGGAACCGAGACCGGTGCTGGTGACCAGCGGCGACGTCACCATTGCTTCAACCGATCAGGCGTTGCGTGTATGCGAAACCGCGGGCGCGCCAGTCATCTACGTGCCGTCTTCCGGCATCACGCCGGGAGTCCTCAGCCCGAGCTTTGGCCGCGGCACCGTCTGCGAATGGAAGGGCCAGGCCAATTACCTGGACGTGGTCGTCGGAGAGGTGGCAATACCACGTGCCGCCTGGAGCTACCCGAATCCCAAATCGGGGTTCGAGCAGCTCGCCGACTGTTACGCCTTCTACCCCGGGCTGGTCGAGTGCCGACTGGGCGGGGAGCTGGTGCGGCCACAGCCCGGAGGCTTCTATGGCGGCTGGATCACCGATGAGATCACCGGCCCGATCAAGGGCGAGCCCGGAAGTCAGAGCTGGTAACCACCGCAAGGGGTCAATCTGGCTGGTGGCCCAGATGTCGTCGCCCAGACCTGCTGACCATCAGGTCAGTCCTGGCGTCCAAGCTCCCGCTTTCCTGCCTGCCTGAGCAGCGACTGGACGATCGCCTGGTGTCCGGATTCGATCTTTGCCCAGGCCGAGCGGGCAACCGCGTTGGACTGCTTGATCAAGGTGACGAACTGAAGGCCTTCGGGCCTTAAAGCGAAGATCAGATTTCCCGAGAGACCGAGACGACCGGCAGCCGAGAGGACGATAGCTTCGTCCGTCTGGTGGGCGATCCGCCATCCGAGCACGCCTTTGTCGCTGGTCGGCAGGGTGAGGTCAAGTCCGAGGGCAGTCCATCCGATGACCAGCCGGGTGCGCATCGGTGCCGGTGAATCTTCGATCATCGCGCGGGCCCACTGCTCGGCGGTCCGATCGGGAACGCCCGTGAGCAGGTAACTGTCGAAGTAATCAATCCGGTCGAGCTGGCCGAGGTCTCGCACTCCTTCTGGCAGCGGGGTTTCCCGGACAGCGACAGTGAGTTTTTCTGGTTCAGCGATGGAAGGCATTTCGATGCTCCTGACTGATAGATACAGTAGTGTATGTATCGAGACTACACCATGGCACCTCCCACCCGGACACCACGCAGCACCTGGATCGAAACCGGCCTTCTTGCGCTTGCCGACGGAGGGCCAGATTCACTGCGGGTCGACCGGCTGGCCAAATCGCTCGGCGTCACCCGCGGCAGCTTCTATTCGCACTTCAAGAGCCGGGGGGATCTGCTCGATGCGGTGCTCGACGACTGGGAACAGACCGCAACCGACGAAGTGCTCCAGCAAGTCGAGAAGAGTGGCGGCGACCCGATGGTCAAAGCCCGCCGGGCCGGTGAGCTGACTTTCAGCGCCGAACTCCTGCCGGTCGACCTCGCCATTCGCGACTGGTCGCGGCGAGACCCCAAAGTGGCCGATCGGCTGCGCCGGGTCGATAACAAGCGCATGGAGTACCTGCGCCGACAGTTCGCCGAAGCATACGACGACGATGGCGAAGTTGAAGCCCTGGCTGTGCTCGCTTTCTCGCTGCTGATCGGTAACTACTTCCTCGCGGCAGACCATGGCTCGCGCTCGCGGGCTGAAGTTATGGAACTGGCGGCGAAGAAGCTGCTGGGCTGATCTGCCCAGGCATCGGCGATACTGCGCCCATGCCGCGCCTGCGTCAAGCCGTGATGGCGGTCCGCGACCTTGATCATTCGGTCGAGTTGCTGCGCTCTGAGCTGGGCCTCGGTGAACCTTTCGCCGACCCGGTCATCGAATATTTCGGCCTGCGCAATGCGGTCTTCGCGATCGGTGACACCTTCCTGGAGATGGTTTCGCCGATCAGGGAGGAAACGGCCGCCGGCCGCCTGATCGAAAGGCGCGGCGGAGACTGCGGCTACATGGCGATGCTCCAGGTCGACGATGCCGATGCGGCGCGGGAGCGGGCGAAGAGTCTTGGCATCCGCGAGGTGTTCGACGTTGAGTTCGAAGACATCAAAGAAGCGCACCTCCACCCCGCCGACATCGGCGGAGCGATCGTCTCCCTCAGCGAACCCCTGCCCGCCGAAAGCTGGCGCTGGGGCGGCGCTGGTTGGGACGAGAGAAGCGTCCCCGGTTCATTGGTCGGAATCACGGTCGGTGTTGCCGATCCCGCTGCAACCGGCAACCGCTGGCTGGACGTCGCTGGAGGACCGGTTCCGGTGACTTTCATCGACGATCCCGCCGAGCGGGGAATCATCGGCATCGAGCTGGAACTTGCCGGTCGCCATGTGACCATCGACCCGACCGGACCGACCACTTCGACCAGTTCATCGACGGCGTAGAGATCGACCAGGCTCGACGGGCAGAAACGCAGCCTTGATCAGTGCGCGGACGGCCGGAACAGTGCCGTGGCATCGAGTTCATTAACGGAGCGGTGCCCCGTGAGGCCAAGTGCGGTGTCGATGTCGGCCCGCAGGAAGTCGAGCATGTTGCTGACTCCGGTTTCGCCGTCAGCGGCCACCGCCCACGCCCAGGCGCGGCCGACCATCACCGCGCGGGCACCGAGCGACATCAGCTTGACCACGTCAAGCCCTGTCCTCACGCCTCCATCCGCCAGGACCTCAACCTGGTCGCCGATCGCGGCGACCACTCCGGGCAGGGCAACAACGGTCGAAGGTACCGAATCGAGCTGGCGCCCACCGTGATTTGAAACCACGATTCCGTCAACTCCCGATTCGACAGCCCGCCGGGCATCCTCGGGATCGAGGATGCCCTTGACCAGAAGTTTTCCTTTCCAGTTTTCCCTGACCCAGGCGATGTCGTCCCAGGTGACGCTCGGATCAAACTGCGAATCGACCCAGTCCTTGAAGTCCTGGGGACTGTGGCCACCGGGCACGGCTTTGGCGAGGTTGCCGAAGGTCAGCGGCTTGCCACCGATCGGAACATCGGCCAGCCAGCGCGGATGACTGACCAGGTCCAGCCCCCGCCGGATCTTTGCCCAGGCCGATGCTTCACCGACCATCGCATTGCGGGTGTCGCGGTGGCGGGCCCCCACCACCGGCAGGTCCAGGGTGAGCACCAGCACCGATGAGCCAACTGCCGTGGCCCGGGACATGAGGTCTTCGGCGTAGCTGCGGTCACGCATTACGTAGAGCTGGAACCAGGGCGGAGCTTCCGTAGCTTCGGCGACTTCCTCGATCGAACAGATTGACACAGTCGATTCGACGAATGGCAGACCCTTGGATTCCGCGGCCCTTGCAGCCTGAACTTCTGCCCTGCGCGCGAGCATCCCCGCCAGGCCAACCGGGCCAAGGATCACCGGCATCGACATTTTCTGACCCAACACTTCAACCGCCTGATCGCGGACCGAAACGTCCCGCATGACCACCTGACGCAGCAGGATGTCGCCGAGATCGCTGACGTTGGACCGCATCGTCGCTTCGTCATAAGCGCCACCATCGACGTAATCGAACAACTGGCGGGGCAGGTGTCGACGCGCCAGTTCGCGGTAGTCCGACACCGTTGCCGGAGCGACACCAAGCGGCCGGTCAGGAGAGAAGCGCATTCCCTGAACCTAGCCGAATGGCCGCAAACTGGAGCGCATCGACAGATAATCGATCCCCCGGATTCCGCCAGACCGGCCGCTCAGCCGTTGAGGCAGAAGCGCCCGACCTCCGGAATCACGCATTCGCCGGGGTTTCATCATCGTCATCCCCTTCGTCTGTCTCCAGTTGCCGCTCAAACCAGCGTGCACCAAGGGTGTCGGTGAGACCATGGCTGACGATCGAGGCGAGAATGACCATTGCGGCCAACTGGAAGATCAGGTTGCCCTGCGGCACCTCCGACTTGAGGACGAACAGGGCGAAGAGCATTGATGCCACGCCTTTCGGTCCGAACCAGGCGAGGAAATACTGCTGCTTTCTCGGCATGTCGGTACCGATCAGCGAGCCGAGAATGGCCACCGGCCGGGCGACGATGATCGTGAAGACGATCAGTGCGGCCACCGCGATCGGAGTTGACGGGAAGCCGATCGAAACCACAAGTGAGCCGAATACGAAAAAGGTGATCGTCTGAAGAAGGGCCCCGACACTCTCGCTGAACTGGTGGAAAACCTCCGGCGTGTCGCGATCGGCGACTGCCAGCGCTATTCCCGCTACAAAAGTCGCCACCAGACCGTTGCCGAAAGTCGCTTCGGCAAGCCCGAAAGCAGCCAGGCCGATGCCTAGTGCATAGATGCCCTCGTATTTGGCCGTCAGGCCGATTCCAGGCATGTCGTCGATGGCGCGACCCGCGATCGTTGCCAGGACAAAGCCAATCAAGGCTCCAACCGCAGCCTCGGCGAGCAGGGTGACGGCCTCGGTCCCGGCGCCGGATTCATGGGTCGCGATGACGATGAAAAAGAGCACGAAAGGCAACGCAAGGCCATCGTTGAGGCCTGATTCCAGATTCAACACATGCCTGAGCCTGGCCGGGATGGCGCGGGCGGTCACCACGGCCGAGGTGATCACCGGATCGGTCGCTCCGAGCACGGCTCCGAGCAGCAGGGCTTCGCTCCAGGTGAGCTCGCTGAAAAGCAGCTTGGCAGCGACGGCGATCAGTCCCATGGTGGCTGGCATCGCGATCGCCAGCGCCCTGGTGGTTGGTCCCATGTGGCGTACCAGGAGCTCCCGCTCGACCACCAGACCGTCGCTGAAAAGTGTGAATACCAACGCGAGTTCGATCAGCGTGATCACCCCGGGGTCGCGCGGGTTGATGTCCACCACGCCCGCGGCGTCGAGGATCATGCCTGCCGCCACCGAAATCAACGAAACCGAGAGCACCGTGCCGTGAGCCAGGCCCGAAAGTCCGGCAACTACGACCAGCAGCAGCCCGATCGTGAGCACCGCTTCCGGGAACCCGATTCCCATGGTCAGTCGACCGAATTCAGGAGTTCAACGAGCCGGACCGGATTCCCTTGACATGCCTCGAGTTCCTCCCGCCCGATTACCAACTCCGTAGTTCCGTCCTCCCTGGTGGCAACCACACACGGTTCCCGGCCGTTGCTGGCCGCTGCCACTTTCGGGTCCCGTTCATCGAGATGGACAGCGATGAACTCAATCGGAAGCCGTTCAAGTTGCTCCAGCCAATCTTTCCTGGGCCTCACCAGACCATGGGTGATGTCGCAAAGGGAGCAATGCCTCACCCCGATACGGGCCCCGAACCAGTAAGCGAGTTCCCCGGCCACTGAACCATTGGCGTCGTAGACACCAGTGAACTTGACGATGCGGGCGAGAGAGTCCGGTGGCGTCATCGGAAACCACGGTAGCTGAAGGACGTCTGGCCCGGGAAGGGTTCCCAGTCCGGACACCTGAATCCGACAAGAACCATTTCCTGGTCTGGTAGCTTCGATCGTATGAGCGCGCAATCGAATATCTCCTCGGAAGAAGCCAGAGCCGCCGGCGAGCAGGTTGGAATCAACTGGGAAACCTCGCCATTCGACGTGGAGCAGTTTCGAATGGGAATGAACGTCGAACTGGAGCACGGCTCCCAGGACCCGGCCACCGACGTCACCGGAGACGATCCGATCGTCACCGCGAAGATCGCGCTGGCCCACCTCAATGAGTTCGCCGACTACTACACGAGGCTTGCAGTGATGGAGGCTGAAGGAGAAGCGGCGAACGACGCCTGATCCGAGGGGCTGGAGATCGGCTACTAGCTGGAAAGCCTCAGGAAGGTCAGGGATGCGTTGACGTTCGCCTCGGTGCCTCCGGCAAGAGTCTGGAGGGTCACCGCCGACGCCGAGCTGAAATTGCGAAGTTCGATTACGTCAGCGGTGGACAGGGCAACCATCGTCACTCCCGTGTTCTGCTGAGTGCCGGCTCCAGACCCATAGATGCTTCCCGGCACGGGAACCCCGTTGACAAAGAGGGCGAACTGGTTGGGCTCGACTCCGGTCACGCTGAAACCGATCTCGTAGACACCCGCTGTATTCACCGTGACCGAGTCGGTTCCAGGTGCGTGGGTCACCACGGCCGACCCGATCGGCCCGTTGTCAGAGAAGGAGACGGCGCCGAGGATCGGCACGACCAGAGGATCAGTGTTGAAGATGTAGGCGTACTCGGACTGCGCAGCGGCACCAGCCACACCGGTGGTTCCCGTGGGACCGCTTACACCAATCGCGCCGGTTGCCCCGGTTGGGCCAGCCGCGCCGTCGTTGCCCGCCGCTCCGGTCGGTCCGGTTGGGCCGGTCGCGCCGTCGTTCCCGGCCGGCCCGATGTTGCCGGTGGGTCCAACCAGTCCGGGCACTCCGGGTGCTCCGGGCGCTCCGGTTGCTCCGGTCACTCCGGCCTGACCTGTCGGTCCTGCCGGGCCTGAGGCACCCGCGCTGCCGGTGGCTCCCCGGGAACCAGTAGTGCCAGTAGTGCCAGTCAGGCCCCGTTGACCGATCTCGCCGCGGAGACCGATTTTGCCTCGCCGGCCCCTGGGGCCGGAGAATCCACGCGGACCGCGCACGCCGACACATCGGCAGGGAGGGGGACCGTAGTCGCGTTCGGCCGTCTGGTACCGGTTCGACCCGGAAGGATCGATGGTTTTGGCGGAAGCCACGGATCCGGTTCCGAGGAGCAGTAACGCCGAGACGAGCAGGATCGCCTGAAGGATCACGCGCTTCACACCAAAGAAATTCACATTGCCTCCGCCCCGTTTGTTGCCAGCCACAAACCAATCCCGCTGGTAAATAGAAAAGTAACAGGTATTACAAAGTCCGGGGCGCAATTCTGGTGGGAAGGGTTTCCCCCCAAAAACCGCGTCGGTAACGTTTAGCTGAATCCTGAAGCGGGAATGTTAAGGCGGCGATGCAGTCAACTTCAACCCACGTCGATTTATCTCAACCTGCGCCGGACCTCAGGCAGGCTTCCGGGCGCGGCGTGATGGCAGCGATCGGCCGCACCCCCCTGGTCGGTCTCGAGCGATACCTGAGCCAGACGTTCCCTGTCTGGGCCAAACTCGAGGGGTGCAATCCCGGCGGTTCTGCCAAAGCCCGTTCAGCCGCGCGGATCATTGCCGACGCGGTGTCTTCCGGACAAATCGGTCCAGAGACGACCGTAATCGAGTCGACTTCAGGAAACATGGGTATCGGTCTGGCCCAGGCCTGTGTGTATTACGGGCTCAGACTCGTATGTGTAACTGACCGGCGCACCAACCGGCTCACCGCGCAGGCGATGCGTGCCCTTGGTGCTGACCTGCGAGTGGTCGGGCACCCGCTTCCCGATGGCGGGGACCTGCTCCAGGCGCGGTTGAAAATGGTCGAAGACCTGCGGCGTGAAATCCCTGATTCTTTCTGGCCGAACCAGTACGCCAACCCGTCGAATCCCGCCGCGCACACGGACGGGACGATGCGAGAGATCGATGAAGCGTTGGACGGAAAGATCGACTACGTATTCGTTGCTGCCGGCACCGCGGGAACGGTTCGCGGTTGTATCGATTACCTGAGACGCGAGAATCGTCCGACCGAGGTCATCGCTGTCGATGCCCTGGGCAGCGTTCTCTTCGGAGGGGAGCGCGGCGAACGGCTGTTACCCGGGATGGGCGCGGGCCGTGTGTCGGAGATCGCCAGGACCACTCACCCTGATCGGGTGGTCAAGGTCGGCGAGCTCGAATGCGTGGTCGCCTGCCGTCAGCTCGCTGCACGTGAGGGCATCCTTGCCGGCGCATCCTCGGGCGGAGTCCTGTCGGCCCTTGAGCGGCTCGCCCCCGAGTTCAAATCCGATGCGCGATGTGCCGTGATCCTGGCCGACGGAGGCACCGCCTATCTGGACACCGTGTACAACGACGAATGGGTCGAGCAATCGTTTGGCTGTGATCCACAACGTCTGGCCGAACTGGTCCGGGCCTGATCCGGGTGGCCTCCACGCGGATCGCCATCGTCGGATTCGGGCCACGCGGGCTGGGCGCACTTGAGCGCCTGATCGCCCACCAGGGGACGCCCGCATCAACACCGATCGAAGTGACGATCTTTGAGCCCCACCCCACCCCTGGCGCCGGGTCAGCCTACGACCCACACCAGCCACCATTCCTCCTGATGAACTTTCCGGTGGCGAAGATCGACCTCAACTGGAAAGCGGGAGGACCCCCATCCTGCTTCGAAAGCGGCCCGTTCAGCGAATGGGCAGGAGTCGATCCGGCTCGGGCAGAGCGGTGGTACCCACCCAGGGCGCTTGTCGGCCGCTACCTCTCCGCGGCCGCGGCGGAGCTGATTGATTCATGTCCCTTTCCGGTGGAACTTCTCCCGGAATCGGTACTCGGGATGGAGCCGGAATCAAGGGGCTGGCTGGTCCGGTCGGATTCACGGAAATCCCGATTCGACGAAGTCCTTCTGGCTGTCGGGCACGCGCCGCGAAGGTCCACGGCGACACGAACGTCCGATCTGGCGGAAGCAGGCTCAAGGGTCGGCATCCGTGGCTTTGGCCTGACCGCGATCGACCTGATTCTCCAACTCACCGAAGGACGCGGAGGTCGGTTCGAGTCGGGCGAAGGGGAGGCGCTCCGGTATTCCAGGACGGGTTCCGAACCGTCGATGATCGTCCCAAGCAGTCGCCACGGCCGACCGATGGTCGTCAAGCCTGAGCTCGCCCGAAGCCGGGCTCAAGAGGAGATTCTTGTGACGGCCATCGAAGGAAGCCGCGACCAGGTGCTCCAGCTGCCATTCGGATCCGGAATCAACCAACTCGGCACGGTCATCGCGTCTCTCTGCGCCGAGCTGCTGTCATCCAAGGGCGCGCAGGCAGAGGCAGAGAATTGGATCCAGGCTGCTTTCAACGGTCGGCTCGAGCCGATCTCCGACCCGGCTGGAGCGATCGCCCGGTCGTTGCGGATCGCATCCGGCAAAACCGACCCCGATTTGAGCTGGGCCCTGGGTCTCGCCTGGCGCAGCATCTACCCGGCGATCGTCGAGCGATTTTCCCACGGCAGCCTCCTCGAAGCCGACTACGTGCCGTTCAGAAGCCTCGCTGCCGAATTGGAGCGGCTGGCCTTCGGGCCACCTCCGGTGAACGGCGAGAAACTGCTGGCGCTGGTCGAGGCCGGAATCCTCGATCTGTCCGGACTTGCCGAGGCAGGCAGCGGCAGGACGGACACCGAGCTCGACGCGGTAACTGAACCGCCCGGCCTGCTGCTCCATCAGATGCCCCTCGCCGATCTGGTCGCGGAGGGCGCTATCAGGGTGCCTGCGGGCGCACGCGGGATCGAGGTCACCAGAGCTGCACGTTGCGTCGGAGCCGACGGTGAAACTACGCAGGGCCTGGCGGCCTGCGGCCGGCTGACCGAAGACTGGGTGATCGGCAACGACACGCTCGATCGCAGCCTCCACCCCGAAATCGACCGCTGGGCGGCGACGATCTGCGCCGGGACACAGGCCGAACCTGCGGTAGCGGTCGTTTCGTGAGTCTGGAAGTGACCTCAGACGCCGAGCTTCGCTCCAACTGCCGGGGCGAATATCCATTGGATGCTCGCCTCGAAACCTGGCAGAAAACGCTTTTGGCTGATCCCGGGCTTTTGTCGTCGGCACTGGGGACCGGAGAGAGCCCGATCAATGTGATCGATCCCGGTCCGATGAAACGCAACGCCGACGAACTCCTCAACGCCGCCACCGAATTTGGGGTCGGGCTCAGGATCTTCTTCGCCCGGAAGGCAAACAAATGCCTTTCATTGGTCGACCGGGCACGGGATCTCGGCCACGGGGTGGATCTGGCCAGCCTGAACGAGCTGGTCGAGGCATTGGACCGGGGCGTCAGCTCCGGGAACCTTGTGGTCACCGCGGCGATCAAGCCCCGTCCCCTGCTCGAACTCTGTGTTGAAAGCGGGGCGTTGGTCGTGCTCGACAACCAGGACGAAGCAGACCTTCTCATTGCGATTGCAGCTGAACGAAACCGCCCGGTCCGCGTCGCGATCAGGCTTGCAATCGACATTCCCGGCGCCCTTCCAACCCGGTTCGGTCTGCCGGTGCCCGAAGCCCGCCGGCTCGCTGAAACCCTCGATGCCGATCCTCTTGCCGAACTGGCCGGGCTCCACTTCCACCTGGACGGCTACTCGCCGACGGACCGCGTGCTGGCCCTGAACGCGGCTATTGACCTAGCCGACGAAATGCCCGCGGGAACTTCGTTGAAGTTCATCGACATCGGCGGTGGCATCCCGATGAGCTATCTGGACGACGGCAATCAATGGGACCGCTTCTGGGTTTCGCATCGTGAAGCCCTGCTCGGAAGCCGCCCGCCGCTCACTTTCGCGAACCATGGCCTGGGGTTCACCGTCGCCGCTGGCCAAATCGTCGGCAAACGAGCCACATACCCCTACTTCCAGAAGCCCACACGGGGAGACTGGTTGCGTGACCTGCTTGCCTCCGACCTCAAGCTGCGGAGTGGTTCAGCCACTGTGGCATCGGCTCTGCGAAGTCGCGGCCTCGAGCTCCGCTGCGAACCGGGTCGGTCTCTGCTCGACGGTTGCGGTCTCACCGCCGCCCGGGTTCAGTTCGTGAAGCGCCGCCTTGACGGGGAAACCCTGATCGGACTGGGAATGAACCGGACCCAGTGCCGCTCGACTTCCGATGACTTCATGGTCGATCCGATTCTCCTCCCGAACCCCACCCCGGGCCGGTCCGAAGGAGTCGCCGGCTATCTCGTCGGGGCCTACTGCATCGAGCGTGAGCTGATCACCCTGCGGCGCCTGTCCTTTCCTTCCGGAGTCAACTCCGGCGACATCGTTGTGTTCCCGAACACGGCCGGCTACCTCATGCACATCCTTGAAAGCAGTTCCCACCGAATGCCCCTGGCAAAGAACCACGTCCATGAGAGCGGCAGGCTTGAGCTTGACCCCGTCGAAGCCCTGTGAATGGGCCGAGTTCTAGTTCGCACGACACCTGAGCGCCTCTGGGCGCTGGTTGCACGCCCGGACCAGTGGTCCAGATGGTCGCCTTATGTTCGCGGGGCCGAGGGTCTGGGTTCACCGGAAGTGCGCGAGGGCTCTCGGGGCAAGGTCCACCTGGTTGGCGGCGTCAAAGTCCCGGCGGAAATCCTCGAAGTCGTCCCGGGCAGATCCTGGACCTGGCAGGTAGGCGGAATCGTCGTCGAACATCTGGTCAGCCCATGCGCTGGCGGTTCCCAGCTGGAGATGCCGGTCCGGGCAACCGGCGCACCCTGGAAACCTGCCGCGCTCGCCTACCAGCCGTTCGTCGGCCTGATATCGCGTCGAATCGCATCGATCGCGGAACGGGACTCAAAGTA
>Ga0105048_10016567_pt1 | contig 11388 bp, 16 predicted proteins | sample MAT05_FD_78382 | JGI IMG/M metagenome (GOLD analysis project Ga0105048, IMG submission 78382) | Freshwater microbial communities from Lake Fryxell liftoff mats and glacier meltwater in Antarctica - MAT-05 | ecosystem: Environmental > Aquatic > Freshwater > Ice > Liftoff microbial mat | place...
AGGGTCACGTCCGATGCCGGTCTGTTGGCCTTTCGTGAACTCGACGATGCGCTCGGATTGAGCGAACTTGCCGGGCATGTGCTTTCGGATCGTCGTACCGGGCGCAACAGCCGCCACTCCCTGATCGCGCAGTTTCGCCAGTCGGTGTTTGGTCGCCCACACACCATCTCGAGAAACCCATCCTTGAGGCAGACCTCGCGCCCTATCTCGCCGCGCGCGACAGGCTCAACAGCCCGCTGCTCACCGTGGCGTCGATCAAGGGAATGCTCGTCAAAGATACGCGGATCGTGCGCAACGGCGCCAAGATCATGGCGACGATCGAGAATGCGAGATTCGTTGTTGCAACCGCGAAGGCGCATGGATCATTCGCGAAGTTTCTGACGAACTGGCCGGAGACGGATCAGGTCGGCCTGCTTGAGCATCTGAAGAAGAATGCCTCGCGCATGGGCGGCGCGACGGGGCAGTACTTCCTGCGCTTTGAAGGGTGGGACGCGTTCATCCTGTCGGGCGATGTGGTGAGGGCGCTGATCCGCGAGGGCGTGGTCGCCAAGGAGCCGACATCGAAGAAGGATCTGGCGGCGACACAGGCCGCGTTCAACGCATGGCGCGAGCAAAGCGGAAGGCCGGTGCGGGAGATCAGCCGCATCCTGGCGCTGAGCATGGGGCCGAGCGGGCCGGTGTAGCGGCGACTGCTGACAGGATCTGACCATGGGCGAGTTTAGGTTCGACGGGTTCAGTTTGGGGAGACCATGATGGCTCAGTTGCCGTTGGTTGGCGGATGCATGTGTGGGGCGCTGCGCTATGCGGTGAGCGCGGCGCCGTTGATGGTCTACAACTGTCATTGCACGAACTGCCAGAAGATTGGCGGCGGGGCTTTCCACACGGCCGCGACCGTTATGGAGGCCAGCGTGCGCTTCACGGCGGGCGAGCCTGGGCGGGTGGAATGGGCGGCTGACAGCGGGGCGGTGCGGTTCGGCTGGTTCTGTAACGCCTGTGGGACGCGGATCGCGAATGGCGGCGTGCCGTCGAATGGCGTGCTCAGTCTGCGCGCGGGTACGCTGGATGATACGAGCTGGGTGCAGCCGGTGGGCGACACGTTCACGGGCAGCGCGCAGCCGTGGGTGAGGTTTGTCGAAGGGGGCTTGAGTTCGGAGCGGGCGCCGGAGAGCTATGCGCCGTTCATGGCGGCGTTTGCGGCGCAGGGGCGGTTCTAGTCGTTCGACTCGTCGCGCTCGCGCTTCGCGCCGTCGAGCTTCTTCACGTCGGCGGACTTCACCTTTTCCTCGCGGACCTTTTCGCCCTTGGTGCGGCCGAACAGGATTCGTTTCGCGCCAGCTTCCTGCTCACGCTCGTCGCGTTCGCGGCGTTTGCGGAACTGCTTGAGGTTGACGATGTCGACCATGAATCAATTGTCCGTTCGGCCGGGGTGGTTCGGCGGAGGGAGACTCGCCCAATATGGCGGCGGGATCAACCCGGGGTCAGTGCCCGGCAGCGGGACGCGGACGGCGGACCAGATTGCGGACCATCGCAGCGGTCGGCTTCTCGAAGTATTTCATCGAGAGCGTTGAAATCACTGCGGTCGCGGCGAGAGTTCCAATAAGGATGCCGGCTTCGGCCATGGGCCCCTCGCCGATGATCAGCAGCATGGCCTGAGCCATGATCACGATCACGATGGGGTGCAGCAGGTAGGCCGAGTAGCTCGCGTCACCGAGTCGGGTGATTAGCGTCTCGCGGGCGGGGGTGCGGTAGAGGTCCTGCGCGACGGCGGCGAAGACGATGAACATCGCCGGCACGCCGTACTTGAAGAGCGTGGGAACGTCCTTGCCGGCGACGAGCGGCAGGATGAGCAGCGCGGCAAAGCCCGCAAGCGCCATGGGCCACATAGGTGTTGCGCGCGCGAAGGCGACAACGGCAGGCAGGCGCATGGCATAGGCGATGGCGCAGCCGGCGGCGAATTCGAAGAGGATCGGGTTGGCATAGAAGCGGGCGAAGACGCCGTCTCCGCTGAGGCTGGCGATGGCCCAGACCAGCGTGATCAGTGACAGGATGCTGGCGAGGCGGAAGGCGCGCGGCAGGAAGAGCGAAATCGCGAACAGCGCGTAGAAGATCATCTCGTAGTTCAGCGTCCAGCCGACGCCGAGGATCGGGTAGATTTTGCCGGCTGCGTCGAGGTGGGGAACGAAGAACAAGCTGGCGAGGATGGATTCCGGCGTGACAAGCGTGGTCGGGAAGATCCAGTCGCGGACCAGCACAAGGCCGATCACGACAAAGGTGGCGATCCAGTAGAGCGGCACGATGCGGGCGATGCGCTTGGTGGCGAACCAGGCAGGCGTCTCGTCGTCGCGCGTGGTGTGGACCATCACGAAGCCGGAGATCACGAAGAACAGGTCGACGCCGCCGGAGGGCAGGTCGAGATATGCCATGCCGACGGGGTCGACCGGGCGGACGAAGCGCATAAGGCAATGGTAGATGACCACCGAGTAGGCGGCGATGGCGCGCAGGTTCTGCAGGTTGTTGAGCACGCGGCGCCTTTGGAAGTCCGGCCAAATCTGGTGGGGATGCGCCGCGGTGACGCGCCAGATGCGAAATCTAGCGGGCGAACCGCATCCGGTCGCACCCCCTGCGGAGGTATGTGCAGGAAACCTGCCACGCCGGAGCCTGGGCAGAGGTTGCGCCGGGAGAGTCTTGAGTTAACGCGGTTAATGCGCGGCTGAGGCCGTCTGCGTCTCGGCTGCGGGCATGCCGGTGGCCTGCGGGATCATCGCGAAAGCGCGGGCGGCGCGAAGGTCGCCGACCTCGAAGACGATGCGCTTGATGGCTTGGTCTGCGGCGCGGTTGGGTGGGATGAACTCGATCTGGATCGCCTCCCGCGGATCGAGCTGTTCGAGCTCTGCGATGGCGGATGAGTTGAAGCTGAAAACCCAGATGGGGTCGCCGACGGCGTCCTTGGCGCTGGCGACCTTGCCGGCCCATTCGATGCGCGAGATGGAGCGTGGCGGCGGGGTGAGCTTGGGGCCTGGTTTGGAGAAGGCGCCGAACCATGGCTCGGGCATCTTGGTTGGGTCGCGCATGATCAGTTGCACGGAGGATGGCACGGCGCCCTTGGCCGGCATCGCGATGGCGACGCGGATGTCGTCTGGTTTTGCTGGTGCGCGGCGCAGGCCGAACATGATGGCGGTGGGCTTGTCGGTCTGGGAGACGGCCCAGCGATCGTGCACGGAGCGCGAGGCGCCCCAGATGGCGTGGGCGGCGGGGTATTCGATGTAGTTGGTTTTCACGAAGGCGCGGTAACCATTGCGGACGATGTCAGCGACCGACACGACATCGGGGTGAACGCAGCCGAGCGACTTTGCGGGTGTGCGGACTTCGGTGGCGAGGCGGGCCATCTCGGCGCGGCTGGTGTTGGCGCGCAGGAGTTCGCCTTCGGCCTGGTAGAGGCCGGAGAGAAGCGCGAGGCGTTCGCCGTCGGAAAACAGGTTGCAGGATTCATCGGCGGCCGTGATCGCGACGCGTTCGAGCCAGGTGCGGCGGACGGCGGCGGCGTCTGCATGCGCCACAGGGGCGGCCTGTGCGAGCAGGACGGCGGCAACCAAGGCGCGGAGGGGGAAGAAGCGGGCTGGCATGTCTGCCGATAGACTAGGCAGCCTGCATAAAGGATGCGTTACGGAATGGGCCGTTAACGACGCTCGACAGCCTCGGTGCGGAGTTCCCTGGCGATGCTGACCAGGCCGCAGACGAGCAGACCGACGACGGCGGCAAGGACGTAAACGCCGATGCGCTGGGCATCGGGTGTGGGGTGGGCGGCGATGAGATTGGCTGTTTCCAGCATGGCGGTCGCCCAAATGGTTTACACGCGTAGAGCCAGAACGGTGCAAGCCGGGCGCCAGCAACGGAAAATGTGGTAAACGGGATTCATGCCTCGCGAACTTCCAACACATCTCTGGGTTTCGGCCTTGCTCCGCCGCGCATCAGTGGCGGGGGCGTTCGCCACGATTGTGCATCGCGGGGACGCGGACCGGGGCGATGTGCTGGTCAAGGTGATGCGGGCGCGGGGCGAGGCGGATCTCTATGCGCCTGCGTTCAATCCGGACGGGCCGACTGCATTCGAGAAGCTGGAGGCTGATGGCGAGGCCGGCGTTGATGCGCTGATCACGCGTCGGCGGACCAGCGATCGCGACCTGTGGGTCGTGGAGATCGAGGATGGCGCCGGGCGGCACTTCCTGACGGAGCCCGTGAAGGGCCGTCCACCGGCGTAGTTCCCCGGGAGATCATTTGCTTGCGGAAGATCGCGACGCGCGCCTAGATGCCTGCGGGCGCGCAGGGAGGCGAGGGATGCGGGGAACCGTTCTTCAGTACGACGACAATTCGGGCAGCGGTTTTGTCAGCGGTGACGATGGCATCCGTTACACGTTCCGCAGGGCGGACCTGCAGCAGCTGCGGCCGATCGCGGCCGGCGCCAAGGTCGACTTCGTGCCGAAGGACGGCACGGCGAGCGAGATCTATATCATCGACGCGAGTGGAGCGATCGCGGCAGGCAACCCGGCGCCCCAGGGCGGCGGCTTTGCTCCCGGGTATCAGGCCGGTTATGCAGCGTCCCGCCTGCGGCCGCGTCAGCCTATTCCGGCGAAGACCGCAGCATGTGGGACTACTTCAAGAAAGTGATGGCGCTGTCGTTCAACGGCGAAGGTCGCGCACGCCGAAAGGAATTCTGGTCGTTCGCGCTGTTCCTGTGGCTGACAGGCGTGGTGGTCTCCATCGTCATGACGGTGACGTCGTTTGGCGCGCTTTCGAATTTCTACGCCAGTTACGGAGCGTATGACGGGTCGGGGTACGGCCCGAATCCGTTCGTCGCGTTCGGAGCGCTGGGCATATGGGCCGTGCTTCTCTCCGTACTCACTTTGGCTTTCCTGCCGGCGATGGTGACCGTGGTCATCCGGCGGCTGCACGATATCGGAATGAGCGGCTGGATGATCCTGATCGGATTGATACCTGTCTTCGGCGGTCTGTTCCTCTTCGTCTGTTACCTGATCCCGTCGCAGGCGCAGGTGAACAAGTACGGACTGATCCCGAAACCGGCGCCGCCGGTTTACGGCGGCTGATCAAGCTTTCCTTCCGATCCATGACATCGGCGCCGCGCGGCCCCAAAAGGTCGCGCGGCGTTTGATTTTGCGCAGTGACGCTGAAAGTTTTCGCTGCGCGGGACAAAGAGCGGTGCTTTACTGCCGCGCGATTCAGGTGGGACTCTGGGAGGACGAACGAGATGAAACTGGCAAAATACCTGCTGGCTGGATTTGTTGTGGCCGCGAGCGCGGGCGCTGCACATGCGCAGGCCGCGGCGTGCCAGCCGCTCAAGACATTGCTGGCAAGTTCGCACGCTCAAGTGAAGGCGCTGCAGGGCGCGAAAACCGCGAGCGACAAGAAGACCGTGACTTATGTCTCGAAGACGCAGGTGCCGGGAATGAAGGATTGCACGATTGAATCCAGCATCGCGATCGATCCGTTCACCGACTACTGGGAACATCACCTGGCGTGCAGCGCCGAGACGGCCAACTCGGAGACAGCGACGCAGACGATTGAAGCGCTGTGGGCCTGTACGAGGGACGTGTTCTCGGAGCGCCAGCCGAACGAAGCCTGGGTTGGCGGCAAGTATCGCGTGATCGGGTTCGACGCAGAAGTCCCGACCAAGGGCCGCGCGTCTGGGCTCGTCTCGTTCGGCGACACGGACTATGCGCGCGTCGACGTCGAGAAGCCGTTCGACACCAGCGAGGAGTACTCGCTGCACCTATACTGGATGTTTACGAAGTAGGCGGGCGCTGTGCCTCTTACTTCGCGGTGCGCATCTCGATCAGGAACTTGTCGGCCATGACTGTGCCGAGCGAGAATTCCTCGTACACGCCGAGGCCACGCTGCGGGATGTAGACGCGCTTCCAGGCCGAGATGGGTTCGTTGCTGGCGCCTGAGGCGGCGATGAAGTGCGTGCGCGCCTCGACCTGAATGGGCGTGTCCGTGCAGTTTACCATGCGGGCCTGCACCTGCATCGTCCGCGTCGCCGTGCGCGTGCTGCCGGCCCACTGGATCATCACCTGCTGCGTGAGGTTGGGCTCAAGGATCTGGATCTGGTCGAGCGGGATCTGCGAGTCGAGCACGCCGTTGGCGGACACCACGCCGCTGCCAAGCGCGCCCGCGTTGCAGGATGTCGTGCGCATGCCCGTCGTCGGCGCTGTGCCGCAAGCCGATGTAAGGGCGAGGCCGAGGGCGGCGGTCAGAACGGCGGCGGCTTTGAACACGGCCATGGGTCTATCTCCTGAGAGAGGCATTGGGCGGGGCTGAGGGAATATCGGTGGCGAGGCGCGAGCGGGCGTAAGCGAAACCACAATTGCCCTTGGGCTCCATACGGACCTTGGGCACGAGGCTGCCGAGTATGGAGCCTGCCTGGTCGACGAAGATTACCTCGGTCGGCACAGCGCCGGCGGGAAGGCTGATGTAGTCGATGTGGGCGGGCAGGTTGTCCCAATAGCGAGTGTCGGCTTCGGGGCGAGCGGCGTCTGCGATCAACAGTGACGTGATGCCGATGATCGCGGCGCCGGCGGCGACACCCAGCGCGGCATCGGAGTCGTCGCTGTAGGAGGCATAGACCGCAACATCGAGGGCGGCATCGGCCACAAGCAGAGAGGCGGCGCCGACGCCGGTGGCGATGCTTTTGAATTCAGCCTTGCCGGCGAGGATCTTGTCGACCTCACGGCCACCCCGCGTGGAGGCTTGCCAGTAAAGATCTTCGCCGAACGTGGTGTCGTAGCCACGGCCGTCTGCGACGAAGATCGCCTTGTGCTCGGGCACGGGCTCGGGCGGGATGAAGATGAGATATTCGCCGTATTCGCCGCCTGCGCCCTTCAGCGGCGGCAGGCCGATGTCGGCGATGGCGAGCATACGATCGCTGGCGGCGGGAATGTAGATGTCGGGCCGCGCCTCGACGGCGCGCTTGTAGAAGTCACGCGCGAGCACTGCGTTGCCTTCGCACTGCGAGGCCCAGCCTGACAGCACGTCGAGAATGGCGAAGTCTGACTGATAGCGCTGGTCCTCCGCGAAGGCGTCCTGCAGTTGACCGCCCTGGAAGACGGCACGGGCGTTGCCATAGTCGCCCTCGCCCATGAAGAGCAGGCCGCGATAGAGGAAGGCCATCGCGCGCTCGTAGGACTCGCCTTTGAACTCCTTGGTGCGTTCAGGAACGAAGGTGGAGCGCGCTTTGGCGGCTGTCGGATTATCGGCGTAGATGGACTCGATGTAGTTCAGCGCGTCGTCGAACGAGGCGGCGGCGATGTCGTCTGCGCCCGCCTCGAAGGCGGCAAGGCCTGCGCGCATCTGGTTCAGCACGCGGTTGCGCTGGCCGCCCGTGAGCACAGACTCATAGAGGTGATGCGCGTTCGGCGGCTTGTCGATCAGCCACTCCGCCATCTTTTCGGGCGGGACATAGATAGTGTCGTCGACCGTGCTGCATGCGCCAAGCAGAAGCACGGATGTAGCGACGCCCGCCAGCCAGGGTTTGGCGAACATGGGGCGCGCAAGCCAGCATTGGCGAACAGAGAGCATTTCCCCCGTCCCGTCCGGACGATCAGCGGTAGATCACGTCGTCCGCGCCGGCGCGGGCGAAGTTGTAGAGGCCGGTCCAGATGATCTCGCTGGTTTCTAGGTCGATCAATTCGAAGATCACCTGGTTGTAGCGCTGGATCAGACCCTGGCTGGTCTTGATCTGCTCCGACGACGTGATGCGGCCGCGCAGGCGATAGTCTGCTCCGAGCTGCGCACGTGTCATCGCCAGCGTGCCCTGATCGGTGACGCCATCGCGCTTCAGGTCACGCTCACCGGCGACCATATCCATCGACTCGCGCGAGACGAAGCGGATGCGGCCGTTGGCGGCGCGCTGCAGGTTCACGCGCAGGTTGTCGACGATGATGTTGGTGTTGATGCGCTGGGCGCTCTCATTGCGGAAGTACTCCGCATCGAGAATGACACGCGGGCTGGGCTGCTGGCTGGCGATAAGCGGGTTGGCGAGCATGTCGCGAACCATCTGGTCGGCCATGGCGACAATGTCCTGGCCCTCGATGCCGACGCCCTGGACGGGACCCTTCGTACCCGGATCGAATTGCACGGTCTGCACGCCGCCCGGGTTCGGTCCACCCGAGGCGCAGGCGGTGACGGACAGTGCGGCCAGGCCGACTGCGAGCATGAGTTTTGCCGACATGGAAGGTCCCCTCGATTGGGCGCGCACGCCCTCGACAAATAATCCCTATGCTGAGTTCCGCCATGGATTGCAGGCTCGGTCAACGGCAGAAAATCGCTGCTCCGGCGCAATATTTGAGCTCGGATGCCCAGCGCATTCAGCGGGCATTCAGCTAGTTGCTGCTGGCGTCGGACGAGGCTTCAGGCGGGTGGCGGGGCGCTGTTGGCGAGGCTCGGACGGGCCGAGATGGTGGCGAACCATCCGGCCAATGAGGGCGCGGATTTACGCCACTCAAGTGCGCCGTGGCGCAAGTCGAGATAGCCAAGCGCGCAGGCGAGGGCGATGTCGCCGAGATCTGGCTGATCTCGCTGCGGCACGTGTGTGTCGAAGAATGCGACGGACCTCAGGATGGCGCTGACCCAGCGCTCGATCCATTCGGGTGATCGCTGTTCGGCAGGGCGCTTGCCCTCCATCGTCAGGAGGAAGGCGTCGTCGTTTATGCCGTCGGCCTGCGCCTCGCGCGTCAGGGTGTCGAGGCGCGCGGCGGTGTCTGGCGGGATCAGGCGCGGTGTGGCGGAGAGGCTGTCGATGTGCTGGCAGATCACGCGGCTGTCCACGATGCAGCGGCCGTCAGGGAGGACCAGCGCAGGCACCTTGGCGAGCGGGTTGGCGGCCAGGAGGTCGACCGGGTTGGCCATGGGCGAAACGGTGAGCAGGCCGATGTCGCGTTCCAGCCCTTTCTCGATCGCCAGCGCCAGGCATTTGCGGGCGTAGGGCGAGGTGGGGGAGTAGAAGAGCTTCATGCCGGGAATCCCTTGAATTCAGGGTAGACTACAGCAGGCTTGCGCCCGCCGCCTAGCGGCTGTGGACCTTTCCGGCGCTCCCCTGTATGCCCCCGCCCCATGACCCTGACACCTGAAGCGGAAGCGGCGCGGCGGCGCACTTTTGCGATCATCGCGCACCCTGACGCCGGCAAGACGACGCTGACGGAGAACCTGCTGCTGGCGGGCGGTGCCATTCGCATGGCCGGCGCTGTGAAGGCGCGTGGCGAACGTCGGCGCACCATGTCGGACTGGATGAAGATCGAGCGCGATCGCGGCATCTCGGTTTCGGCGTCGGTGATGACGTTCGAATACGAGAACTGCGTGTTCAACCTGCTGGACACACCTGGCCACGAGGATTTCTCGGAAGACACGTATCGCACGCTCACGGCGGCGGACTCGGCCATCATGGTGCTGGACGCCGCGAAGGGCATCGAGCCGCAGACGCTGAAGCTGTTCGAAGTGTGCCGGCTGCGCGACATTCCGATCATCACCTACATCAACAAGATGGACCGCGAGGCGCAGGACCCGTTCACGCTGCTGGACGAGATCGAGCAAAAGCTCGCGATGTCGGCCTCGCCGCTCTATTGGCCGCAAGGCTCGGGCGAGCGGCTGAAGGGCATGAAGGACCTGCGCACCGGCGAGTTCGTGACGTATCAACGCATCGTCGCGCATGACGGCTCGGTGGAGTTCAAGACGGAGCGCGTTGGCAAGGATCGCTTCGACGAGATGATGGATCCGGCCGAGCAGGCCGAGCTTGAAGAGCAGGCCGAGATGGCGGCGGGCGTCTGCAAGCCGTACGATCACCAGAGCTATCGCGAAGGCCACATGACGCCGGTCGTGTTCGGCTCGGCGCTGCGCCATTTCGGCGTGAAGGAGTTGCTGGATACGATCTGGCAGGAGGCGCCGCCGCCGCGTGTGCAGAAGGCCAAGGTGAAGGGCAATCCTGTTGCTCTGGGGCCGGAGAACAAGGAAGTCACCGGCTTCGTGTTCAAGATCCAGGCGAACATGGACCCCAACCATCGCGACCGCATCGCGTTCTTCCGCATGGTGTCGGGACGATTCCAGCGCGGCATGCGTCTGAAGACCGTGGCGGGCAAGCAGATCGGCATCACGTCTCCTGTCATGTTCATGGCGCAGGATCGCGAGATTGCGGACGAGGCGTTTGGCGGCGACGTGATCGGTATTCCCAACCATGGCGCGCTGCGCGTGGGCGATGCGCTGAGCGAAAGCGGCAATGTGCAGTTCGCGGGCATTCCGAACTTCGCGCCGGAAATCCTGCGTCGCGTGCGTACGAAGGATCCGATGAAATCCAAGCACCTGCGCAAGGCGCTGGAGGGGCTAGCGGAAGAAGGCGTCACGCAGCTGTTCACCCCCGAGATCGGATCGGACATGATCGTGGGCGCGGTCGGACAGCTTCAGATCGAGGTGATGGCCGAGCGGATCGCAACAGAGAACAATCTCGAAGTGCTGTTCGAGGCCTCGCCGTGGTCAGCCGCGCGCTGGCTGGCGAGCGATGACCGGGCAAAACTCGACGCCTTCCTGGAGACCAACCGAAACACGATCGCCAAGGACCTCGACGGGGCGCCGGTGTATCTGGCGAAGAACAGCTGGGACGTCGGCTACGTCTCCGAGAAGAACCCGGCGTTGCGATTCACGAAAACGAAAGAGCGGGTTTAGTCCGTCCCAGCAAATTTGCGGGTGGGCTTGACGCACGCCGCATCACGCATCAGGTAAAGTTACATGACACGGGATAGACGCCTTTCGCAGACACTTCATGCACTGCTGCATATGGCCGAGCGTGGGGCGCCGATGACGTCGGCCGAGCTTTCCAAGTGCATGGATACGAACCCGGTGGTTGTGCGGCGCACGATGGCTGGCCTGCGCGATGCGGGTTTCGTGCGATCGGAAAAGGGGCATGGCGGCGGTTGGGAGATCGCGTCTGATCTCGACAAGGTCACGCTTAAGGATGTCTACGACGCGCTTGGCGCGCCGACCCTTCTGGCCGTCGGGGTCAATCTTGAAAGCCCGGAATGCCTGGTTGAGCAGGCGGTGAATCATTCGCTGACTGGCGCATTCGCCGACGCTGAGGCGCTGCTGGTGAAGCGGCTGGACGGCGTAACGCTTGCGGCGCTGGCCGATGAATTTCGTGCGCGTGCGCGACGCCACAGGGCAAGGATGAGCAAGTAATGTTCGACGCAGTCATCGTGGGTGGAAGCTATTCGGGGTGAGTTCACCCGGTCGACGCAACACACTCGCTAAATCGCTCAGCCGGTGTCTGGAAGTCCAGCGTTTTCCTTGGCCGCTCGTTGAGTTGTCGGGCGACCTTGTTCAGCTCGGCCTGTGAAT
>Ga0105048_10016569_pt1 | contig 11387 bp, 7 predicted proteins | sample MAT05_FD_78382 | JGI IMG/M metagenome (GOLD analysis project Ga0105048, IMG submission 78382) | Freshwater microbial communities from Lake Fryxell liftoff mats and glacier meltwater in Antarctica - MAT-05 | ecosystem: Environmental > Aquatic > Freshwater > Ice > Liftoff microbial mat | place...
ACCGCGTTGATGCGCCGGATCATCCAGCGCGAAATGCCGTAGGGCAGCAGCCGGAAGTAGCCGCCGCCACTGGAAGGCAGGTTTCGGCTCATCATGCGCAGCGTGGTCACCGGCACTTCCAGCAAGCCGCTGGCCACGCGGTAAGCAAAGCGCGGCGAGTCGGGCATGCCGTAGTGGTCGTGCTTGATGGGGTAGATGCTGCTGCTGTAGGTGTAGCCGGCGCGCGCCAGGTGTTCGAAGGCCCACAGGTTCTTGGTGCCGATGGAAAAACTGGGCGCGCGGTAGCCCTTGACCGCAGTGCCGCCGATGTCTTCCAGCAGATGTTTGGCACGTGTGATGTCTTGCGAAAACGCGGCCGGTTCCAGGTCGCTGGCACGTTCATGGCCGTAACCGTGGCTGGCCAGTTCGTGGCCGCCTTCGACGATGCGCTTGACGAGTTGCGGGTAACGTTCAGCCACCCAGCCCAGCGTGAAGAAGGTGGCCTTGGTGTCGCGGCTGGCCAGCATGGCCAGGATGCGGTCGACGTTGCGCTCGACGCGGCACTCGCGGGCGTCCCACTCGTCGCGCCGGATGTAGGGCGCAAAGGCCGAGACCTGGAAGTAGTCTTCCACGTCGATGGTCAGGGCGTTGGTAAGGGCGGGGGCCAGCATGCGGTGCGCTTCAGGGCGTCGGGTTCATCAACCAACTGGCCAGGTCGGCGGCGATGCGTTCGGCCGCGCGGCCGTCCCAGTATTCGGGCACAAGCCCGCGTTTGCCACGGCCGGCCAGGATCTGTGCCACGCCGCTGCGGATGGCCTGCACGTCGCGGCCCACCATGGTGTTGGTGCCCTGCTCCACCGTGATCGGTCGTTCGGTGTTTTCGCGCATCGTGAGGCAAGGCACGCCCAGCGCGGTGGTCTCTTCCTGCAGGCCGCCGGAGTCGGTCAGCACCAGGGTGGCGCCGGCCATCAGGCCCAGCATTTCCAGGTAACCCTGGGGCGGCAGCAGCACCATGGTCTGCGGGTCCAGCAGGTGCTGCAGGCCAAAACGGTCGATGTTGTTGCGCGTGCGCGGGTGCAGCGCAAAGACCAGCGGCAGCTGCGCTGCAACCTCGCGCAAGACACCCAGCAGTCGCGTCAGGGTGTCCGCGTCATCGACATTGGACGGACGGTGCAGCGTGACCACGCCATAGCCTTTGGCGTGCTGCAGCAAGGCTGGGTCGAAGCCGTGCGCCTGCAGCGTAGCTGCAGCCGGGCGCGCCGCGTCGCGGTTGGATAGCAGCGAGTCGATCATCACGTTGCCCGTGAAGCAGACCCGTTCTTCGGCCACGCCTTCGCGCAGCAGGTTGGCCAGCGCGCTGCGTTCGGTGGTGTACAGGCGGTCGGCCACCTGGTCGGTGAGCACGCGGTTGATCTCTTCGGGCATCTTGCGGTCGTAGCTGCGCAAGCCGGCTTCGACGTGCACCACGGGCACGCCCTTCTTCACCGCGACCAGCGTGCAGGCCAGCGTGGAATTGACATCGCCCACCACCAGCACGCAGGACGGCTTGTGTTCGTCCAGCGCCGGCTCGAAGCGTTTCATCACCTCGGCGGTCTGCACGGCGTGTGAACCCGACCCCACTTCGAGGTTGATGTCGGGTCGCGGCAGGCGCAGGTCGGCAAACAGCTGGTCGCTCATGCTGGCGTCGTAGTGCTGCCCGGTGTGCACCAGCAGCGCCGGCAAAGGCGGCTGGTGGCCGGCCAGCGCGCGCAGGATGGGCGCCATCTTCATGAAGTTGGGACGCGCGCCCACGATGCACATCACGGGGCCCAGGTTCCAGGCAGGCTTGGCCGCACTCATTTCGATTCGTTACCGGGCTTCTTCACGGCCGACACCAGCTTTTGCAGCATGTTCAGGGTCTGCACATTGATGCGCTCCAGACGCAGCAGGCCGCGTTCCAGCCGCTGCAACTGGTCGCCGCGCTGGTCGGCCGTGAGTGCAGCAATCTGCTTGCTCATGCCGTCGGCTTCTTCGCTGGACAGCTTGAGCTGGCTCAGGTCCAGGTCCAGTTCGGCGCCGGCCAGCCCACCGGGCATGGACGGCTCGCCGCCGGACAATTGGTGTGCCGGCGCGGGCCGCGCTGCGACGACGTTTTCTTGCTGGAATTCACGCACGACCTCGGCCACGTCTTCTGCCGTCAGGGCGGTGCGCCCGGCCAGAAAGCCGGCCAGCAACAGGCGGTCGCACACCGCATTGACGCGCCGCGGAATGCCGGCACTGGCCTTGAAGATGCCCTCGAAGGCAGCCGGCTCGAAGCTGGGCTTGCCTTTGGAGCCTGCGCACTTGAGGCGGTGCTCGATGTAGCCGCGGGTTTCGTCGGCGTCCAGCGGGCCGATGTGGCAGGTGGCCGCCACACGCTGGCGAAACTGCTCCATCTCGGGCCGCTGCAGGATTTCGCGGAACTCGGGTTGACCCACCAGAAAGCTCTGCAGCAACGCCTGGTTGCCAAACTGGAAGTTGGACAGCATGCGCAGTTCTTCCACGGCACGCGGCGACAGGTTCTGCGCTTCGTCCACGATCAGCAGGCAGCGTTTGCCCTTGCTGGTCTGGCTGATGAGAAAGGCTTCCAGCGTGATGAGCAGTTCGCTCTTGGGCACGTCCTTGACACGAAAACCGAAGGCCGCACCCACCATGCGCAGGGTGTCTTCGGCGCCCAGTTGGGTGGTCACCAGGTGGCCGGTGATGACGTTGCTACCGTTCAGACCCTCGATCAGACTGCGCAGCACCATCGTCTTGCCGGCACCGATTTCACCGGTGATGACGATGAAACCTTCGTTGCGCGAAACGCCGTATTCCAGATAGGCCTTGGCCCGCCGGTGCTGCTTGCTGGCGAAATAGAAGCTGGGGTCGGGGTTGAGCTGGAACGGCTTGGCCGTCAAGCCGTAGAAGGCTTCGTACATGGTCTCAGAACCGGTGGCTCAGCGTGGCCGAGATGGCCGCTTCGCGGTACGGCGAGGTGGTGCTGTTGAAAACGGTGTAGCGCATCGAGGCCGATGCCGAGGTGCGGCGCCCCAGCTGCTGGCCATAGCTGACTGACAGCGACTTCAGGTCGGTGCCGCTTTGGGTGGCCGTCGCCTTGGTCATCAGCCGTGAGCCAGTCAGGGACACATTGCTGTCCGGCGTCAGGCGGTAGGACGCGTTGGCCTGGTAGCCATGCTGGCGCACGGTTTCTCGCGCGGCGCCCGTGGCAGCTTCGTCCAGCACCCGGTTGGTGTTGGCGTAAGCCTGCATCGTCATGGCCACGCGACGGCCTGCGTACGCAACGCTGACTTCATGCCGGTCCTGCAGGGTCACTGCGGTGTTGAGAAAGCCGCCGGCCACTGTGGCACTGGGGTCCAGCCCTTGCGCACGCAGGAAGGCCAGCACCAGCGACTCGCGCAGCACGGGGTCGGGCTCGATCGAAGCGAACTGGCGGTCGAAGACCTGGAACAGTGTCACCGGGGCACCCAAGCCAGAAGGATCACGCCCCCCTGAAGAGTCGCGGCTGCTGCTCAAGGTGAACGAAGTCGATGCCATGCGGTGTTCGATGAACACCCGGTGCGAGCGGCCAAAGTAGCGCTCGTCTGCGTCCAGCTGCGCCCGCGTGCGCGGCGAAGGGCGCCAGGTGATGCTGCCGCCGTAGTTGTCGTAGGTGGTGCGCGAGACGCTGGCCACGTCGTTGGACTCTTGACCGCCGCGAAGCGCCACCGTGAGGTCGACGTCCACGTTGTAGCTCAGTGATGCCGAGTACCGGTCGCTCTGGCTTTCGCTGCCGGCGCGGTAGTCCACCTGCTGCGAAGAAGCGGTCAGGGCCCAGCCCAGGGCCGTGCCGCGCAGGGCGGACGACAGGGTGGCGGTGGCGCCGACCTGGCTTGAGTCGGCGACGATGGAGCGGCGGGTGTTGGTGGTGCTGCCGGTCACGCGAACGTCGTAGCTGACATCCGAGAACAACACCCCGCGAACATAAGGCGAAACGCTCAGGGTGCCGACTTCCACGCGATTGGCATTGTCCAGCGAACTGCCATCGACCGACTGCTGTCCAAAGGGGCTGGCGGCCTGCTGCGAGATGGACGCAATCACATCCACATAAAGCCACCGTTCGATGGCTTCCGCCGACAGGTTGGCCGCCAGCTGGTGCTGCACGTCGCTGCCCTCGTGCGAGCGCGAGTGCTTGGACAAGCCCAAGGCATAGCTCAAGTTGCCCACGACACGCCCAGAACGGCCGCTGAGCGTGAAACCGGGCCGCAATTCAGCGATGAAGTCGCCGTTGTCGCGGCCACCCAAGCTGCTGTTCACGACGTAGCTCAGGGTGCTGTCTGCAGAGGCGCTGAATCTCAAGCCCTGGGCGTGTGCGGGTGTCGCTGCCCAGCCACCGGCCAGCACAAGGGCGAAACAGGCCGCAGTAATTTGGCGCAGGGGGCGCAGGGGGCGCAGGGGGCGCATGAGGCGCGTTTGCGCCCCATCGGGCCTGACCTTGCTGCGGGTACACGAAGCCGACATTGTTGCCAGGTTCAAGCCGGTCGATGCTCGGGCGCCGAGGCTTCAGGCGCAAGGGCGCCCGGCTGTGCCGGTGCGCCTTCGTCGGCGGCCGCCCCGCGACTGCCGTAACCGTAGCCATAGCCATAACCGTAGCCATAACCGTAACCATAGCCATAGCCTTCGCCATAGCCGCCACCCGAACCGCTGCGTGCCTTGTTCAGCAGCATCATCTTGATGGGGCAGGCTTCGATGGTCTGCAGCGCCTGCTTGACCGTGCCTTGCAGCGTGCGGTCTGCATGCACCACGATGACGACCTGACCCATGTGCGTGGCCAGCACGCGTGACTCGGTGGTCAGCAGCAGCGGCGGCGAGTCGAAGATGATGATCCGGTCGGGGTAGCGCGTGGCCATGTCGTCCAGCAGCTGCGACATGGAGTCGCTGGCCAACAATTCGGTGGCGCGCGGGTGCGGTGAGCCACTGGGCAACAGCGTCAGCTTGTCGACGTTGGTGCGCAGCAGCACGCTGGCCATGTCGGCCTTGCCTTCCAGCAATTCCAGCAGGCCGGGCCCGGGAGGCAGCCCCAGCATCCGAAAGATGGAGGGGCGCGCCACGTCGGCGTCCACCAGCATCACGGTGTGGTCCAGCTCAGCCGCGATGCTCATGGCCAGGTTGATCGAAGTGAAGCTCTTGCCTTCGCCCGGCAAGGCACTGGTCACCATGATCAGGTTGCCGTGTTTCACCGTGGCCGCACCTCGCCCCAAGGCGTTGGAAATTAGCGGGCGCTTGATGACCCGGTACTGGTCGGCCATGTGGCTGCGCGGTGCATTGGGCGTGACGATGCCCACTGAGGCGATGGCGCTCAGGTTGATGTCCACCAGGCGCGACTTGTAAAGGGGCTCTGCGTCGGGCCCGGGCTGCGCCGATCGAATGGCGAACGACGGCAACTCGACACCGGACGGCGAGGGCACGAGTGATGAAGCGGCCGCCGACAGTTGCGGGTCGGGCTCGGGAATCTCGATGCCCGCTTGGCGCAGTTGTTCAAGACGCAGCGCCGCTTGTTCGATGAGGCTACTCATGGTCTCAGCCCCCAAATCGGGTCATCAAGGACATCGTGATCAGGCCCGCAGCAAACAGGCCCACCAATCCGCCGGACGCCACCACAAAGCGGAACAGGCTGTTGCGGTCACGGCGGCGGTCGTCGTCAGAGGTCAGCAGGGTGACCACGCCCAGCAGTGGCAGGCCTGTCTGCTGACGAAGCTCTTCGGCACTGGCAAACGTCGGACGCATCTGGCTGGCGGCAAACGCAAAGAACAGGCCCATGCCCAGCGACGCCAGCAACGCGACCGGCAGCAACAGCAGCCGGTTGGGCGACACGGCTCTGGGTGCCACACGTGGCGGATCGATCAAGCGGAATTCGGCCACGCCAGAAGCCACGTCCAGGTCGCCCGACATGATGGCGGACTGGCGCCGGCCCACCAGATCTTCGTAGCCCTTCTTGGTGATGGCGTAGTCGCGGTTCAGCTGGGCGGCTTCGGCTTCGACTTGCGGCGCAGTCTTCAGCAATTCACGCGCCTGCGACAGCCTGGTAGTGAACTCGGCCACACGCGCTTTCAGCGCCGCAATCTGCACCTCGGACCCGGCCAGCACCCGGCTCAGTTCCTGAACGGCCAGGCTGGAGTTCATCGACGACGGCCCGGCGCCATTGGCCGCAGCGGTGGCCATGGCCACCTTGCGCAGTTCCAGCATTTCTTTCTTCTTCTGGTCTTCCAGGTCCTTGATCAGGCGCCGCGTGCTGGCCACGTCCGGGTGCTGCTCGGTAAAACGTTGAAGCAGGGCGTCCAGGTTCTTCTTGTGGCCGTCGATGCGCGAGTCGAGTTCGGGCGTGGAGACCGAAATATTGGACTCCTGCAACAGGCTCTGGGTGGCGGTGTTGCCGCTCTGGCCCCGTTCCAGCGACAGCTGCTGCTTGGCCGCGTCACGTGCATATTCGGCTTCACGCAACTGCAGGCGGGCAGCGGCCAGCTGTGAACCCAGCTCACCCAGGCGAGCGCTCAGATCCTTGCCGTCATCGGGCTGGGATTCGATGTTGCGCAGCCGAAACTCCTTCAGGCGGGCCTCGGCCTCTTCGAGCTTGGACTCGAAGTTCTTGATCTGTTCGTTCAGGAAGGTTTTGGCCGAATCCGTGTCCTTGCGGCTGGCGCCCAGGCCGGACTCGACGAAGATGGACACCATGGACTGGATCACCCGCTTGGCGCGCTCGGGCTCGGAATCGCGATAGGCCATCGAGTACAGATTGGTGCCCCCGGCGACGCGGATCTCGATGCCCTTGGTCAACTTTTCGACCAGCGACTCCTGGTCACCCTTGGACTGACTCTTCAAGTCCAGGTCAGCCATGCGGATGAGTTTTTCCAGGTTGGGCCGGCTGATCAGCGTGCGGCTGAGCATGGCCACCTGCTGCTCCACGTTGGGCTGCACGGCCAGGCCGCTCATCAGCGGTTTGAGGATCGAGTCGGTATCCACGAAGATGCGGGCCGATGCTTCGAACTGGTCGGGAATCTTCCAGACCGCAACAACGCCGACTGCAGCAGTGACCCAGGCGACAACAAGCGCCGGCCAGCGGAACTTCCACATGCCGCGCACGATGATCAACAGCTGCTGGACGATTTCTTGCATGCGGGGTCAGAAAAACCGTAGCGGGTCAGGGGATGACTGTGTCGGACACCTGCCTCCCGCCCCAAAGGGCTGAAGGCAAGCAGCGATGAACCAGCGATGAATCAGTGATAAATCAGCAGCGAAGGGTCAGAACAGGCTTTGGGGAATGATCAGGATGTCGCCCGGGCGCATCTCGACATTGGCACTGGTATCGCCACGTTTGATCAGATCCTTGAGGCGGACCGCGTACTGTTTGTTGCCATCAGAGGTGCGCTGGATGATGGCCCGGTTGCCATCGGCGAAGTCGGTCAGGCCACCCACCGCGATCATCACGTCCAGCAAGGTCATCTTCTGCTTGTAGGGCAGGAACAGCGGGCGGGCCGCTTCACCGACGACTCGAATCTGTTCACTGAAGGGCCCGACAAACCCCGTGACGATGACCGTCACGATGGGGTCGCGCACATAGGTGGCCAGCTTCTTTTCGATGTCGCGCGCCAGCTCGGTGGAAGTCTTGCCCTGGGCCACCAGTTCATCCACCAAGGGCGCAGACACCTTGCCATCGGGCCGCACCGGCACCGACAGCGACAGTTCCGGGTTTCGCCAGACGATGATGTTCAGGTTGTCGCCGGCGCCGATGATGTAGCTGTAGTCGGCGGTTTGGGCGGCTGCCGGGGCTGGCGGCAGGTTGGTGGTGGAGCAGGCGGCCAGCAAGCCGACGCCAATGGCCAGCAGGGCACGCCGCGCAATGGCACGGATGAAAGGGGTGTTGTGGGACAAGTGATGCTCCTGTCGTTCTTGATCGGTGCCCGTATCTTCAGGCCCAAGGTCAGCTCATAGCCAGCACCGATGCTGGCTGACGCGAATCTGCCAGGCAATGTGACTCGGGATGATCGCATAGCGCCGCAGCGCGGCGGCGGCCAGTGAGCCGCACGCTGCTGGGGATCGGCACATTTTTCACGCATGCTGCTGGCGATCGCGCACCCTTGCAGGGTAGCGGGAGCGGCGAGCCTGGGCCCGCTACAAACCTTGCATCAGCTTCTTGACCTCTTCCTGGGCGGCAAAAGCGGTACCAAGCTGGCTCAGCTTCTGCAGCTCTTCACGTGCCAGGCGCTTGTCGCCGGACTGCAACGCCAGTCGGGCGAGCCCCAAACGGAGGCCGTGGTTCTCCGGCGCCAATTCGGTCGCCCGCTTTTGCATGTCCAGGGCTGCACCCACCTGCTTGTCAGCCGCAAGGGCAAACGCAAGCGTGTCCATCAGCTCTGGCTGATCGGGTGCCAGGTCGAGCGCCCGCTGGGCGTAGAAGATGGCGTCCTTGCCGCCGCCCTGCGCCAGCACCCAGGCCATATTGTTCAGGGCCATCACATTGTTGGGATAGGCCACCACCACCCGGCGCAAGCGCGCCTCTGCCGAGCGAAGATCACCGCGGGCGATGTCCGAGACGGACAACAAATACTCAAAAGCGGCGTCACCAGGGTGCTGCTTGATCCAACTCGCACCGAACTTCTCGGCTTCTGCGGTGCGGCCCATCTTGAGCAGCTGACTGAAGAGCTTGCCTGCCAACTCTGGGCTGTTGGTCTTGGTGGTGCCTTCGCGCAAGGCGGCTACTGCGGCTTCGTTGTCTTTTCTTCGTGCGTGGTAGAGCGCTTCCAGTGAGTAGCCCCGTGACTGGTTGGGAAAAGACTGCTTGATCCTGCGGACGTATTCCAGCGCATTTCGCGACTGGCTCGAGTTGGAAAGTGCATCGATCAGCGCGAGCTGCGCCTCGACCAGCCCGGGCGCGACCTCGAGCGCCTTGTTGATGGCGACGAAGGACTTTTCGCGCTCGCCAGACGCCTTGTAGATCTCTGCCAGACGCAGGTAGGGGACAGGCGAGTCCGGCAGCGCCGCCGCGAGTCGTCGATAAGTGTTGGCCGCTTGCTCGACGTTGCCTGCCTGGGTCTGCGCCCGCCCCAGTGCCTCGAGAATGCCGATGTTTCCCGGCAATGCAGCGATCGCATCCTGGGCTGCCGCCAGGGCATCCTTGTACTGGCGCTTGCGCAGCGTGAACTCGATGAGCTTCAGGCGCTGCTCGGCCTGCAGGGGCGAGGCCGCGATGGCGTCCACCAGCAGCTTCTTCACCTCAGGCACAGCGGCGCCGTTGCGGGCCTTCATCTCGGCCAGTGCCATAAGGGCCACCGAGTTCCTGGGGTTGGCGTCAACGGCCGCCTGCACGCGGGCCATGGCCTTGTCGGGCTTGTTTTCGAGCAGGTCGATGTACGTCAGGCTGGCGACGGCCGAGTACAGGGCTGGGTCCAGCTTCAGTGCATCCTCGAGCGACTGGCGAGCTGCCGGAAGGTCCCGGCGGGCGAGATGCACGCGGCTGCGCAGCTCGAGATGAGACGCCCTGCCCGGCTGCTTCTTGGCCATCGTATCCAGCGATGCCAGGGCGGCGTCAAATTCGCGCCGATTCATGCGGGCGGCAAACAGCGCCTCGTCCGCATAGGTTTCCTTGTTCGACTTGGAAAGCGACTCCAGTTCAGCCAAGGCCATCGCCGCGTCCCCGGTGGACAGCCTCGACATCACGGCCGCCGTCTGCAGGCGGGGGTTGGAAGGATCCAGCTTGGCCGCTTGCAGGTAGAGCTTCTCGGCTGCAGCCGCATTGCCCAGCAGCAGCTCGGCATTGGCGGCCAGCGCAACGGCTCCCGCCCGCGGTTGCGCAGCTGCAAGCAAGGGCTTTAGCGTCTCCAGCGCCTTCTTGTGCTGGCCCATCCGGACTTCGACCTCCGCCAGGTTCAGGCGGGCCGGCTCCAGGGCGGGGTTGATCTGCAAGGCCTTGACCAGATGCGTGGTTGCTTGCACTGTGGAGCCCAGCTGCGATTCAACGACGCCTGCAAGGACCAAAGCATCTTCGTTGTCCGGGTAGACCTGAAGCAGCCGCTGGGCCAGTTCGCGGGCGCGGGCCACCTGACCGTCCAGATAGGCCAGTTGCGCATCGACCAGAACCACGTACGCATGGTTGGGAGCGGCCTCGCGCATGCGCTCGGCTTGTGTTTTGGCGCCGGCCAGATCCTGCTGGCGCAACCGCATGCCGATGATCGCGGCATGGGCCGGCAAGTAGCTCTTCTCGATCGCAATTGCCTGGCGAAACGCGGCTTCCGCACCAGCCGGATCCTGCTTGACGGCGTTCAGGAGTTCACCGCGCAGCAGCCAGCCCTCGTGGAACTGTTCGTTCTTGGACAGGACCTGGTCCACCAGAGCAACGGCTTCATCGAACTTGCCTTGGCCGGCCAGCAGGCGTGCTTTCAGGATGCTGGCGGGCCCGTGGGTCGGCTCAGCGGCCAGCGCGGCCTCGACTGCCGCCTGCGACTTGGACCGATCGCCCAGATGACCCCAGGCCGTGGCCAGGTGGGTCTTGAACTCGGCCTCGGCGGCTTTGTCTTCAAGTTTCACGTTCCCGTGGCTGGTGACGAGCTTGCGGTATCCGCCTGACAGCACCAGGGCATGGGCCAAGGTGGGCAGCACTGCAGAAGGAGGCGCCTTGTCTTCAAGGGCCTTGGTCAGTTCAACAATCGCGCCCGTGAAGTCCCCGGTACTGACGAGGGCCTTGCCCAGCAAGATGCGGGCTTCAGTGGATGCCAGGTCGAGCTGCAGGGCAGCCTTGTACTGGATGATGGCTGAGGCCGTGTCGTTTTTGGCGCTGAACTCTTTGCCCGACGCGATCAAGGCCTCGGGCGTCTTGGCGCCGCAGGAAGCGAGCAAAAGCAAGCCTGCCCAGAGGGCCAGCCGCGGGCGGAAGAACAGTGGTGGTCGCGCAGGGTGGTGCATGGTTCTTCGTTAAACGGCACCTCTGGGGCACCAGTCATTTAGGGCGCTGTACGGAGAACCCCTCCCCATCTGATCTTAGTATGCCGTGCGCACCAAGGACCGCATCGACCTGGCGAAGCTGCACCCGTGCACGAGTTCGCACACTGCCTCAAGACACACCAGTCGAGCGCAGGAAGTGTCGATGGTCTTTACAGCAACGCAGGGCGCCAGGGGCAGGCTTCAGCTAAGTTGTTGATTCATAAAGACCGAAGGCGGTTGGCACACCGCTTGCTCATACTGGGCAGCGGGACGGTCCCGGCGAGCACTTCAGCAAGGCAAAGCGCTCCAGTCAGTCCGGACACCCATTCTTCAGCTTTCTTCTAGGAGTAACTTAAATGCACAAGATCTTGACCAAGGTGGCGATGGCCGCTGTTGCAGTGGTTGGCGTGAGCACCTCCGCTCAAGCCTATGTGTTC
>Ga0105048_10016570_pt1 | contig 11387 bp, 11 predicted proteins | sample MAT05_FD_78382 | JGI IMG/M metagenome (GOLD analysis project Ga0105048, IMG submission 78382) | Freshwater microbial communities from Lake Fryxell liftoff mats and glacier meltwater in Antarctica - MAT-05 | ecosystem: Environmental > Aquatic > Freshwater > Ice > Liftoff microbial mat | place...
GCAGAGCTTTCGGGAGGACAGTGGCAAAAGGTGGCATTGTCACGGGCGTTTATGCGCGAAGAAGCCGATGTGCTGATCCTTGACGAACCGACAGCCGCCCTTGATGCAGAAGCGGAACACGCTGTTTTTCAGCGATTTCGCGAACTATCACAGGGGCGCACCACAATCGTGATCTCGCATCGTTTCCCCACGGTGCGCATGGCCGATCACATCATTGTCCTAACTGGTGGCCAGGTGGCTGAAGAAGGAACGCACGACGAATTGGTGGCGCTGCAAGGACGTTACGCCCACTTGTTCACTCTTCAGGCGGCGGGATATCAATAGAATCCCAGAACGCCCGCACGATGGGCGACTTCAACTTCGACTTCTGGGTACAAACGCCGACGCGAAACGGATCAAGTGCGGGTTTCGGATCCAACACACGAAACGCTGATCGTAGAGGGCTTCGATCCACCACCAAACGAGGCACGATGCCCACGCCGCAACCAACCGCCACCAACGAAAGAATGGCTTCATTGCCGGGAAGTTGGCTGTAAATTCGTGGACTAAGTTTTCGTTTGCGAAACCACCGATCGGCAGCCGCACGCGCCAAACCAACCGCTGGCAGAACGAAGGGCACGTCCTGCCAAGGCACGGAAGGCAGCGCCATTTGCCTTGCCACTTCACAATCTGAAGCGGGCACCACAAGCACCAGTGGCGTCACCACCACCACGCGCGCTTCTAAGGAAGGCGGAACTTTGTCGGGCAATGCAGCGATCGTTGCATCGACCAACCCTTTGGTCAGCATACCCAAAGCGTCTGCCGCGTACCCGGTTTCAAGCTTGATGTGAACGTCTGGATGCTTCTGGCGAAAGCTGGAAAGCAACGGCGGCAAGAACGTTTGGCACGCGGTCACTGAAGCAAACAACGCCAATTCACCTGACAGAACTTTGGTCTTACGAGTCAGGGTTTGCTGCAGCTCCTGCCAACTCGACAAAGTTTCGGCCGCGTGGGCGGCGAAGGCCACCCCTTCAGCGGTTAAGGCCACCCGCCGTTGATCCCGTTCCAAAAGCGGCCAGCCCACATACTGCTCTAGGCGCTGGATGGCGCGCGACAGCGCAGACGGGCTCACGTGGCATTCCTTGCTCGTCCGGCCAAAATGCAACGAGCGACTTAGATTTAGAAACAGACGCAGAGTGTCATAGTCCATGGAAGAGTCCTGATTTCTGGCGCTTGTCCCTTATTGCGATTATAGCAACACGCTCTTGCGATGAATGCATTTTACGCAACGGTCTTCGTCGCCTACCTTTCCTCCTACGTCACCGCCGGCGCGGGGCGATTGTTGGACCCACCCAAAGGATACGCACATGACCCTCCAGCTCGATTTCTCGTCCAAAGTGTTTCAGGTTGATTCGTTGGATGTCGGCAGTGCCCATGTTGAAAAGATTGTTAAAGGTGGCCGCAACCTGTTTCCGCTGTTGCCCAAGGCCTTCGCTGGCATCAAGCAAATTGGCGTGATCGGCTGGGGTTCACAAGGCCCAGCACAAAGCCAAAACATGCGTGACTCGCTTGAGGGCACGGGCATCAAGGTGAAGGTGGGTCTGCGTTTGGGCTCGAAGTCGGCAGCACAAGCCGAAGCCGCAGGGTTCACCACCGCAAGTGGCACGTTGGGCGAAATGTTCGACGTCATTCGCGAATCCGATATGGTGATCTTGTTGATCTCGGACGCCGCACAAGCGGAACTCTTCACCAAGGTGTTTGAAGCCATTCGTCCAGGCGCAACCCTGGGCCTTTCGCACGGTTACTTGCTTGGCCACATGAAGAACGTGGGCGCCAAGTTCCCAGCAAACATCAACGTTGTGGCTGTTTGTCCAAAGGGCATGGGCCCTTCTGTTCGCCGCTTGTATGTGCAAGGCAAACAAGTTAACGGTGCAGGCATCAACGCCAGCTTCGCAGTTCAACAAGACGTTGACGGCCGCGCAACGGATCTGGCCTTGGGCTGGTCTGTGGCGGTGGGTTCGCCTTATACGTTCATGACCACGCTTGAATCCGAGTTCAAATCGGACATCTACGGCGAGCGCGGAATCTTGTTGGGCGCTATTCACGGCATCGTTGAATCGCTTTACCGCCGCTACATCACGCAGGGGATGAGCCACGAAGATGCGTTCATCAACACCGCAGAATCGGTGACCGGACCTATCTCTCGGACCATCTCAAAGCAGGGTATTGTTGCTGTTTATGAAGGACTTGATGCCGCTGGCAAGAAGACCTTCGAGCAGGCATACGCCGCTTCCTACCCAGCCGCACGCTACGTCTTGGAAGAGATCTACGACGAAGTTTCCACGGGCAACGAGATCCGCAGCGTGAACTTGGCTGGTGATCGTTTGAAGCGCCGCCCTATGGGCACCATTGATGGCACCGAAATGTGGAAGACGGGTGCGAAAGTTCGCGCCAAGCGCGTTGAAGCCAACATCCCTGTTCACCCCTTCACCGCTGGCGTTTACGTTGCCACGATGATGGCGCAGATCGATGTGTTGCTTGAGAAGGGTCACCCTTACTCTGAAGCTGCCAACGAATCGGTCATTGAGGCTGTTGATTCGTTGAACCCATACATGCACGCCCGCGGCGTTGCGTACATGGTTGATAACTGCTCGAACACCGCACGTTTGGGCTCACGCAAGTGGGCACCACACTTCGATTACTTGCTTTCGCAAGAGGCTTACGTGGCCGTCGACGAAGGCAAGGCGCTAGACAGCAAGTTGATGGATGCGTTCAAGGCGAACCCAATTCACAAAGCCTTGGCCGCCTGCGCTGAAGTTCGCCCCTCAGTGGACATCTTTGTTGAATAGGTGCAATAGCTAAAACAAACACCACACGAAATCCAGCCGCCACGTGCTCTTTGCCGTGGCGGCTTTTTTTTTGCTAAGAAGGCGCCATGGCCCGCCCCCGCAACCTTCAAGCCCATTCATCGCTCACGTCCGCGCAAGAGACTGAGCTGCTGGCCCAGGCCCGTGGTGATGCAGGCCCGGAAGGTCGCAAGGCTCTATCGAAATTGCTGCAAGCTCACCAAGGGGGACTTCGCGCAACCATCAGAAGCTTGGTTGGCCACCCGAAGGATCTCGAAGATGTGCTGCAAGAAGCCTTGGTTGAAGCCTTCACGAACCTAGAGGTAGCCCCCACAGCCTTGTCTTTTTCGCCGTGGTTGCGTGGCCTCGCTGTTCAAAAGTCGAGCGAGTTTTTGGCGCTGCAACGCAAGTGGCGTCCGGCAGCACAGCTTCGGGTGCAGGAGTACTGTGCCGCAACCGAAACCACCGCAGACGTCGTGGCTACCTTTGCAGAAGAAGGCTTTGCCTTCGATGTGAAATCACATGTTTCCTTTTGCATGACCGCACTGGGCAGATCGTTGCCGATGGAGGAGCAATTCGCTGTTGTGTTGGTTGATGTGCTGGGGCTTTCTTTGGTGGAAGCCGCGCGCGTTCAACGAATCAACGATGATTCTTTGCAACGCTACCTCAGCAATGGACGCACCAACCTAGAACTGTTGTTCGGACGTTTGTGTGGTTTGGTCGACCCGAAAAACCCCTGCGATCTTTGCCGAGGTCTGCGGTCCGTGGCACCTGAAAACAGCCGTGGCATCGATCCCGATACACTTGGCTTTGATACTGGCAGCGCCGAAGAAAGGCTTCACCGTCGGCTCAAGATCGTGAGCGAAGCCGACCTCGATGCAGGGCCAACGCACTCGTTGCATGATTTCTTGTTCGAGTTGATGTCACAAGCGGAAGCCAACCGCGAGACGCCCAAAGACCAGGACGATCATCTGCCCACCCAGCCTTCACGCTGGGAAGACTTGCAGACGTTCAACAACTAAAAGCCAGACTAAGAAACCACGTGGCTACTTCTTGCGACGGCCGAAAAGGCCCTGTTTTTCGCCTTTAACCTGCTCGCCACCGGCTTCTGCGAACGCACGCAGGTGTTGTTCTTGGTCTTTGTTGAGCTTCGTCGGAACTGTGAGCTTGATGTGCACGGCCAGGTCGCCTTTTCCACCACCTCGCAGGTGTGGAAGGCCATGGCCTCGCAACACGATCACTTCCCCAGGCTGTGTGCCTGCAGGCATTTCCATCTCCGATTCGCCTTCAAGCGTAGGCACCACCAACATGGCACCGAGCGTCGCTTGAGGAAACGAAACCTCAAGCCTCGTGTGTAAGTGTGCGCCATCCCGTTCAAACCGAGGGTCGGCTTTTACGCGAATGTGAACGTACAAGTTGCCGGCCTGGCCACCGCGTGGAGCCTCTTCGCCGCGCCCAGCCAGGCGCAACGTGGATCCGTCATCAACACCAGCAGGTACCGAAACTTTTAGCGTTTCAGATTTTGTTTCAAGCCCCGTGCCTCGGCATGTCTTGCAAGGATCTTTGATCATCGTGCCCGCGCCCCTGCATGAGGGACACGTCGATTGAATCATCAAGAACCCTTGTTGGTGCATCACCTGGCCTTGGCCCCTGCAGGTACCGCAACGCTCTGGCGAAGATCCTTTGGCCGCGCCTGTGCCTTCGCAGGTACCACAACGGGCGTGGCGATCAACGGTGATCTCCTTTTCGACGCCTGTTGCTGCCTCAAGCAGGGTTAGGTGCACTTCGGTTTCAAGATCCGCGCCCCGAGCTGGTCCCCTGCGACGACCGCCGCCACCGCCGAAGATATCTCCGAAGATGTCTCCGAAGGCCGAGAAAACATCTGAGACATCCGAGAAGCCCGCGTTGCCTGCGCTTCGTGGCCCGTCGTGACCGAACTTATCGTAAAGAACGCGCTTTTCCCCATCAGAAAGCACTTGGTAGGCCTCCGATGCCTCTTTGAAGCTTTCTTCAGCTTGCTGGTTGTCCGGGTTCCGATCAGGATGAAACTCGACCGCAAGCTTGCGGTAAGCCTTCTTGATGATGGTTCCGTCGGCGTCACGTGAGACGCCCAACACTTCATAGTAATCGCGTTTTACGCTCACGGGCCGGAACAAAGTAAGCACCTGCCATGGGACTGTCAATCACAGTCGGGTGATTTGGCGATGAAATGCCCGACCTTTGGACTTGTGGGTCTAAAGCGGCAAAGGGATACTCCAAAACTATGACGCATCTTGTGAAGCTAGGGTTTGCGGCAACTCTCCTTACGTTGGGCCTTACGTTGCCCGGCTGTGTTGAAGTCAAAAGCGTTGCTTACGAATCAGTGGCGTGCAGCGTGGACAAGGATGAATCGCCCTATTATTCCTGTGACAAATCAAGATCTAACCTCGTTTGCATCCAGACCTACACCCTAGGCGAGAAGAAACAGCCCGTGCATCTGTGCCGGGTTGTCTGCGATACCCGGGCCGACTGCAGCAACTCAGGCGACGTTTGTTGCACGGGTCCGATCTACGGCGAAACCTATGGAAAGGCCAAAGCCTGCGTTCCCCGGGACAACTGCCAAACCGATCCTGCGGCACTTCTAGAGCCTGCCCCAATGAGCAAGAATGACGGCGGTACCAGAGACACGGGAGGAATGACAACGCCAGCGGGGGACGTTGATGCATCGCTGCAGCAGGACGCTCTGTTGATGTCGCTCATTGATGCGGGCGTCGACGCCATCAGTGCCGACAGTGGCTCTGACATATAGAACCAGCAGGCATCACCATGGCCGCAAAAGCACACAACCCAGGCTTTGAAATGATCGTTGATTCCATTCGCCACGGAATCGTTGAATGCACCACTGCGCAGGTTAAGCGCCTGCTTGACAGTCGCGAGCCATTTCACTTCATAGATGTTCGCGAAGATCATGAGGTTGCGATCGATCGCGCGGCGGGGTCTGTTCACTTGGGCCGAGGCATCATTGAACGTGACATAGAAACGCTGGTGCCTGACAAAGCTTCGGCCATTGTGCTTTATTGTGGCGGTGGCTACCGTTCAGCTCTTGCAGCCGACAGCCTCGTGAAGATGGGATACTTAAACGTTAAATCGATGGCGGGCGGCATTCGTGCTTGGCGAGAAGCCGCGTACCCGATTGAAACGGTTCCGGTTCGCAAGTTGTGATAGGCGCCGTCAGCGATGCCTCGATCCTTCCCTGACGATCCACAACCTTGGCAAGTGCTTGAACAAACGTATCTGTTCAGGAGACCGCCATGGTTGGTGTTACGCAAGGATCATCTCAGGTTGCCGAACGGCGCCGAGATACCTGAATATTGGATCTCTGAGTACCCGCCCTGGGTCAACGTTCTGGCTGTTACCAAGAACGATGAGTTGGTGTTGATACGCCAGTATAGGCCCGCGTTGGCGCAGGTTCATTTCGAGTTGCCGGCGGGCGTGGTGGATCCAGAAGATCCATCGCTGCAGGCTGCCGCACAACGTGAACTTGCGGAGGAAACGGGGTACGGAGGCGGCCACTGGTCGTTGCTTGCAACGCTCAGCGCGAATCCGGCTTTGCAAACCAACCTTTCATATACATTCTTGGCGCAAGGTGTCGAAGCGCTCGCGCATGCGCAACCTGAGAGAACCGAAGATCTGCGGGTTCACTTGATCCCGGTAAATCAGGCCGAATCGCTCTTGAACGAAGAAAATATGATCCAGGCGCTGCACTATGGGCCTTTGGCGCGATACTTACTGGCGCGCGCCAAGCAGCCGTAGGCTTGTCACTTTCCTGTTCGGGTAGGCCGATCCAAGGCGAAGCGATCTGTGGTTCTTACATAATTCGATCCGCCCAGGCGACCAATGGTATCGATCTTGCCCGGATCCACTGCACCGCGATCATCGAAAATGTCAGCGTCTGTGTGATCCATGGTGATGCGGCCGATGACCAAGTTTGCGGCTAACGAGCCTTCCCCCACCACAACAATTTGGTGAAGCACACATTCGAATTGCGCTTTGGTGCCCGCGACGCGTGGCGGCTTTATCGTTTCACTGGCAATTGCGGTAAGACCAAAGGTCTCAAGCTCATCCACTTCGTAATCAAGTTCGGCTGAAGTGTTGTTGATCGCCTCCCGTTGTTCATAGGAGCAAACGTTCACCACAAACTCGGGCACAGCTTCGATGTTTCGAATGGTGTCCTTCTTGCTTCCGTCGCGGCGGTTGGCGCACGAAAACACCAAAGTAGGTGGCCTTGCCGTGATGGCATTGAAAAAGCTAAAGGGCGCAAGATTGGTAACACCGTTGGGAGAAACCGTTGTGACCCAAGCGATCGGTCTTGGCGTTACAAGGCCAATCAGCAACTGGTACATGTCCTTTGAGGACACTTGCAACGGATCGAAGCGCATCAATCTATTGTACTAGGAATGGCGCTTTCCCGTAGCGCAAACGCAACGAGTTAACGAAGCGGTTCACACCCGGGCGTAACAGCAACTTCAACTCAATGGCGCGTTTCCCCGGAAAATCCACCAAAGAAAGTCCCAACAACAAGAACACCAAACCGGGACCAGGAACCAGCGGCAACGACATGATCAAGCCCAGAACAATGACCACGGAGCCAACAATGTTCTTTACGACCTTTAAGGCAAACCGTACCAGCGGGTGCGCAGGCGTTGGTGCTGCGGCTGAAATGAAATGGTCTGCAGGTAACATCACGATGGTGGCAAACCCCGCCAAGGTGGCCACCGCGGTCAGCACCACCGCCAAGCCCACGCTCACAGGCCAACCCAAACGGAATGCGGCGTCAGACAGCATCTTGTACAATTCGCCCACGAAGCGCTCATATTGACCCTGCAATCCCAAAAGCGCCAGTTCTTGATCGCGCTTGCATCATCAACGCCACCGTCCGCATCCAAGGTTTATCGTGACCAAAAACGTCCTGCGAATTACCGTCATTTCGTCATTGGCAGACGTTGCCGAATCCGAATGGGACGCTTGCGTTGGCCCAAACGATCCGTTCACCGAATATGCGTTTTTGCGCGCATTGGAAACATCGCATTCTGTGGGTGAACGCACAGGTTGGTATCCGCAGTTTGTCGTGGCTTACATCGACGAAACCTTGGTGGGCGCGGTTCCACTTTACCTAAAAGACAACAGCTACGGCGAATACATTTTTGATTGGGCGTGGGCGCAAGGAGCACAACGAGCGCGGGTTGCGTACTATCCAAAACTAGTTGCAGCCGTACCCTTCACGCCAGCCACGGGAAACCGTTTGTTAACCCGACCGGGTGTTGACCGGCCAGCTGTGATCAAAGCCTTGGTGCAAGGCATTGGTGAGGTGGCCAAGAAACACGACGTCTCCTCCGTACATGTGCTGTTCTGCCAGCCCGAAGAAGTGAAGGAACTGCAATCCCTCGGGTACCGTACCCGCTTGTCGTTTCAGTTTCATTGGCACAACAGGCAGGAACGGCCCTATTCCGATTTTGACGATTTCCTTGGAACCTTTCGTTCAGCCAACCGGAAACAAGTGCGAAAAGAACGACGAATCGCTGCAGATCATGGGCTTCGTCTAGCGACTTTCGAAGGGTCGCAAATGGGAGAATTGGAATGGCAAGCGGTTGGACGTCTTTATGACGAAAACGCTGACAAGCACGGCGCAATCACTTATCTGACCCCAGCATTTTTTGAGGCCTTAAGAACGACGTTTGCACACCGCATCGTGACCACTTTCGCTTACGAGGGCGAAAATCCCGTCGCTGGTACCCTTAACTTCGAGAAGGGCAAACACATTTACGGCAGGTATTGGGGGGCCCAAGTGCAAAAGGAGATGTTGCACTTTGAGCTGTGTTACTACCAATTGATCGATCGGGCTATCGCGCGCGGACACACGCTGTTTGAGGCCGGCGCCCAGGGTGAGCACAAACTAAAGCGAGGCCTTACGCCGTCATTCACGCACAGTGCACACTTGATTTTCGACCCAGCGCTTGACCGCGCCATAGCGGGCTTCTTGGAACAAGAAACTTCTGTGGTGCAACACCACGTACAGCAATACACTCTTCATTCGCCGTACGCCCGCGGCGATGAAGCCTCGTCGCCTTGAACCTGAATACAACTAGCACTACCGCCGCCGTACCTGGCCCCATCGCTCTGCGCGCCTATTACTTCTGCTTTTTGGCAGCGATAGGCATTTCTGTACCGTTCTACCCAACGTACTTGCGGGGGCTCGGGTTCTCCGGAAAACAAGTGGCTTGGGTGTTCGCTGCGGCTCCAATCATGCACATGTTTGGGCCTATTGTCTGGGGATGGGCTACGGATAGAACGAGACGCCCCGACATCATGCTTCGTGTGGCGTTGGCGGGATCGTTGCTGGCATATTTGCCGCTGTCTTTGACGAAGACCTTCGCTGTGGTCATGTGCATTGCGCTTTGCCACCAATTGTTCAACGTTGCCTTACCGGGGTTGTCAGATATGTTGGCCGTGGCACGCGTACGTGACGCGGGGGACGACTACGGTCGCATTCGAGTTTGGGGCTCGTTCGGTTTTCTGGTTTCGTGCTTGGTGGCAGGCCAGGTGTTCACCATGCGAGGCCGCGCCGCAGATCCGCTGTTTCCGTTCATGGTTGCAGGCATGCTGGGAGCCGCGTTGATCATTTCGTTGAAAGTAACCGCGCGGGGCGGGCGCGAGCGGCCCACTGCACAGGATGCTTTACAACTCCTGCGTGACAAACGCTTCCGCGCGCTGTTGTTGGTAGCAGGCATTCACTGGGCCTGCGCCGTGCCCTACCACGGTTTTTTCGGTCTTTATGTCCAAGACCGAGGATTCGATTCGCGGGTCATTTCGCTCGCCTTCGCAACCAGCGTGGCGTCAGAGATGCTGGCATTTTATTTGTTCAAACACCTTCGCAGGCACGCCCGTCTTTCAACGTTCATGATCATTGTAACGGCTGTTTCAGCATTGCGTTGGGTGGTCACCGGTTTTGCAACCAACGCAATCGTGTTGGTGCTGGTTCAAGCGGGACACGGCCTTACCTTCGGACTGTTCTGGGCCACCGCGCTTGCTTGGCTGATGGGCTGCGTTCCCGAACGCGTCCGCGCCACGGGCCAAACCTTGTTCACCGGAGCTGTCTATGGACTTGGATCCCTGTTTGGATCGTTGTTGTCCGGTGCCACATATGACGCCACGGGATCGGCGGCACCGCTGTTTTTCGGTGCCGCCGCCTTGAACGGTTTGCTAGCTGTGTTTCTGATCTTTCGAGGCAGAAACCTTAGCCCTGACGTTTAACCAGCTCAGTTCGGCGACTTGGTTTTCTTCGAAGGTTTCGCGGACTCGAAGCTGAACACCAACTTGCCATCGGCGGCATCAACGTTGACGGTGCCGCCATCAACCAAGGCGCCAAACAACAATTCGTCGGTTAAAGGCTTCTTCACTTCATCGGCAATCACGCGCCCCAAAGGACGTGCGCCGAACATCGGATCGTAACCTCGATCTGAAAGGAAGAGACGGGCCGCGTCTTTCAAAACAATCTTGACGTTGCGACCAGCCAATTGTGTGGCCAATTCCGCAATGAACTTATCGACGATGCGGCCCATCACCGCAGGCTGCAAAGGCGCAAAATCGATTTTGGCGTCCAAGCGGTTGCGGAATTCAGGTGAGAACATGCGCTTGAACGCATCATCGCCGTCGCCGAAACGTTGTGCAGAACCAAAGCCGGGCATGCGCTTGGACAAGTCACGCGCGCCCACGTTGCTGGTCATGATGAGAATCACATGACGAAAGTCGGACTTGCGGCCGTTGTTGTCAGTCAAGGATCCGTGATCCATGACCTGCAGCAAGATGTTGAACAAATCTGGATGCGCTTTCTCGATTTCGTCCAACAACAAAACAGAGTGAGGCGTCTTGTGAATTGCATCAGTGAGCAAACCACCCTGATCGAAACCCACATAGCCTGGAGGGGCTCCTATCAAACGCGACACGGTGTGCCGCTCCATGTACTCCGACATATCGAAACGCAGGAACGCAATGCCCAAATTCTCGGCCAATTGCTTAGCCAATTCGGTTTTTCCCACGCCAGTAGGTCCAGCAAATAGAAAGCTCGCTATCGGCTTGTCTGGGTGCCCAAGACCAGCGCGGCCCATGCGTATTGCTTGCACCACTTTTTCAACAGCGTGATCTTGGCCATAAATGTGCGCGGCCAAATCATCCTTCAAGCTGCGAAGTTTTTCGCGATCGTCAGCGGCCACACGCTTCGGCGGTATGCGCGCCATCGTTGCAACCACCGCTTCAATATCAGTTTCGCGAACGGTGAGTACCTTAGTGTCGCCCTTCCGCTTGATCTTCAAGGCGGCGCCCGCCTCATCAAGAAGATCGATCGCCTTATCAGGCAAGCGACGATCCGTGAGGTGAATCGAAGACAAATCAACCGCAGCCTTCAAGGCCTTGTCGGTGTACTTCACACCATGGAATTCTTCATAATGAGACCTTAGCCCGCGAAGAATCTTTAAGGCGTCTTCGTTTGTAGGCTCGCCCACTTCGATGGATTGAAACCTTCGAGCC
>Ga0105048_10016571_pt1 | contig 11387 bp, 14 predicted proteins | sample MAT05_FD_78382 | JGI IMG/M metagenome (GOLD analysis project Ga0105048, IMG submission 78382) | Freshwater microbial communities from Lake Fryxell liftoff mats and glacier meltwater in Antarctica - MAT-05 | ecosystem: Environmental > Aquatic > Freshwater > Ice > Liftoff microbial mat | place...
CTCCTTTCTATAAAAGGAATAAAAGTGGTGTACCCCAGTAATGCCGCCGATATGAAAGGATTAATGAAGGCTGCTTTCATGGACCCCAACCCCGTGGTAATGCTGGAACATAAGGGCTTATACTGGAGCAAAGTACCCGGCACCGAAGCTGCAAAATGTGCCGAGCCTTCAAGGGATTATATTATTCCGCTGGGCAAGGGCAGGGTGGCTTTGCAGGCCAATAAAAACAAAATGGATACTGGCGAAACCTGCTGCATTATAACTTATGGCATGGGCGTGTATTGGGCCACAGCCGCTGCCTTACAGTTTAAAGGACAGGTAGAAGTGATAGACCTGCGCACCCTTTTTCCACTGGACGAAGAACTGGTATTTGAGACCGTAAAACGCCATGGCAAATGCCTGATGCTTACCGAAGAACAGCAAAACAATTCGTTTGCCGAAGCCCTTGCAGGCAGAATTGCCAGCGAATGTTTCCGTTACCTCGATGCACCGGTACAGGTGCTTGGTGCTTTGAATTTACCAGCGTTGCCTATAAACCTTACACTAGAAAAAGCGATGCTTCCCAATGCAGAAAAAGTGGTTGAAACCATCAAGTGGCTACTTAACTATTAAATGGCAACCAGAAAACTTATCCTCGAAAAACAGGCTGGCGAAAAATTCTACAAGGTATGATCCATGGTTTTTACGCGGTAACGAAAGCACCGTATCAGGGAAGCGAAATAGTAGCAGTTGCCCTAAACGGAGCCCCGCAATACTACGGGGTTAAAACGTTCGCAACAATGTTTCATCAGGGGTACAAAAGCCGGCACAACAAATTTCCTTTTAGCTTTAATAAAATGCCTTTACTTTATTTTCTAAAATTTACTAGTTATGCCAGTACGAATGGTGGATGACCCAAACGACCAGAGTGATTATAACGACGACAATTCGGGTGGTGGTGGTGGTGGCCGCAGACCCGGCGGTGGAGGTGGAGGTCTATTTGCCCTGCTGCCACTTTTAATGGGGCTTTTTCGCAGTAAATTGGGTATTGGTGTTTTGATTTTGGGTGTAGCTGCGTATTTTCTATTTGGCCAAAAAAGCTGCAGTGGCCTAAGCGATACCGTTTCCAATTTTGCAAAAGGTGGCGTACTGGATTCTAAAGAATATAGGAAGGCCAATGTTTATGAAGGCCTTTCTGATGACAACGTAAAAAATCCCTTACCCGAAAGTGTAAGCCTGCTGCGCTTTGCACCACAACGCCAAAACCAGGGACAGCAAGGTAGCTGTGTGGCATGGAGCAGCGCTTACAGTGCACATACCATTTTGCAAGCGGCCAGTAGCGGTACCAACCCCGACCAAACTGCATTTAGCCCGGCTTTTTTATACAACCAAATACGGCTCGATGGCTGCCAGGGCAGCTACATTATCCGTGCTATGGAAACCATGCAGCGCAGGGGATCGCTGCCTTTTAGCGACTTCCCCTACACCGACCAGGATTGCAGCCTGCAACCAAACGGAAGCCAGGTGCAGGAGGCCGGCAATTTTAAAATACATGGCTTTACAAGGCTCACCAGCAACGAAGATGTAAATGGCATAAGTATTCGTGCCATAAAAGAACACCTGGCCAAAGATGCCCCGGTAATAATAGGCATGATGGTGGGCGGCAGTTTTATGGAGGGCATGATGGGCCAGCAAGTATGGCAGCCCACCGCAGCAGACCAGCAGCAGATGGGCTTTGGCGGCCATGCCATGTGCGTTATTGGCTACGACGACCGCCTGGCTGGTGGTGCGGTACAAATTATGAATAGTTGGGGGCCTGAGTGGGGCCAAAACGGTATTGGCTGGGTACGCTATGCCGATTTTAAAAATTTTTTGAGGGAAGCTTATGGTATAGACCCGCTGCCCAAACAGGGGGCCGCACTTACACAGCCATTCGATTGCGAAATAGGGTTGGTAGAAACAGCTAATGGAAAGCCGAAAGGCTATATTCCACTAAGCGGCGGCAGCAATAATATTTTCAGTAGTGCCACGGTAACCAAGGGCATCACTTTTAAGGTAGAGGTTAAGAATAGCACCGAGTGCTATGTGTATGTTTTTGGCCAGGAAACTGACAATAGCAGCTACACCTTGTTCCCTTACCCTAAGGCAGACGACCCCACTAAAACTGCTTTCAGCCCATATTGCGGTATTACCGGTACCCGTCTTTTTCCACGTGGCAAAAACATGCAGCCCGACGCTGTGGGCACCAAAGATTTTATAGCCGTGGTAGTGAGCAAGCAGGAACTTAACTGGTATGGGCTAAACCAGGCCATAAGTAAAAACCGCACCAATTATGCCACGGCGGTTTCTACAGCATTGAGCAGTAGTGGTGCCAGTATAGGTCGTATGCAGGTAAGCAGCAGTGGCAAAGGCACTATGCGTTTTTCGGCCCCGGCCGGTGATAAAAGCGTGGCATACGCCATAGTGGAAATTAATAAGAAGTAAGCTAGTGGGGAGTGGGAAATAGCTAGTGGCTTTTAAGGTCAATGGTCATTTAAAAAAATGGGAAGCCTCGCAGGTTTCCCATTTTTTATTGCCTTGATGTTATATTTTGGGGATCAGCTTTTGTGCTGCTATGATGCGACATTAGCCCCTTACGTACGGGGTTCAAAATTTGTTCTACGATTGAGCAACTAAAATTCAAGTCTTTTCGAGTTCCGATTCACAACGCAATTGCTTTTGACTGATACCCATTTTCCTGCATCCATAGCAGCAGCCTGGGCAAGGCGTATTGCAGCCTGGGCAAGGCTTTTTGGCTATCATGAAACACAATAATGCTGCCTGGCTTTATGCTTTTGGTTACATTGCTGAAACACTTTTCACCATCAATACCTATATCAAAGTCGCCGCTTAATATAGACCACATAACTACAGTTGGCAGTGGGCAGTGGGCAGTTTGCAGTGCATTATCTGTATCTACATTACGCTTAACTGCACTCCCTAGAATGTTACCTAGTTGCGATTTTTTAATGCGGCCATAAGGTGGCCGAAATAGTTTAGATCCGATTAGTATATCTGCTGCTGCTATTTCTTTTAAATAATCTTCATCACTTGTTTTCCAGCCATTGGTATGGTTCATGGTGTGGTTGCCCACAGCATGGTCTTCGGCTTTTATCTTTTCAAATATTTCGGGGTGTTGGGCTACGTTTTTGCCAATGCAAAAAAAACTTGCTTTGGCATTGTACTGCTCCAGTTGTTGCAACACAAATGGCGTTGCTTCGGCATGGGGTCCATCATCAAAAGTGAGGAAAACTGTTTTATCCTTTACGGGAATATGCCAGGTGCATGTGGGGTAAAGTTTCTTTAACCACCAAGGGGTATGGGTTAGGTAGAACATTGATTAGTAACCTAATTTAATAAGAGCCGAGTGGTTATCCATTACTTTACGCCTGTCACTATCCGAAATGAATCCATAATTTCTTTTTGACAGCCCTTTATCTAAAGTAACCAATTTTGAAAATTTTTTCAATGTTGCTTTTGCGAGGTCATTGTAAGTATCTGTCCTAAGTAGCACATCGAACCTATCTGCACCTTCCAAATTTTTCGTCATAAAAATCACAGTAACATCCTGTTTGCTAATAAACAAGACAAGAGCCGGCCTTAGTTTACTCCCGGTTAAACCGGTATATGGAAATGGTACCATTATTATATCCCCCATTTTAATCCTCATAATAAAACTTAACGTCTTTTTTAGTGTACACTTCCCCATCATTCAAAAATTCAAAAGTCCTTGGTTACATCTCCTGCAACCGCATCATTCCCTGTGTCAACATTCTGTCCTCCAGTTGCGCCAGTATTTTTTCAGCAAAAAGATTTACTTTTTTTTGCTCCTCTTCTGGAAGTTGTTTTACTACCTCAACAAGATTTTCTATGGTTTCATGGGTTTCCATGATCAATCCATTTTTCCCAAATTTAAAGCAATCCCCCATTATATCTGTGCCTTTATCTTTGGCACATGAATAAGCCAGTAAGAGTCCGTTTTGCGCCATCGCCCACTGGTGGGCTGCATTTGGGCGGTGTACGCACCGTGTTGTATAATTACCTTTTTGCCCGCAAGCATGGCGGCACATTTATTCTCCGTATAGAAGATACTGACCAAAGCCGCCTTGTGCCTGGTGCGGAAGCATACATTCTTGAATGCCTTAAATGGTGCGGCATAGAGCCCGACGAAAGCCCCACTCATGGCGGCTCTTACGGCCCTTACCGCCAAAGTGAACGCAAGCCAATGTACAGGCAATACGCCGAACAATTGGTGCAGCAAGGCCATGCCTATTATGCGTTTGATACACCCGAAGAACTGGAAGCCATGCGAACCGATTTTAAAACCACAGACAATCCTTCACCACAATATGGCCACGGCATAAGGGAAAAAATGAAAAACTCTATGGCGCTTGGCCTGGCAAAAACAACTGAATTACTGGCCAGCGGTACGCCGCATGTAATCCGTATTAAAATGCCCAAAGATGAACCGGTTGGGTTTACAGATATGATACGTGGAGCGGTAAACTTTAATACCTCGCAAAGCGATGATAAGGTGCTGCTGAAAGCTGATGGCATGCCTACTTATCACCTGGCAGTGGTGGTGGACGATTACCTGATGAAAATAACCCATGCCTTTCGTGGGGAAGAATGGCTCAATAGTGCCCCGGTACACCTGCTGCTATGGAAGTACTTGGGCTGGGAGGAAGCTATGCCGGAATGGGCACACTTGCCCCTTATACTCGGTCCTGATGGCGCCAAACTCAGCAAGCGGCATGGTAGCAAATATGGATTCCCAATTTTTGCGATGAACTGGACAGACATGGCCAAAAACGATTTTACAGAAGGCTTTCGGGAACGTGGTTTTTTGCCCGAAGCATTCATAAACCTGCTGGCAGTATTAGGCTGGAACGATGGCACACCAAAGGAATTATATAGCAAGCAAGAACTGGTAGAGGCCTTTAGCATGGACCATGTACATAAGGGAGGTGCACAGTTTGATTTTGAAAAGGCAAAGTGGTATAATCATGAGTGGATAAAGCGGAGCAGTAATCAGTTAATAAGTGATTGGTTAATGAGTTTTGAACCTGACCATTATGCCAATCAGGATGTTAATTACCTGCAGCATGTGGTCGGCCTGGTAAAAGACCGCTGCACTTTGCTAAGTGATTTTTGGCAGCAATCTTCTTTCTTTTTTGCTGCACCGGAAACCATTGAAACAGATGCCATCAAACCAAAATGGAACGATGCTAAAACGATCTTCTTTGATATTGTAAAAGAAAAATTAATGGTGTTGGAAAATTGGGACGCCATAAGCATAGAAACAACCTTTAAAGAAACGGCTGAAGAAAAAGAGCTGAAAATCGGCGAACTGCAACTTCCCTTCCGCATTATGCTGGTGGGTGGCAAGTTTGGGCCGGGTGTGTTTGAAATTGCGACTTTGATTGGTAAGCAGGAAACAGTGAAAAGGATACAACAGACATTGGAAATTATTTGATGTTTTAAACCAACCGGTCGGCTTAAAGTCTTCCAGCCATGCCAAAACTTATCCCCCTCCTCAGCCTCCTTTTTCTTTTTTCGTGTAAGAAAAAAATTGTGCCTGTTATACCTCCGGCAACTGTTGATAGTGCCACCGTTGCAATATCCAATGGTTACGGAAGCGGTAAGTACAAAGTGGGCGACACCGTCCATATTTTCAGCAACGCCTATACTGAAAACCAGTTGTTTGATACATGGAGCAGTGCCGACAATGGCTTGCTGAACGCCAGCAAGGAATGGCATACATGGTTTATAATGCCAGCGAAAAATGTTGCTTATACAGGCAGCCTAAAAAGCAGTGCCAGTTTCACTTTACAATACGAACAGATCCGTGGCAGGAACCGGCTGAAGCCAGTATATTCTTATTTCCCCGCAGGGCATAAGGGCTTTGTTTTCCTATTTCATGGAACTGGTGGCAATGCAGCAAATGTGGTAACCAATTACGAATTCAAACAATTGATTAAAGACCTTGTAACGGATAATTTTGGCGTTATAGTAACCGAGGCCGAAGAGGCCACAACTGGCATTGATGCAAACGGCGATGGCAAATTAAGGTGGAGCCCCTACCCGGCCGATACATTGACCAATGTGGATTATGTAAACATCCGCAACATTACCGATACCTTTTATAACAGGGGTGTTACCAACAGGGCTAAGCTCCGGTTTTCGGTGGGCATGAGTAATGGCGGGGCTTATTCTGCAGTACTCTCTGCTGTGTACAAATACAAAGCTGGTATTAGCTATTGTGCACCAGGCGGAACGGCTGTTGCAATGTCAACTCAAACCCCATTTCAATTTTGCATGGCACGGTACGATAACAACGAAAACGTAGGTACACAGGGCAATGCAGATGCTTTGTCCAATTCAGCTACACTTACGGGAAGGGGAATTTGCAGCAAGTACTTTATAAAAGAACATTCGCCATTATACGCCGAAAGATTTGCAAGGCGTGGGGATATTAGCATGACAAAATCAATTGCACTCTTTAATGAAATAAAAAGCAAAGGGTACCTAAACACCAAAAATTATTTCATCGGCTTTGCCAATGTTTTGGCCAATGCATTTATCGCAAACCCTTCAGGTTTTCCTGAGATTTCGGGGCTTAATGGAAGCCAACGCCTGTTTATAATGGAGCAAATAGATTTGTCAGTATCCGACCATCAGATGTACAGCGATTACAACAGGGCCACATTGAAGTTTTTAAACCAGCAGTGCCTGTAACCCTTTGGCATATTAATAAATTGTAAGAATAGATTTGCCTGAGGATCTTATTTTAAAATCAAAAACTGGCTTTCATTTGCCGGTTTTTTATTTTGCAAACCACGCTTTAGCGTATAGCGACGATGCGTCGTTTTTATTTTGGATGCCTGAAAAATATGATGTTGAAAACCTGCTACTCGTTTGATGGAGAATGCCCGACGCAGACGATGCCGTTTTACAGCAATTTGAAAAAGTGAAGGTGATGGATAGTCTTACGAATACCGTTTAAAGGCAGTATGGCAATAAGATTATTTTATTCGAACATGCAAAGCCCGGCATTAACGAGCTGATTGAAAATGGAATTAAAGAAGACAAAAGTAAATTCTACCACTAACTTTGTTTTTACTTAAAAATGAAGGCTTTATGGCAACGGAAATGAACAGACCGGTAAGGGTTTTGGTAGCCAAAGTAGGGCTCGACGGTCACGACCGTGGTGCCAAAGTAATAGCCACGGCCCTGCGGGATGCGGGTATGGAAGTAATTTATACAGGCCTGCGGCAAACGCCGCAAATGGTAGTGAATGCCGCCTTGCAGGAAGATGTGGACGCCATCGGCATCAGTATTTTAAGCGGCGCACACAATACAGTTTTTCCGAAAGTAATTGCCCTGATGAAAGAAAAAGGGATGAACGATGTACTGTTAACTGGCGGTGGCATTATACCCGAAGACGACATGAAAACACTAACCGAAATGGGCGTAGGCCAGTTATTTGCCCCAGGAACAACTACTAAGGCTATTGCAGATTATATAAAAAGCTGGGTAAAAGAACACCGGCCTTTTTAAATTCCAGCCTCCAACCAATCTAATATGTGTTGCACTGTTTTAAGTGTATCGTGGCAGGTGTAACCATAAAAAAAACGGTGTTCTTTTAAAACACACCGTTTTTTCTATTCGCCCAAAATAACCCGATTATAAAATTAGTATCAGCAACAAGATGATGATAATGATAGCTCCAATAGAGAGATAAACTCCCTGCGTAGCTTTTGCCTCTTTTTTCAATTGTTTTAATTCCTGGCGCATCTCCTGCTTATCCTCGGTGGTAAGTTCCGATTTGTCCATTTCTTTAATCTCTTCTACCCGCTCTTCTATTTCTTTAAGGCGGGTTTGCTTTTGTTCTTCGGTCATTGCAGCCACCTTTTCTTTTAAGGCATTAGTTTTAGCAGCTTGTACAGTAAGTGTGGCTGTACTTAAAATTGCAGCGATGACAGGTGCAAAAAATTTCATTCTCATGTTTTTCGATTTTTTAGGTGATTAAAAGTGTATGGCAATAATCTTCAAATATTACACCACTTTGAAAAAGAAAGCTTTTACCACAAATACTGGCATTGGTAAAGAATTTAACGCCTCCAAACAAAAACTGAACAGGCGAGTGCTTACAAAAATGCCCCCAAAATGGGGAATTTAGTTCCCAGCAAATGATTGTTGGAGGGTAAGTAAATACGACGTGCTCTCATGTGTCGCCGTGGGGATTGAGAACTAGGTGAAAGCGTAGAATAATGCACTTACATCCTTTTGTCGTGTGGGGGGGGTCTCTTTAGCTTATATCAAAGCTATTGTCCAAAATATGATACTTAAATACGTCCATAAAAAAATAAATACAATGTGAACTACGGTTTCAAAAGTCTTGCCTTTCCAAAGTTCAGATGAGTAGCCAAAAAATTGAATGATAAGTCGGATTGTCCAAAACATGCCAAGCCCAAGACAAACCCGCTTTCCTAAACTAGTTTCAATTAAATCTTTAGATGAAGTGAAACACAAAACGCCCATAAGAAAAACAACAACAGCAATAAAAAAAGTGTGTACATACATCATTTGTTTGTTTACCAAACTCAATGAGCTCAACTCTTTTTGCCAATTAAAATGACTTGGAAAAACCCCGTGAACTATTGCTAGAATGATTAAAATGAAACCAATTATTTTAAGATGGAACTCCATATTTTTTTAATGTAAATGTTGAAATAAATGGTGTAAGTTTTTGCTCCTTGTTTAGTTTAAGATCCGCCGATTCAAAAACCCTTAGCCAAGAGTGTTTTGAATAAAAGTGCAGAAATCCGATGTTATAAGCCAGGAAGTTTGGAACATCTCTTAAATGCTCGGTTATGTAAATTTCTCCTGTTGGCTTTATAATTCTCTTTAGCTCCTTAAAAAATTCTATTCGTTCTTGTTCGTTTCTTATTTCGTGTGCTGCAAAAATTACAAATATTTTATCTGCTGAGCTATCCAATGTTGGCAAATTGGTTGCAGTTACAGATTTTGTATTGGGGAATAAGGCGTATGCCTTCCTTGCTCGTTTTATAGAAACTTCTGTATGTTTTTTTGGGTCGTAAAAGTCAAACACCAGAAGTTCAAAATTGGGAAATTTGTATTTGAGTAAAATACTTGTTTCGTCAAAACCTGCATTTACATTAATGACTTTACCATTTTCGATGTCAATAGAATCATCAACCCAATTCAAATTATAAAGTCCGGACAAGTCGTAAACGTAATATGAGACGGAAAGTGAAATAAAAGTCGGCAAAAATATTAGTGCGTCTAAAATTAATAAACAAGCTCTAAATGTGGAATTAGTGTAGTTTGAAAGAAATAAAAGAAGTACCAAAACCACAAACGACAAAACATAAAAATGCCAATTAAAACGGACTATATTCCAAACGCCTTGAAATGGTTTTCTCATTTTCTCCATTGTTCAATTTTGCCCTTTTTCCAAAAATAAGGAATGTCTTTAATCACAAAGGCATTTGCTAGTACTGCATTTTGTAGATTTAAGGAAGTTAGAAAAGAAATAGTTTGCTCTACTATTCGTATTGGTTTTGGTGTCCAATTTTCTCTAACACCTTCAATTATCAATACTTTTTTAGTTTCCGAATTGTAAGTAAAAGTGAACGGTAAAGGACCTGCAAATTTTCTTGCTTCTTTCCAATCTGTAAATGGTGAGTTTTTGGGCAAAGAAATTTCTTCGTTTGTATTTTCGATTGAAATTTTGAAACCCGATTTTATAGATTCTATTTCTGTGAGGTTGCCTTTTTCTGTTTGAGTAATATCTGTCGTTGTGTAATTGTAGTGAGTGAAAATGTTACCTAAATATTCCATTTTCTTTTTGTCAGTTTCTGATTTAAGAATGTACAAACCTCTTAATTTTTTTCCCGCTGAATTTGTGTAGCGTACAAATATTCGATAACCAATTAAAAAGAAATCGTTACCGAGTATTTCTGGAAAACCTTTTGGTCTAAGTCCGGTTGTCTGCACCATTGCTACTGCTACAAATGCCCACTTGTCATTAAATGTGTCCAACACTAAACAGTCAGGGATAAGGTTTTGCAATTGCTCCTTTGGCACTGCGAAGGTCAAAACTATTGAACTTTTAAAATATGCTTCAACTGCAAAAGGGTGATTTTTTAGAAATGAAAACATATCAAGTTTGCTGAACTAATTTTCTGTATAAATAAAATTCATTAAAATGAACAGCAACTATAAATAGAAATGCAAAGAAAGCATTCCACTTGCCCCAAAGCAACAGGTCAGGCACAAGAATAAATTCAAGCATGTTCATTATTGCAACAATCGCAATTTGAGTAATGGCGTTAAGTCGTGTTTTAATTTTGCTTAGAATCCAAATAGCCATTAAAATTTCTGAACAGCCAATGCCAACTGTTAAGAATCTGGAGTGTTCGACTCCTAAAATTTTTGCTACTATTTGTTGATGGCGTGGCACAAGATTTAGCATTTTACAGAAAAGTCCATTTACAATCCAAATTGTAGCTATGCAATAAGTCAGAAGTTTTTGAATTGCTTTGATGGTCATAGTTTATGGTGTGTTAAACAACGCTTGTGGGCAACGTCATATAAGCGGGGCAGGCAAATAAAATAAACCATTTAGGTAGCTATCGAGAAAAGCTTACGCTGTCTAAATTTAGTTTTCCAGTTGGGGTATGGTTGTAAAATGATGACATATTTACTGCTGTTGAATCCCGTAGGTACGGGACCAATTTTGATTCCAATATAAACTATAGCTGGTGACCCCCATAATAAACGGGGCAGGCAAAAGAATAAATTTAAAGAGCCTATTACTACCCGCTATTCGTAACGCAAAGCCACTATAGGATCCAGCCGGGCAGCTTTACGGGCAGGGTAATAACCGGCACCAAGCCCGGTAAGAAAGCAGATAATAATACCCATTACTACCCAAAACCAGGGTATGATAAAACCCGTGCCCAACGCCAGGCCAATAAGGTTACCGCCCAACACGCCGAGCACAATACCTATAATAGCACCCATGCTGCTGATGATAACGCTTTCGAAAAGAAACTGCTGCCGCACTATTTTTTTTGTACCGCCTAAGGCTTTTATCAGCCCTACTTCTTTAGTGCGTTCTGTTACGGCCACCAGCATAATATTCATAAGGCCAATGGCTGCGCCCATTAAGGTAAGGAAGCCTATAATAACTGTTACGCCACTTATGCCGGCCAGGAAGCCGATAAAAGTTTCGGCGAGTGCATCGCTCTTATCTATAAAAAAATTATCGTCTTCCTCTATGTCCAATTTGCGGATGGGGCGAAATGTACCCGTGGCCTGTCCGATGGCATCATCCATCA
>Ga0105048_10016572_pt1 | contig 11386 bp, 13 predicted proteins | sample MAT05_FD_78382 | JGI IMG/M metagenome (GOLD analysis project Ga0105048, IMG submission 78382) | Freshwater microbial communities from Lake Fryxell liftoff mats and glacier meltwater in Antarctica - MAT-05 | ecosystem: Environmental > Aquatic > Freshwater > Ice > Liftoff microbial mat | place...
CAACTGATGGCTTGGTACAACCACGAACATCGCCACAGCGAGATCAGCTACGTCACCCCCGATGATCGACACCAGGGACGCGATATCGCCATCCTGGCAAACCGCCGACAAGGCTACGAACAAGCCCGCCAGAACCATGCCGAGCGCTGGATCAAAGGCACTCGCAACTGGTCACGGAAAGACGCCGTCCACCTCAACCCTCTACGCATCGAAAAGGTGGGCAAACCAAACAAATAAAGCGCTAATTTATTCGTAAGGAAAAGCGACAAATGGGTTGACAGGCTCCGGGACTTCCGGCGCACTCGCGAGGAAAGTCCGACAGGCTGCCAGGCCCGTGCATCTTGCGCGAGGCGCGCAGTGCGCTCCCAGTCAGGCAGCGAGTGCCAGCTTCCCCCCTACGAGCTGTCGCCTTGAATCCGCTGCACGCGCTTGCGGTACTCGTGCACGTTGTCGCCAGGAATGCGGGTTCTCTGGGTGCCTTTCACCTCGTCGACCTTCTGGTCCGAGCCGGTCACTGGCTTGGCTTGGACGGCAGTTTCGCGTTCGAAGGCGTGCGATTTGTCGGTGTTGCGGTAGTGCCGGTACAAGGCCCAGTACACACCGACGGCGCCGGCTGGGCCCATCAGGAGTAGCCATAGTCCGCCGTCGTCGCTCATGAGGAGGCTCCGATGATCCACAGTGCAATGCCTTCGAGAAAGCCGCCGACAGTGAGCGCGGCCAGCAGCAGTTTCCATTGCTGTACCGGCACGCTGCCCATGGTCTCGCCGGTGCGACCGTTCACCGCGATGTAGTGCAGTAGGCCGCCTTTGCTGCCCGGCTGGTGATACGAATACAGCCATATCGGCAGGTACATCGACACCCAACGTGTGCCGTGCACGTCGAGGCGTTCTTGCTCCCAGCGCACGCCGCGATTGTATTGGCGCACCGATGCTTGCACCTGGGCGCGGGCGATCGACAACAACTGGTCCTCCAGGCGCGGTTGTAAATGCTCGACGTCGCGGTCGCGCTTCTCCGAGGTGAAGCCCGACAAGTAGGACGCGTTCCACTTCACCGCGTTCTTGGTGTCGAACGGCAGGATGGTGTTGATGATGTTGTTGGTGTTGGCGCGCGTGTCCAGATTGCCACGTTCGGTGGAGGATTCCAGCGTTAGGTCGTCCACGGTGAAGTCCACGTGCCGGTCCAACTGATAGACATCGGCATCGTAGTAGGTTTTCTTCTTGTCGCCGCTGCCCTGCGTGTAGCGGCGCGTTTCGATCTCGCCCTGCCCGGCAACATTGCTGCTCACGTTGCCATCGACAATCATGTACGGCAGGTAGACGCCGATGACGTTCTCGGGGGTGAACTGTTCTTTGAATGCCTGCAGCGCGAATAGTCGCCGCTTGTCGACGAACTGGCGGATGCGCGCGACGGCGTCGTCTTTCTTGATGTGGAAGGGCAGCACCGCATCGGGTACCGCGCCGTTGGCCACCTGCTCGTTGACGCCGAAGACGTGGCGGCACCAATGACAACGCGCCGTCATCGTGCTTTCCGTATTGACCGTCACCTCGGCGCCGCAGCCGGTGCATTTGAAGCTCATCAGGCTGGCGGCGGCGGCGTCGATATCCCGCGCACCGGACGCGATGATCCGGCCCTTGAGCTGATCGATGCCCGCGCCTAGCCCGAATTCCTCCTCGACCCGCTTGCCCTGCCATTCGTTACGGCAGTACAGGCAGATCAGCAGGTCGCTGCCGGCCTTATGGCGGATGTCGGTCGCGCCGCATTTCGGGCAGCGGTTGAGGCCGTCCTTGAGCTCAGCAGCGGAGGTGTCGATGGCGACCGGATCGGGCGCCTGTAATTCGTCGCGGATTGGTTTGGGCAGCGTGGCCGGGTCGATCGGAAAACTGCCCGCTGGCGGCGGCACGTCCCGCGGCGATCCGGGGCCGGTGTATGCGGGCACCGGCGGCGGCACCCGTGGCGGTGGCGGAATATTGGCGTTCGACATGGTAGCTGCGCGCCTAGTGGTTTACAGGCCCAGCGCCTTGGCTTTGAGCGCGTCGTAATCACCCTGCGTGATCAGACCGAGATCGAGCATCTCCTTGGCCTTTTTCAGTTTGGCGATGGGGTCGTCGCTTGCCGGCGCGGCCGTCGCAACCGGCTGCTGCAAGCCGCCGATGCCACCGAACATGCCGGTCGCCATGCCCACGCCTAGGACGCCCGCCGCACCGCCGGTTTCGCCCGCTGACTGGATGCCCGCGGCGACGCTGGCCTGCAAATTGGAATTGCCGCGCGCACCAGACAGCGCGTCGGCGCGCTGCACGGTCTTCAGCAACTCCTTGGTGTTGGCGTCGTATTCAATGGAAACGATGGCGGTCTTGACGATGGCCAAGCCACGATCAGACTTCCACTGATAGGCATTCTCCACCGCAGCGGACAAGCTCTTGGCAAAACCGACCGAATCCTGCTGCAGCTTGGTGATGCGATTGTCCTTACTTGGGTCGTTCGTGTACAGGCTAAAGGCCGGCGCCAGCGAGCCCACCACTTCGTTGAAAAGTTGGCTGGCAGCGGCATTGTCCATATCGGTGAAATCGAAGACCTTGCCGGGCTGCAGATACGTGGCCGGCACGAATTGCTTCACGAATAAGATCGGATCAACGATTTTGAGCGTGTAAGAGCCACGCGTCACCGCGCCGACTTGAGTGTTCAGGAAGCGGTCGTCCCAATAAATTTCCGATTGCGTACCGAAGCGGTTGTCCGGCAGTTCCTTCAGCGATACGAAGAAAGCCGCCTGCTGCGAACCTGGCTGGCCGCCGAACTTGAAACGCTCCCAGCTCTGCTTGATGAGCGAATCGACGAGGTCATCACCGGCGAAGATCGACTTCGAGTTGAGGTCGTCCGAGCGCCATTCGTAAGCACCCGCCTCGGCAACGAAGCCGGTGATTGCGCCATCCTGGAACAGCAGCAACCCATATCCTTCAGGAACGACGATCTTCGAACCATTGGTGATGATGTTCGAGGAACCACGGGTATTTGAACCGCGTCCGGCATTCGTGCCCTGCGGCACCGCGGCGAACAGCGCCGCCGTCGCCGGCAGACCGCCCGGCACCGTATAGAAGTCCTTCCACTGGTCGGCGAGCGTACCGCCGATGGAACCCGCGACTGCCTGAATAAGACCCATGACATCTCTCCGCAATTCGTGGCCGGGCACCGTACCCACCATACCCGGCGAACTATACATTCTCGCGGAGCGGGTGTAGGGCGCCCCAGCGCGGGCAAACCGCCCCGTCCGGGCCGGCCAGCGCTCGCTGAACGAAAACGCCATCATCACCAACAAGCCGGCCACGATGGTACGACTCACCACCACGCGCGTAGGAAATTCGGATGGCAAGCTCAACAGTGCACGAGGCGCGACTCGCTTATGTAGCGCGCCACAAGCGAGTCGCAACTAAGCAGCGCGCCCAAGCCGGCGAGAAAAAAGTCCAAGTTATTGACGAACGAAGCCCTAAGGGCAAGCGTGAGGGTGCACGATATGGCTTGTGGTAACCGCCGCCTGTAGCCCTAAGGCCGCAGCGCCGCCTGCAGCATATGCAGCATGGTTACGGCGTAGCTTTGGCTGTCCAGATCGGGCTCGCACAACGCGCGGCCACTCAATCCTTCGATCCAGGCGACGATTAAGCTGGCAGGGAACTGTGGCGTCGCTGGCGTGCCGGCCAACTGAACGCCGCCAGCGCGCGCGAGATGCTGGCTTCGGCGAGCCCGCTGTTGCCCACCCTGCTCACCAGCGGCCTAGTGCTCGCCTTCATCGCCGCTTTATTCAACGCGGCCGCAAACCTGCAGCTGACAGCGATCCCCACCACACCCCTCGCCGCCTGTTTAGGATTCATCCTTGGCTATCAGCAGTGGTTGCATACCGAAGCCATTGGCCGGCTACCGTGGTTGGACGGTTGGTTGAACACGCCGAGCAACCATCGCGTGCACCATGGCTCGCAGGCGCAGTATCTGGACAAGAATTACGGCGCAGTGCTGATGATCTGGGATCGGGTGTTCGGCAGCTATCAGCCCGAGGTCGAAGCGGTGCGCTACGGGCTAACCGAAGCAATCAGCAGCAGCCACCCCGTGCGCGTGCACCTGCACGAGGCACTGCGCCTGCTGCGCGACCTTAACCAGGCAGGCGACTGGCGCACACGCTGGTTACTGCTGTGGAAGCCGCCCGGCTGGAGCCGCTGAGATCCACGGCGGCTTAAGCCTCGCGATCGCTTAGCACCAGACCGCCGCTACTGCGGCGGCGCCTGGCCATCAGGGCCGCGAGAACCCCGTCCAACTGAGGTTTCTAGCAGCCTGTCGGACTTTCATCGCGAGTGCGGCGTCTGCGGCGTTGCGGTCCTTGCCAATGGAAGAGCCATTGGCTGCGCGCAACGCTTTTCATCCATCCGCCCAGCCACACAACGCATCTCACGCGCAAAGTCCGACAGGCTGCTAGGCTCATTGCGCTTTAGCAATCATCAGCAGTCGATCAGCAGGCGTCTGCGCGGTTATGATCGCCAGTCATTCCAAAGTGCTAGCCGCCCAACCGATGGATGCTCCTATCCAAATACCGAATTTTGAGCTGACCAAGGAAATCGGTCGCGGTGGCATGTCCAGAGTTTACTTGGGGATGCAGTTGCAGCCCAAGCGCCAGGTTGCGATCAAAATCGTGTCACCTGGGACGGCGCAAGACGAGACCTTCCTGGCCTCGCTGAAGATTGAAGGCGACACGATCGCCAGCTTGAACCACGACAATATCGTCACTGTGTTCGCCTGCGGTGTGGTGGACAGACACTATTTCCTGGCGATGGAAATTTTGCCGGGTGGCGATTTGAGCGAGCGCATCAAGACGGGTTTGCGCCCGGAAGATGCGGTTGAAGTGATGATTCAGATCGGCAGTGCGTTGGAACACGCGCACAAACGCCAAGTTTTGCATCGCGATATCAAGCCCGAAAACGTGATGTTCCACGAGAGTGGCAAAGCCGTGCTGCTGGATTTTGGTATCGCAAAAGAAGGCGATACCGAGTCCAGCTTCACGCAAGTGGGTGCGGTGGTCGGTACGCCGCATTACATGAGCCCGGAACGCTGCATGGGCAAATCGACCGATGCCCGCTCTGATTTGTACGCGATGGGCGTGATGTTTTTCGAAATGTTGACCGGCCACAAGGTTTTCGAAGGCCGCGATACCTTTGCCGTCAGTTATGCCCACGTCTACGAGCCAGTGCCACCGCTGCCGCCCGAACACGCGCGTTTCCAGTCCATTATCAACAAGTTACTGGCTAAAGATCCGAAAGATCGCTACCAGTCGGGTGGCGAATTGGTCGCCGCGCTGAAAAAACACCGCGCCGGTGCGCCTTCCAATTCTGAGCCTGCAACACGGCGCATGGACACCTCGGTGTCGTCGCCCTTGCAGGAAAAGCTCAAACGCCTGTCTGCAGCCGATAGCGCGAACACCGGTGGCGAGACGACGGTCAATCAACCGACCGGGCCGATGAAACCCAGCGCGCACGCTTCAACGACGGTATCTAAGCCGATCGGCGCGGTGCCATCGCCGTCGGTGGAAGTGGCGGTGCAACCGGCGCCCAAAGTAAAGGGATTGCCGGTGTACGCGGCCATAGGCTTGTTAAGCGTGGTGATCGGCGTCGGCGTGGTGATGTGGCCCAAAGGCCAGGGTGACGCTGATCAAGATATCCCGCAGGTTATTTTGTCGGCCGAACAGTCTGTTAAGGTGCAGGATCTGCTGGGTTCGGCTGCTGCAATGGGTCGAAATACTTTGTTTGATGCCGCCGCCGACAATTACGAGCAAGTTTTGCGTGACTACGATTGCAGTAACGAAGAAGCGCGCAGAGGTTTGCGCGCCACCGATCCAGGCAACGAGAAGCGCTATCGAGATGCAATTGCTAAGTGTCCGGCGAGTAATTAACCGCTCGGATTTTGCTACAACTTGAATTTATCGCCCAAATACACTTCCCGCACCTGCGGGTGGGCGAGGATTTGCTGCGGCGAGCCTTCGGCTAACACTTGACCGGCGTTCAGCACATAGGCGCGGTCGCAGATGCCGAGTGTTTCTCGCACATTGTGGTCGGTGATCAGCACGCCGATGCCACGGTCTTTCAGGTGGGCGATGGCGGCTTGAATCTCGCCCACGGAGATCGGGTCGACGCCGGCGAAGGGTTCGTCGAGCATGATGAAACGCGGTTTGGCGGCCAGCGCGCGGGCGATTTCGACGCGACGACGTTCGCCGCCGGAGAGGCTTTGGCCGAGTTGACCACGCAAATGGGTGACCTGCAGTTCTTCGAGCAGGGATTCCAACACCACTGCGCGGCCGCGGCGGGTCAAATCTTTGCGCATTTCCAGCACCACCAGCAGGTTGTCCTCCACGCTCAGGCGCCGAAACACGGAAGGCTCTTGCGGCAGATAGCCAATCCCTAAGCGCGCGCGATCGGACATTGATAAGGCGGTGATATCACGGCCGTCGATCTCGATGCGGCCGCGATCGGCGGCGATCATGCCGACAATCATGTAGAAACAGGTGGTTTTACCAGCGCCGTTGGGACCCAGCAGTCCAACCACTTCACCCATGCTCAAATGACAGGAGACACCGCGCACGACCTCTCGACCACGGTAGCGCTTGCTTATCGATTCGACCAGCAACATGCGTTAATCAGACTCCAGTGGCTGGCGTCGCAGGCGGCTCGGCCGGCAACAACGCGCCGGACTTGGGCGCTTCCGGCGTTGCTGCCGGTTTGGGCGCGCGCGGTGGAATTACCAATTCCACGCCACCCGTTACGCCCTCACCCGCCGCCAATTGCCCGGTTTTCACCGAATACACCACGCGTTCCGAGCGCAAAGTGCCTTGCGGGCGCTCTAAAACCACGCCACCGCGTAATTCCACCGATTCCTCGCTCAATTTATAGTCAATCGTGCGTGCGCTGGCATTTAACTCACCACCGGCATCCATGCCTTGTTTGAGCGTGGCGGGGGCGCCGGTCAGCAAGGCCCGCGAAACCTCACCCGCTTGTTGGGTGATATCGGCGCGTGCCGATTTGATCACAAGGCTACCCTGCACAATCCGCACATTGCCCGTCAGCACGGTGGTGCTGCTATCCATGCCCGCTGACAAACCATCGGATTTGATTTGCATCGGTTGTTGGCGATCACTCTCCAAAGCCAGCGCCGGAGCGGCGATTAACCACAGCGTCAGTCCCAGATGACTACGAGCGTTTACGTTTAGCGACATATTCACCTTCCACTTGGCTACGGAGTATGAAGCGGTCATTCTTTAAATCGGCGCGCATGCCCACGCCTTTCAGCTCGCTGCCGGTACTGAGAATCTGCACCGCTTCGTCACTGCTGGCAATGCGGTCCTCAATTCCAAATTCGATGCGCTCTGATTTTATCGTCACCGGCTTGCCGTCGGGTTTGGCGCCTTTCAACACCACTTGGTCTTGCAACCATAATCGATCTTCACCGACATCGAGTCGACCGACTTTCGACTCACCACGCCAGCGTGAACCATTTTTGTTGACCACATCAAACAGCGGCGTGGCGATCAGATACTCGTCGCTGCGCCGTGGGCTGGTGATTTTAGGGCTGATTAATACCAGATTGGGCTGCCCTAGATCGCTGTAAATGCGCATTTCGACGTTGCGAATCTCGTTGTCCTGGCGCGCGCTACGGGTGTCGATGAGCGCCACTTCCGGCGGCGTAAACCAACGGATCAAGCCATAACTGGCCGCAGCGGCCACACTTAAGCTGACGATCCAAACGCGGGTGCGCTCCGGCGTCATGATTCGCCCTGGCAATAGGCTTCAACCAGTGGGTCCAGTGTGCCTTGCGCGTTCAACACAAATTCGGCGAACTCACGCACGGCGCCCTTGCCCGCGGGCTTGGTGGCGACCCAATGACAGCGGCTGCGGACCGCGGGCGGCGCATTCGCCACCGTCGCCGCCAATAACACGCGCGTCAAGATCGATAAATCCGGCAGATCGTCGCCCATGTAGGCGGCATCAAAATAACTCAAACCCAGTTGCGCCAATTGCGCCTGGAAAACCGGCAGTTTGTGGCGCACGCCTAAGTGCACGTAGGTGACGCCCAATTCGGTCAAACGCCGTTGCGCGGCTTCGCTGGCGCGCGCGCTGATCACGATGGTCACAATGCCCGCCTGCGCCAATAACTTCAGAGCCAGCCCATCGTGGACATGGAAGGCTTTGGCTTCGCTGCCATCGTTGCCATACAACAATTGGCCGTCGGTCAAGATGCCATCGATATCGAAACCAATGACACGGACTGCGCGGGCGCGGGTCAGCGTGTGCTCCTCAATCTGCGCTTGGCTCATCAAATGACCCGCGCACGCAGTAAATCATGGAAATTCAACGCGCCAACCAAAAGACCTTCCGTATTGACGACCAGCAAACCGCTGATCTGATGCGTTTCCATCATGCGCGCGGCTTCAATGGCTAATTTATCGGCACTGATGGTGCGTGGATGGGTGGACATCAGCGCCGCTACTGGCGTACTGCGCAAATCGACACTGGAATCATCCAAAGTGCGGCGCAAGTCGCCGTCGGTGAATACACCACACAAACGATCATCGGCAGTCGCGATTGCCGTCATGCCGAGTTTTTTGTGGCTCATCTCGATCAGCGCCTCGGTGACACTAGCCTCTGGCCCGACCCGCGGTATTTGCGCTCCGCTGTGCATCACATCGCTGATGTGCACCAATAAGCGGCGACCCAATTGGCCAGCCGGATGGGAAGCGGCAAACTCATCTGAGGTAAACCCGCGCGCCTCCAGCAGTGCAATCGCTAAGGCATCGCCCATCACCAAGGCTGCGGTGGTGCTGGAGGTGGGCGCCAAACCGAGCGGACAGGCTTCTTCGCTGACCGCCACGTCCAAATGCACATCCGCCAAGCGCGCCAAACTGGAGCGTTCATTGCCACTCATGGCGATCAGCGGCACGCCTTTGCGTTTGACCATCGGCAAAATGGTGAGCAACTCGTCGGTCTCGCCGGAATTGGATAGCGCCAGCACCACGTCTTTGCTGGTAATCATGCCAAGGTCGCCATGACTGGCCTCGGCGGGATGGACAAAAAATGACGGCGTACCGGTGCTGGCCAGTGTCGCCGCGATTTTTCGCGCGATGTGGCCTGATTTGCCGATGCCACTGACGACTACTCGACCTTCGCAGGCCAGCATTAAATGGCAAGCACGGGTGAATGCGCCGTCGATGCGCGCGGCGAGTGCGCTAATCGCGGCGGCTTCGATTTCAATGACGCGTCTGCCGGCGGCAGCGATGGCGACGGTCGGAAACAGATTGACCGTGCGAGAAACGATGGCACTCATGTATTTGTTTTTTCCAGCCGTTAAAACGGTCGATTCTCTATTCCAGCGGCTTCCGATAGCATGACAGCCCCTTTTTGGGGCATGCGTACACGCCCTGGAATCGATAGTGAGTCTACACCCGCGCCGCCTGAACCCAAACCGGACAAGTCATAACCATGATCCTAGGTACCGCAACTGAGCTCTTCTCTTGATGAACGCCGCCACAGTTCAAGCCATGATCAGCGCCGGAATGCCGGACGCTCAAGTTACCGTGGACGGCCCGGACGGCGTTCATTTCGAAGCATTGGTGATCGCCTCAGAATTTGCCGGACTGCGCCCTTTGCAGCGCCACCGTCGGGTGTATGACACACTCGGCGATAAGCTCGGTGGGGAAATCCACGCTCTTTCGCTAAAAACACTCACGCCCGAGGAATGGGCAGCGCGCGGCCAGTAGGTTCGCGCGTCACACATCAACAAGGAATTATGATGGCCAAGATCATCGTCGAGGGCGGCGTGCCGCTAAACGGCGAAGTGTGGATTTCCGGCGCCAAGAACGCGGTATTGCCGATTCTGTCGGCGACTTTGCTGGCGGACGGCCCTAGCGTCATTGGCAATGTGCCACATTTGCACGACGTCACCACAACGATGGAATTGCTCGGCCAAATGGGTGTGGATCTCATTGTCGATGAACGCATGCATATTCATGCCGATTCCACCAAAGCTACCTCGTGTTTTGCGCCTTACGATCTGGTTAAGACGATGCGCGCATCGATTCTGGTGCTGGGCCCACTGGTGGCACGCTTTGGTCACGCCGAGGTTTCTTTGCCTGGCGGTTGCGCGATTGGCACGCGCCCGGTCGATCTGCACATCAAAGGCTTGGAAGCGCTGGGTGCACAGATCACGGTGGAAGCCGGCTACATCAAAGCCCGCGCAAAACGCTTGCGCGGCGCGCGCATCGTGCTTGATCTGGTCACCGTGACCGGCACCGAAAACATCATGATGGCAGCCGCGTTGGCGCACGGCACCACGGTCATTGAAAATGCCGCGCAAGAGCCAGAAGTAGTTGATTTAGCTAACTTTCTGATCGCCATGGGCGCTGATATCGAAGGCGCTGGCAGCAATACGATCATCGTCCATGGCGTAGAGACGCTGAAAGGCTGTCACTATGCGGTACTGCCCGATCGCATCGAAACCGGCACCTTTCTGGTGGCTGGGGCGATCAGCGGGGGTCGGGTATTGCTGAAACGCGCGCGTCCGAAAACACTCGATTGTGTGCTGCAAAAACTCGAAGAGGCCGGCGCGCACCTGAATGTCACCGAGGATACGGTGGAATTGGATATGCGCGGCAACCGACCCAAAGCGGTGTCAGTGACCACCGCCCCCTACCCGGCGTTCCCGACCGATATGCAAGCGCAATTCACCGCGTTAAATAGCGTCGCCGAAGGCGTAGGCATGATCACCGAAACGGTGTTTGAAAACCGTTTCATGCACGTCCAGGAGTTGCGTCGTTTAGGCGCCGATATCCGCTTGCATGGCAATACCGCGGTTATCACCGGCGTTGCCGAAATGACCGGCGCACCGCTGATGGCCACCGATTTGCGCGCTTCCGCGAGCTTGGTGCTGGCCGGCCTAGCGGCGAAGGGCGAAACCGTCATCGATCGTGTGTACCACATTGATCGCGGTTACGAGTGCATCGAAGAAAAACTGAGTGCCTTAGGTGCGCGAATTCGTAGGCTGCCGAATTGATGGGTTGGTGGTTGAGGGTAGCTATCGCGACAAGCAGCCGTACGCCCATGGCTGCTGGCAGGATGGCGAGCCGTCGACTTCCAAGGTGTAGCGTGGTGCGCGCGTGTCACTGCCTTTGGCTACCCGGGAATGCAACCCGCGTGGATTGCCGGCATCGATTCAGCGTAGTAATGTGCCTACATTGCCAACCGAGCTGCCCTTAGGGCTCGTTCGTCAATAACTTGAACTTTTTGCTCGCCGGATTGGGCGCGCTGCCTCGTTGCGAATCGCTTGTGTGGCGCGCCACACCGCGCTCATCGCGCCTCGCATCGCATCC
>Ga0105048_10016573_pt1 | contig 11386 bp, 12 predicted proteins | sample MAT05_FD_78382 | JGI IMG/M metagenome (GOLD analysis project Ga0105048, IMG submission 78382) | Freshwater microbial communities from Lake Fryxell liftoff mats and glacier meltwater in Antarctica - MAT-05 | ecosystem: Environmental > Aquatic > Freshwater > Ice > Liftoff microbial mat | place...
CGTCGATAGTGGCGGGCGGTGCGTCGATCCACGCGACAAGGCATGAATGGGCCGGCGCACGCGCAGTGATCGTGACGCGCTGTCGCTCGCGTAGTTCCGGACTGACATCCAGGATCAGGTACTGCGCCGGTAACGCATCGCGCTCGGCCAGCGCGTTGAGCAGGTCCGCCGCCAGCGCGCCACTGCCCGCGCCCAGTTCGACCACCTGCCGCTGCTGCGAGACCGCGAGGATCGCGGCCACCTGCGTGGCCAGCGCCGTGCCGAACAGCGGCGTCATCTCCGGCGCGGTGACGAAGTCGCCGTCCGCACCGAACTTGCGCGCACCGGCCACGTAGTAACCCAAGCCGGGCGCGTACTACACGCGCTGCATGTACTGGTCGAACGGAATGAATCCACCGGCGGCGGCGACGACGGCGCGCACATCGGCCAGCATTGCAGCACTGTGCACACGCGCATCGGCATCGGGTTCGGGCAAAGCGGCGGAAAGTGCAGTCAACATGCGTGCGGAAGGACGGTGTGCGGTCGCTGCCGCAGGATCGATGTGCTAGTGTGCCGGAAATCTAGCGCCGGAGCGCCGCGTGCAGGGAAAAGTCGTGTTGATCACAGGCGGGGCCAAACGTGTGGGCGCCGCTATCTGCCGCCGGTTGCACGGCAGCGGCGCCAACCTGATGCTGCACTATCGTGCGTCCGGCGGCGAGGCCCGGTTGCTGCAGGCCGAGCTGAATCACACGCGGCCCAACTCCGTGGCGTTGATCCAGGCCGATCTCCTCGATACCGGAAAATTGCCGTCGCTGGTCGACCAGACGGTGCAGACGTTCGGGCGCCTCGATTACCTGATCAACAACGCGTCATCGTTCTTCCCCACGCCGGTGGGCGAAATCGGCATCGACAGCTGGAACGACCTGATCGGTACCAACCTGCAGGCGCCGCTGTTCCTCGCGCAGGCCGCGGCGCCATCGTTGCGCAAGGCAGGCGGCGCCATCGTCAACATCGCCGACATCCACGCCGATCGCCCGTTGAAAAGCTACGTGGTCTACTCGATCGCCAAGGCCGGCCTGATCGGCCTCACGCGTTCGCTGGCGCGCGAACTGGCACCCGAAGTGCGCGTGAATGCCGTGGCCCCCGGCCCGGTGCTGTGGCCGGATGATGAATCCTTCGATGAGCTGTCGCGGCAGCGGATCATCTCGCACACGCCGTTGAAGCGGGAAGGTACGCCCGAGGACATCGCGGGCGCCGTGCATTATTTGCTGGTAGAGGCCGGTTACGTGACCGGCCAGACGCTCAACGTTGACGGCGGACGGAACATCGCGATTTGATCGCGATGCTGGCAATCGCTGTAGGCGAGCCTTCAGCCTCGCAGGGATCACGTTGCATTGAATCTGCGAGGCTAAAGCCTCGCCTACAACCCTCGCCTGCAAGCCTCGCCAGCAAGCCTCGCCTACCGGCCCTATAGATCGCCGATCGCAGACGCGTCCACGTTCGACGCCAGCGTCTCGATCGCGGGCGCAACGGTAGCGCGAATCGCCATGATCTTCCCCGCCAGCACTTCAAGATAAGGATCGACAATACCGTGCGTGATCAGCGCCACGCGGGTGCGCTCGAAATAGTCGAACGACGAGCCGAATGCACCATGCGCGGTGGCCAGTACCTGCGCTTCCGCGTCGAGCGAGAGCTTGCCGGCGTAATGCGGATGCGCGTGCTTGACGGTGAACGTCAGCGCCACAATGCTTCGATCGCCGGATTGCACCTTGACCCAGCGCGGCCGGTACGACCCCACCACCATTTCGCGCCGCCATAAGAGATGCAACTCGTCGAGCGCGACGGGTGCCGGCAGCCGGTACGCGACACCGGCGCAGGCGCCGCCGCGATCGAGGCCCAGCACCAGCCCCGGCGCGCCGGGCGTGCCGCGCGACGCCATCGAATGGAGACAGAAACGGCGATGCACGCCACGCACGATGCCGGGCCGCGCCTCGACGAAGGGGAACAGCGGATTCCATAGCAGCGAACCGTACGCAAACACCCACCAACCGGCACCCTTGGGGCGCAGCGCCACCGTGGTGGTCAGCGAATCCGAGAGTTGTTCGTCGTTGAGCGCATGCCCGGTGGCGCCGATCGCCGCGACGTAGAGATCGCGCATGCGGCCCGTCTCAAGGTCGCCGCGGCACAATGTCGTCGGGTCATTCTTCGGCATGCGGGTCACGTTGCCGCCTCTTCATGTCGATGTTGGCCTGACGCCGCTTGGCCGCCACGGTCTTGCCGTGCGGCCCGCCCTTGCCCAGCAGTGGCGAGCGCGCGACAGCATTGCGCACCTTCGGCAATGGCGGCGGATGCAGCTTGGCGCGTTTCATCGCTTGGCCGTCGTCGATCGCTAGACCAGCCCGCGATAGGGCAACCGCGCTTCGCACCATGCGGCAACGGCCAGCAGCCGGTCGTCGCAACCACGTGGTGCGGCGAGCTGCAGGCCCATCGGCATCTTCTCCGCGAAGCCGACCGGCAGGTTGAGCGCGGGAAATCCGAGCAGCGACCACAGCGTGCAGCATGACGGGTCGCCCGTGGAAGCAAGACTCCACGGTGCGGGACCCGGCGCGGATGGCGCCAGGATCGCGTCGAAGCCACTGGCCCAGTCGGTGAAGAATGCGATGGCGCGCTCACGCGTGGCCATGGCGTCGAGGTAGGCGGCATCGCTGATGGTCGCACCCTCGTCCAGTGCCGTATTGAGCGCCACGGTCATTCGCCCACGCTCGTGCTCCTGCAGCGACCGCAGCGACCGCGCACCTTCGAACAGCATGATCGTCCGATGCACTTTGTTCGCCTCACGCCACAGCGGTGGCACGTCGCGCGGCACGACCTCGGTGCGCGTGCGCAACTGCGTGACGGCCGACTCGACGACCGCGTCGGCGTCGCAGTCGAGCTGCGTCCACGGGAAATCGCCGATATAGAGAAAGCGCGGCGTTCGCGGCAGCGCGGACGTGGCGAAGGCGACGCGGCCAGGGTCCGCAAGCACGCTGGCGAGGCGCGCCGCATCGGCCACGTTGCGCGTGAACGTTCCAACCACATCGAGCGTGGGACTGAACACATGCGCGCCAGTGAACGGAATGATATCGAGCGTGGGCTTGAAGCCGACGACGCCGCAATACGCCGCGGGACGGATGACGGAGCCATTCGTCTGCGTGCCGATCGCCGCCGCGACGTGCCCCGCCGCCACGGCGGCCGCGGAGCCTGCCGACGATCCGCCCGGCGTGTGCGCCGGGTTCCATGGATTGCGCGTCTTCGACGGATCCATGTACGCGAACGGCGTGCTGGTGGTCTTGCCAAACACAAAACCGCCCGCCGCGCGCAGCCGCGCGATGCATGCCGCATCGGTCGCAGGTTGGCGCGACGCGAAGATCGGCGTGCCGATCTCGGTGGGCAGGTCCGCCGTATCGATGATGTCCTTCACCCCTACGCCGATGCCGCCAAGGGGCGCACCGGCAGCAGGCGCGCGCGCGGCTTGCGCGCGCACCCAATCCGGATCGAGCGTCGCCCATGCATCGATGGCGGCATCGGTGGCCGCAATACGCGCAAGCTGCGACTCGGCCAGAAGTACGGGCGTAATCGATCCAGCGGTAATTGCCGCGACCGCTTCCGTCATCGACCAGCGCCAGGGTTCAAAGGATGACCCTTGCGCTTCGCGCTCCGGAATTCGCGCTTGGGGCGGCCCGTCGCGCGATGACCCTTGCGCTTCGCGCTCCGGAATTCGCGCTTGGGGCGGCCCGTCGCGCTCATGCGAGCTCATCGTTCGATCCCCGTAGCTTCCATGCGCACCAGTGGCACTGAAACAGCCCCGCGGGGCGTCGGTGCGAGGAACAGCGCCTGCAAATCGTTGAGGAAGCGTTGCCCCAGCGGCGTGGCCTTCAGTGTCGCAGGGTCCGCTTCGAGCAGGCCGCGCCGCACGCCTTCGGCCAGCGGCGCGGCAATCAGCGCCAGTGGATAGCCGGTGCGCTGTGCGAACAGCGTCGCCGGCACACCCTCCACCAGCCGCAGCGCATTCAGCATGAACTCGAAGCCCACGTCGGCGCGCGCGACGTCGACCGTTTCCTGTACCGGTGCGCCGTCGCCCGCTTGCGCGAGATACTGCCGCGGCTGCTTGTAGCGCAGCTGCCGCACGATCCGATCGGGCATCGACAGCTTCGAATGCGCGCCGGCACCGATGCCCAGGTAATCACCGAAACGCCAGTAGTTGGCGTTGTGGCTGCACTGGTGCTGCGGCTTCGCGTGTGCTGACGTCTCGTAGTGCGTGTATCCGGCGCGCGCCAGCGCGGACTCGACTGCGTCCGCGATATCGGCCGCAGTGTCGTCGTCGGGCAGCGGCGGCGGATAGCGGTGGAAAAGGGTGTTGGGCTCGAGCGTCAGGTGATAGAACGAGAGATGTGGCGGCGCGAAGGCCAGGGCGGCCGCAAGATCGGCCTCCGCACCGGCCACCGTCTGGTTCGGCAACGCGTACATCAGGTCGAAATTGACGTTGCCGAAGATCATCAGCGCAGCCTCGGCGGCGCGGCGCGCCTCCTCCGCATCGTGCACGCGTCCCAGCGCCTTCAACTGCGCCGGATCGAAACTCTGGATGCCGAGCGAAAGCCGGTTGACGCCCGCGGCGTAGAAGTCGGCGAACTTCTGCCGCTCGAACGTACCGGGGTTGGCTTCGAGCGTGACTTCCGCGTCGGGCAATAGCGGCACCCGCGCGCGGATGCCGGCCAGCAATCGGTCAATGGACGCCGCCGCGAAAAGACTGGGCGTGCCTCCGCCAATGAAGATCGACACCACCTTGCGACCCCATATCTGCGGCAGCGCAAATTCGAGATCGGCCAGCAGCGCATCGACGTACAGATCTTCAGGCAACGCCTGCGGCGCTTCGTGCGAGTTGAAGTCGCAGTACGGACACTTCCGGATGCACCATGGGATGTGGACGTAGAGTGCCAACGGCGGCAGCACCTCGAAGCGCGGCCGCACCGTCGGCCCGGGCACCACGCTTGAAGGGGAAGGAATGTTCATACCGCCTGCGCCACGTCGAGCTTGCCCACCAGCGTCCGAATCGCATGCCCACGATGCGATCGGGTGTTCTTGATTTCCAGCGGCAACTGCGCGCCAGTCAGCCCCGTTTCCACATCGAGAAAATGCGGGTCGTAGCCGAAGCCGCCATCACCGCGCGCGTCGTCAATGATGATGCCCGGCCATGTGCCTTCGGCGATCAATGGTTCAGGGTCGTCCGCATGCCGGACCAGCACCAGCACACAGTAGTAATGCGCACGGCGATCCGCGACACCTTGGAGTTCGCGCACCAGCTTCAGGTTGTTGTCGGTATCGGAGCGCTGATCGCCCGCATAGCGCGCCGAGAAAACACCGGGCGCGCCACCCAGGGCTTCAACGCACACGCCGGAATCGTCGGCCAGCGCGGGTAACCCGGACAGCGCACTCGCGTGCCGCGCCTTGGCCAGCGCGTTCTCGACGAACGTGATGTGCGGTTCTGGCGCATCGGGGATGCCCAGCTCCGCCTGCGGCACGACGTCAATCCCAAGCGGCGCCAGCAACCGGGCAAACTCGCGCAGCTTGCCCGGATTGTTCGACGCCAGCACCAGCCGGGAGATCACCGCGCGAGCGCCTCGGTCTGGGCCGCGAGCAGGCCGCGAATGCCGCCGTCGGCAAGACGCATCAGCGTATCAAGCTCCGCGCGGCTGAAGGGCGCGCCTTCGGCGGTGCCTTGCAGTTCGACGAAGCCGCCGCCCGCAGTCATCACCACGTTCATGTCGGTGTCGCACTGCGAATCTTCGCCGTAGTCGAGGTCGAGCATCGGCACGCCATCGACGATGCCCACCGACACGGCCGCGACGAATTCGCGCAACGGTGCTCCCGTGACCAGCCCGCGGTCGCGGCACCACGCCACCGCGTCGGCCACCGCGATGCACGCCCCGGTGATCGACGCGCAGCGCGTGCCGCCGTCGGCCTGCAATACATCGCAGTCGATCTTGATCGTACGCTCGCCCAGCGCCTTCATGTCGGTGACTGCGCGCAAGCTGCGCCCGATCAGCCGCTGGATTTCCTGCGTGCGGCCCGATTGCTTGCCCTCGGCTGCTTCGCGGCGCATCCGCGTGTTGGTGGCGCGCGGCAGCATCCCGTACTCGGCGGTAAGCCAGCCCTGTCCCTTGCCCTTGAGGAACGGCGGCACGCCCTCCTCCACGCTGGCGGTGCATAGCACATGCGTATCCCCCATCTCGATCAGCACCGAGCCTTCGGCGTGACGGGTGAAACCGCGGGTAACGCGCACGGTGCGCAATTGGTCGGCGCGGCGGCCGGAAACACGGGGATCCATGGGCAGCGGCCTCGGGGGACAGAGCCTCGATTATAGCGGCGATGCCTGGGCCAGCGCCGTGCGCAGCCCCTGCGCCAACGTCTGCGGCGGCGCCCAATGAAAGCGCGACCGGAAGGCCTGGGTATCCGCTTCGAGCGTGCCTGCCAGCCGCGCCAGTGCCTCCTCGCGGCCGGCCAGCCGGGCTATGGTGCGCAAACCCTGCGGCGGCAGCGCGAAGAGCCGCGCCGGCACGCCCACTGCAGTGCCAATGGCACGGACCAGCTCCGGCGTGGACACGGCCTCCCTGTCGGCCAGCAGATACGTCGTGCAACGGCCCTGCGCCGACGCGTCAACATCGCCCAGCACCACCGCCAGCGCGTCCGCCAGATTGCCCGCCCCCAGCAGACTGCGCCGGTTGACGATGCCGTCCAGCGGCAACGGGATGCCGCGCCGGATCGCGAGCACCAACGCCGCAAAGTTGGCCTTCGCATGCGGGCCGTACGTCAATGGCAGCCGTAATGCCGTCACGCGCAAGCCGGTGTCCGCCGCCACCTGTGCCAGCAGGGTTTCAGCCTCCCATTTGCTGCGCGCATATGCGTCGTGCGGATGCGGCACATCGGCTTCGCGAAACGGGCGGCCCGGCGACGTGGCTTCACCGTTGACCTTGATCGAGCTGGCGAACACGAAATGCGCGATACCGCACGCGATCGCTGCGCGCGCCAGCCGTTGTGTCACTTCCACGTTCATCGCGCGATACGCGGCCTGCGCATCCGCGCGCGCCGGCACGTGTACGCGCGCCGCGAGATGCACGACCGCATCCGTATCGCGCAACATGTCGGCGAGGGCTGATTGGTTGTGTTCGGTGAGATCGCCGACCACACGGACTTCGACATCGGCCAATGCCGGCGGCGCATCGCGGACCAACCCGCGCACTGCAAACCCACGCGCGACCAGCGACGGAATCACCGCGCGTCCGATGAAGCCGCCGGCCCCCGTAACGGTGACGCGCCGGACCGGTGCCGCTAGAACCATTTCCAGCCATGCAGGCGGTAGAAGCGGAAGCCGCTCTTCACGAACCACTGGATGTGGCGGCCGCCCTTGCGCGCCGCGCCGCCGCCGTGATGGCCGATCTGCACGCTGGGTACATACGCGGTCTTGGTGATGCGATTCAACCGCACGCTCCAGTCGAAGTCCTCGAAATAAAGGAAGAATTTCGGATCGAAGCCGCCGGTGCGGTCGATGGCGGTGCGCCGCACCAGCATGAACGCGCCCGATAACGCCGGGATGCCGATCAGTTCACGCGGCGGCTCCACGTCCATCATGTCGCGCATCTCGTAGCGATCGAGCCGCTTGCGGAACATCCGGCGCACGAACGACGGCATGAAGCCGCGCAGCAACAGGTCGAAGACCGCCGGATAGCGCTTGCACAGGTACTCGCGCCGGCCGTCGGCGCCCACGACCAGCGGCGCCAGCGCGCCCACGTCCGGGTGCTCGTCCAGCCAGCGCACGCCGTTGGCCAGCGCATCGGGTGCCAACTCCACATCCGGGTTCAGCACCAGGTGATAGTCGGAGCCGGTGCCATGCAGCACGAGGTTGTGCGCCGCGCCGTAGCCGATGTTGGCGTGGCCGCGCAGGTACGTGACATGCACGCCGGAATCGGAGAAGCGCATCTTGCCCAACTTGATCACCGCATCGGCCACCTCGCGGTCTTCGCTGTTGTCGATCAGCGCCAGATGCACCGTCCGCATTGCGCCGGACTCGCGACCGGCACCAATGGCGAGCGCCAGCTTGCGCAGGCAGCGCTCGAGCAGCTTCATGTCAGGCCGGTGGGTGACGACGCTGATCTGCAGCGATGAGGGGAGCACGTGAGGGGCGTTGGCGCGATGGGGGACTAAGGCGGCATACCGGGGAACCGCGCTGCGCTAGAATCGTGTGCGAATCACCCCCAACAGTCAACTCGAGCGCGGGCGCGGCACCGCGCCGGCGACGCCACGCCAACCCGCCTTCTACGGTTACCTCATGCCCGTCCCTCCTGCCAGTTCCCATCCGCTCCGCGCCAAGTTGGCCAGCGGCAGCCCCATCGCCGGTATCTGGATGGTGCTGCCTACGGCCCAGGCCAGCGGCACCATCGCCGCCGCGGGCTTCGACTTCGCCATCCTCGACTGCGAGCATGGTGGCTTCGATTTCGTCACGCTCGAAGCGTCGATCACCGCCTGCGAGGATGGAGGCATGTCGCCCATCGTGCGCGTGCCGGGTCCGGATCCGTTCTTCGTGCAGCGCGCGCTCGACCTTGGTGCGGATGGCATCGTCGTGCCGCAGGTTCCAGACGCCGTGGCCGCGCAGCGCGCGGTGAAAATGGCGCACTTTGCGCCACTCGGCACGCGCGGGATGAATCCCTTCACGCGCGGTGGCAATTACGGCATGCCGCCGCAACCGAAGTACGTGCCCGGCTATCCGTTCACCGGCGTGCTGGTGGAGTCGCCGGAGGCCGCGTCGCACCTGGAGCGCATCGTCGAGATCGAAGTGCTCGACCATGTGTACCTCGGCGTGTACGACTACTCGGTGGCGCTGGGTATCCCTGGCCAGGTGGACGACCCGCGCGTGCAGGCATTCGTCGAACGTGCCGCGAAGATCGTCCGTGGCGCCGGCAAGTCCGTCGGCACCACCGCGATGTCCGATGCGCAGACGAAGCGCGTGACGTCGATGGGCGTGAACGTGTTGCTGTATGGTGCCGACACATGGATCCTGGGACAAGGTGCCAAGGCCGGCCTCGAGATGTATCGCAATCACGGTTGGAGGAGCGAATGAACGCACCGCTGAAGGTCCCCCGCTATCGCGCCGACGCGCTCGTCACGTTTGCGCACGGATTGCTGACGAAGATTGGCGTCCGCGACGACATCGCGCGCGATGTCGCGACCGTACTGGTCGACGGCGATCTTCTTGGCCACAACACCCACGGTCTTGCGCTATTGCCCGGCTATCTTGCCGAACTCGAGAATGGCACGATGGCGAAATCGGGCGAGCCCAAGGTGATCAACCAGCGGCCCGCGGCCCAAACCTGGGATGGCCTGCGGCTGCCCGGGCCATGGCTGACCCTGCGCGCCTTCGATACCGCCATCACGATGGCGGCAACGTACGGCACCGGCACGGTGGTCATCCGCCGTTCGCATCACATCGCGTGCCTGGCGGCGTACCTGAAACGTGTCACCGACCGCGGCATGGTGGGGCTCCTCTATTGCTCCGATCCGTCGACGTGCAGCGTCGCGCCATTCGGTGGCGTCTCGCCCGTGTTCACGCCCAATCCGATGGCGGCCGGCATTCCCACGTCGGGCGATCCGATCCTGCTCGACATCTCGGCCAGCTACACGACCAACGGCCTTACCAATCGTTTGCACCAGGCCGGCGAACAATTGCCGCATCCATGGATCCAGGATGCGCAGGGCAACGCGACGACCGACCCTGCCGTGCTGTTCAACGACCCGAAGGGCACGCTGCTGCCGCTGGGCGGCCTGGACGCCGGGCACAAGGGCTACGCGCTGGCGCTGCTGATCGAAGCCAGCACCGCGGCGCTGGCAGGCTTCGGCCGCGCCGATCCACCCGAAGGCTGGGGCGCCACCGTGTTCGTGCAGGTGTTTGATCCCGCCGCCTTCGGCGGCACTGCCGACTACACGCGCCAGACCGACTGGCTGGCCGATGCCTGCCACAAGGCCACCCCCCGTCCGGGCGGCCCCGCCGTGCGGCTGCCGGGCGAGAACGGCATGAAGCGCCACCGCGAGCAATCGAGCCACGGCGTGGCCCTGTTTCCGTCGATCATGCCCACGCTGGCCCCATGGGGCGAGAAGCTCGGCGTGGCTGTTCCGCCCGCCACGTAACGACTTCCGCAGGCCATCATTCCCCGCAACGCATTTTTCACGCACAATCGTCACCCCAGCATGTGTAGCGCAAACCTCCGTCCGAGAGGTCAACCCATCCAGGAGGAAATACAGTGAAATCGATTCGCACCTTGAGCATTGCCGCCGCAGTTGCAGGCTTGGTGGCGCTTGCTGTCTCGCCCATCGCCCTTGCGCAGAATTGGAAGCCGACCAAGCCCATCAACGTGATCGTGCCGTGGGCTGCCGGTGGTGCCACCGACCAGATGATCCGCGTGACCGCGGGTGAACTCGAAGAAGCACTCGGCCAGAAGATCATCGTGCTGAACCAGCCCGGTGCATCGGGCTCGATCGGGACCAAGAATGCGCTGGAAGCACCAAAGGACGGCTACACGTGGACCTCGGGTGCGCCGAAGGACCTTGGGTCCTACAAGATCCTGGGCATGGTCGACACCACCGTGCAGGACTGGAACCTGTACCTGCATCTCGCGTTGCCCACCATCGTCTCCGTGCCCGCAAACTCCCCTTACAAGGACATGAACGAGCTGCTGGCCGCGCTTAAGGCAAAGCCGGGTGCGATCTCCGTGGCCACGGCGGGCGTGAACTCCAGCGGCCATACCGCGATGGACCAGATCGCTGCGGCCACAGGGGTGAAGTACAAGCACGTCACCTACGACGGCGGCAACCCGGCGGTAATCGCCACGGTGGCCGGCGAAACCGACATGACCACGCAGCTTTCGTCCGAGCAATCGGAAATGATCAAGGGCAAGCGCCTGCGTCCGCTGGCCGTGATCGGCGACAAGGCCATCGTTATCGAAGGCTATGGCACGGTCCCGCCGCTGTCGAACTTCGTGCCGGGTTTCAAGGTGCCAGTCAGCTACTTCGGCATCTTCGTGCCGAAGGGCGTCCCGCCGGAAGTGACCGCGACGCTCGACAAGATCTGGGCGGAGAAAATCGCGAAGTCCGAAGCCATCAAGAAGTACGCCACCTCACGTGGTGCGCTGATGGTGGTCACCTCGGGTGCTGAAGCGCAGAAGATCGCAATGCCCGCCATCGCCGATGCCGCATGGCAGAAATTCGACTCCGGACAGGCCAAGATTTCGCCAGCCACCGTCGGCATTCCGAAACCGTAAACGTTTTTTCGCTTTCGCACAGGACGCAACCCCATGTCGAGCCGCACCCCGGATCTTGAAGC